>Ga0208371_1000098_pt1 | contig 35746 bp, 28 predicted proteins | sample SubbioCR12Aug_1A_FD_184827 | JGI IMG/M metagenome (GOLD analysis project Ga0208371, IMG submission 184827) | Serpentinite rock and fluid subsurface biosphere microbial communities from McLaughlin Reserve, California, USA - CR12Aug_1A (SPAdes) | ecosystem: Environmental > Terrestrial > Deep... | reverse complement strand
GGGCTGCCGCTTCGGCCGGTGTCGCGGGGGGATAGCCCCAGCCAACGTTTTCCTGAGGAGTGAATCATCATGAATATTCTCGTTGTCGGCGGTGGTGGCCGCGAACATGCGCTGGTCTGGAAGATTTGCCAGTCGCCCCTGGTGGAGAGGGTCTATTGCGCGCCGGGGAATCCGGGGATCGGCCAGATGGCCGAGAACGTCCCGCTTGCGGTCGACGATCTGCCGGGACTCCTGGCCTTTGCCACTGCCCGGGATATCGACCTGACCGTGGTCGGTCCCGAACTGCCGCTCTCCCTAGGGATCGTCGATCTCTTTGAGGAGCATGGCCTGAAGATATTCGGCGCCCGCCGCAATGCGGCGCTGATCGAGGCGAGCAAGGCTTTTTCCAAGGACCTGATGAAGAAGTACCAGGTGCCGACCGCCGCCTACGAGGTCTTTACCGAGGTGGAGCCGGCCATTGCCTTCATCGACCGGCTCGGCGCACCCATCGTGGTGAAGGCCGACGGCCTTGCCGCCGGCAAGGGGGTCATTGTCGCCCAGACCCGGGACGAGGCGGTCACGGCCGTAACCGACATGCTTTCGGGCAATGCCTTTGGCAGCGCTGGATCGCGGGTGGTGATCGAGGAGTTTCTCCGGGGGGAGGAGGCATCGTTTCTCGCCTTCACCGACGGCACAAACATCATCCCGCTCGCTTCGGCCCAGGACCACAAGGCGGTCTTCGACGGCGACACCGGGCCGAACACCGGCGGCATGGGGGCCTATTCCCCGGCACCGGTGGTGACCCCGGCCATCCACCAGCAGGTCATGGCCGAGATCATGCAACGCACCGTCGACGGCATGGCCGCCGAGGGGCGTCCTTATCGCGGCGTCCTCTATGCCGGTTTGATGATCGACGGGACCTCGGTGAAGACCCTGGAGTTCAATGCCCGTTTCGGCGACCCCGAATGCCAGCCCCTCCTGATGCGGCTCAAGTCGGACATCGTGCCGGTGCTCATGGCGGTGGCCGAGGGGGACATCAGCGGGATCAGCCTCGAATGGCACGACCAGGCAGCGGTCTGCGTGGTCATGGCCTCTGCAGGGTATCCCGGCGACTACCGCAAGGGGGACGCGATCCATGGCCTTGACACGGCGGCTGCACTGGAGGACCTGTTCGTGTTCCATGCCGGCACCGTGCTCGATCAGGGGCGGATCGTCACCAGCGGCGGCCGGGTTCTGGGGGTCACTGCCCTGGGGCCGACGGTCCGGGCTGCCATCGACCGGGCGTATCGGGGGGTTGCGGCCATCAGCTGGGAAGGGGTGCATTTCCGCACCGATATCGGCAAAAAGGCAATGGGCCGGGAATAGGGGAACGCGATGAAACCACTGGTGCTGATACTTATGGGAAGCGATTCCGACCTGCCGGTGATGGAGGAGACGGCCAAGGTGCTGGATGCCTTCCAGGTCCCTTACGAGATGCGGGTCTCCTCCGCGCACCGGTCGCCGGCCAGGACGGCCGAGCTGGCAGCGGGCGCCGACGGACGCGGCATCAAGGTGATCATCGCTGCTGCCGGCATGGCTGCGCATCTGGCAGGAGTCGTGGCTGCGGAGACCTGTCTGCCGGTCATCGGCGTTCCCATCGGCGGTGGCCCCCTCAATGGGGTGGACGCCCTCTATGCCATGGTGCAGATGCCGGGCGGGATTCCGGTGGCGACCATGGCCATCGGCAGGGCCGGGGCCAAAAATGCGGGCATCCTGGCAGTGCAGATGCTGGCGATTGCCGACACGCGGCTGGCCGCTGGATTGGCCGACTTTAAGCGGCAGCTGGCAGAAGAGGTGGCCGCAAAGGACGAGGCGCTGCAACTGGCCCGTTCACGCGACTGATGACCGGCTGGCAACGGCCATGAGCCATGGTTCATGAACCCATTTTATCTTGACAATCCGCCGGGGGGTGTCATAGTTTTTGCAAAATTTTCATCAAAGTTTGAAGGGAGAAGTTAGCATGAAAAAGTCTATCGTTGCTCTGTTTGCTGTTGTCGCATTCGCCGGGACCGCCTTTGGCGCAGACGTCATCGAGATGAAGAAAGGCGTAACCTTCAACCACAAGGAGCACAAGGCTGCTGTCGGCGATTGCAAGAAGTGCCATGAGAAGGGAATCGGCAAGATCGAAGGGTTCGGCAAGGACTGGGCTCACAAGTCCTGCAAAGGCTGCCATGCCGACATGAAAAAGGGTCCGACCGGCTGCAAGGACTGCCACAAGAAGTAATCTGAAAACCGAGTGATTTCCGGTGTGAAAGGGGATGACAGGCAACCTGTTGTCCCCTTTTTTGCGTCTGTATACATATAGAAAATTAATTGTTATTTTGTGGGTACATCCTGTATAATCGGCCGTTGATTGGGTCTCAGCCGATTATCTGCATAAGCCGCTGATTGCCGATCCGCATGCAACCATATCGAGAGGAGCCTGTCTTGACTACGCAAAAACAAGGTTTTCTGCAGAGCCTGTGGGATTTCTTCTGTTCCCTCAAGCTCTCCATCTCCCTCCTCATCGGCCTCGCCCTGGTTTCGATCATCGGCACGGTCATTCCGCAGGCCCCGAGTATTCCCGAAGAATATATCCGGTCGCTGAGCCAGACCAAGCTGCAGCTCTACGACAAGCTCGGTTTCTTCGACATGTACCACTCCTGGTGGTTCATTCTCCTGCTCTACCTGCTGACCGTCAACCTGGTGGCCTGTTCCATCAAGCGGCTCCCCCGCGTCTGGAAGATCGTTTCCGAGCCGAACCTGATCTTCGACGAAGGGATGGAGCGCTCGCTGTCGCTCACCCACGACCTGAAGCTGAAGGGAGACACCGCGAGCCTGAAGGACAAGCTGACCGGATTTCTCACCAGCGAGTTCGCGGCTCCGGTAGTGACCGAACAGAACGGCGAGATCCACCTCTTTGCACAGAAGACCCCCTGGTGCCGCCTCGGCGTCTATGTGGTGCACCTCAGCATCATCATCATCTTCATCGGCGCCCTGATCGGTTCCTTTTTCGGTTACAAGGCCTATGTGCAGATCGTCGAAGGGGCGAGCGTTTCCGCGGCCCAGGGCCGCACCAACAAAATGATCGACCTCGGTTTCGCGGTCAAGCTGGAAAAGTTTTCGGTGTCCTTCTACAACACCGGCGCTCCCAAGGAGTTCAAGAGCGTCCTGACGGTCCTGGAAAATGGCCAGCCGGTTCCGGGATTTATCAATATCCCTGTCGTTGTCAACGACCCGCTGACCTACAAGGGGATCACCTTCTACCAGTCGAGCTACGGCCCGGCGAGCGAGGGTGGGACCTTCTACTTCTCCGTGCGGGAACGCAAAGGCGGGACCCCGGTCCAGGTATCTGCCCGCCAGGGCGATTCGGTGCAGCTTCCCGGCGGACGCACCATGCACGTTGTGGAGTCGACCCAGGATGTCAGCCCGGTCATCCCGCAGCTCAGTGGCCCGGCCGCTCGGGTGGAGGTCCATACCCCCGGCAGGCAGGCCGAGTCGTTCATCGTCTTCCGCAACTATCCCGAACTCGATGCAGAGCGCGGCGGCGACCTGATTTTCACCTATGACGGCTCTGACGAGAAATTCTATACCGGCCTGCAGGTTGCCAAAGATCCCGGCGTCTGGGTTGTCTGGCTCGGCTGTACCCTCATGGTGGTCGGGATCAGCATGGCATTTTTCATGTCCCACAGGCGTCTCTGGATCAGGATAGCCGGTAACGGCCGCGTCGTTGTCGGCGGGAGCGCCAGCAAGAACCAGTCGGCTTTCCAGGGGACATTCGAGACCCTTGTCGCCAAGCTGGAAAAACTGTAATCGGATTCGCGTTTACCGACTCACGGACTTCAAGATTCCCGGAGGTTATAATCAATGTCCAGTTCCCTGCTGTTCAATATCACTACCCTCTCCTACATGGTGTCGATGCTGCTCTTTTTTGCATTCATGGCCAGCAGGAACAAAGGGGTTGGGCTGGCCGCCAGTGGCGTCGCCTATGCCGGCTGGCTCATTCAGACCGTTGCGATCCTGCTTCGCTGGAAAGAGTCCTACGCCCTGGGGCATGGCCATGCTCCCCTGTCCAATCTCTATGAATCGGTGGTCTTCTTTGCCTGGACCATCATCCTGATCTACGGCATCATCGAAATGAAATACAAGTACCGGATCGTGGGCGCCTTTGTCGTCCCCTTTGCACTGCTCGGCATGGCCTGGGCCCAGCTCGGCCTGAGCAGCGGCATCGAACCACTGGTCCCCGCGCTCCAGAGCAACTGGCTCCTCTACCATGTCGTCACCTGCTTCCTGGGGTATGCCGCCTTTGCCGTGGCATGCGGCATCTCGATCATGTACCTCATCAAGGAGCGACACGAATCGGCCACAGGGGGCGATGGCCAGGCAGGCAGCGTCATGGCCATGTTCCCGTCGGTGCGGGTGCTGGACGATCTCAACTACCGGGCGATCATGATCGGCTTTCCGCTCCTGACCCTCGGCATCGTCACCGGCGCGGCCTGGGCCAACTACGCCTGGGGGACCTACTGGAGCTGGGACCCGAAGGAGACCTGGTCGCTGATCGTCTGGTTCATCTACGCCGCCTTTCTCCATGCCCGCATCACCAGGGGATGGGTGGGACGGCGTGCGGCCTTCCTCTCCATCATCGGCTTTGCCGCGACCATCTTCTGCTACCTCGGGGTCAATCTCTTCCTTTCCGGCCTGCACAGTTACGGCGGAAAGTAGCCATCATCCATTCTCGGCGCGGTGACTCACCGCGCCGTTTTTTTTCGCCCGCACGGAAGCAGTCGGTCAGGGCGGGCAGCCATCAAGGATTGTCAGGGGCGCATCGAGCTGTTATAGTTTTCGGCGCTTGCTATGCTTCACGGAAGTCTTTTGGTTATAAAGGTTCGTTTTTATCCGTAGTCATCTGCGTTTATCTGCGGTTAATTGCCGTTATTCGGATAATCTCACGGGGAGCGTGCGGATGGGGAAATGGTCTGGTTTTGTCGCTGCGTTGGTGCTCGTGCTGCTGCCGGCAAGCGTATCGGCAGCCCTGCAGCTTATCTATCCGGCCGAAAAGAGCTGGGTCTATCGTTCCGACTACCTCATCCTGAAAACAAACGATCCGGCAGTGACCGGGGTAAAGATCACGGTCAACGGCATCGACAGCGATATCATGCAGATCGGTTCTCCCGACTATCGCCGGGCATTTCAGGACATCCTCATTGTCCAGCCCTTGTGGGACAAGGGGAAGAACAGCCTGCTCGTCGAGGGGTTCAGTGGCACCCGCAAGGTACAGTCCGTGGCGACGGAGATCTTTTTCAATCCCTCGGGGGACATAAAGCTGATCCCGCCCGGTTTTGCAGCCAATGTCCTGCACACCGCCGAAGGTGAAAAACTCTGCTCCCATTGTCACGACAGGATGGCTGCTACGGACAAAAGCGCCTCTTCGGGAGAATCGTCTCCCTGCCGTACCTGTCACGGCAAGATGGTCAAGGTCGCCTATCCCCATGAACCGATGACCAGTTTCACCTGCTCCTATTGCCACAGCGACAGCGGCTCCCCCCGGTTCAAGGTCGGCAAGCGCGATGCGCCGCTCTGCTTCGAGTGCCATGCGGACAAGGAAACAGACATCAAGAAATTTACCAATCCCCATGGTCCGGTTGCCGCCGGCTACTGCGAGATTTGCCACGATCCCCATGGCACGGATTTTCCCGCCTTCATGCGCCGTCCCATTAACGAAGTATGTCTTTCCTGTCATGAAAAGGTCGCCAAATCGCCACATGTGGTCGGTTCCTCCGGGCGTGAGGGGCATCCGCTGAGCGGGCGCAAGGATATTTCGCCCAAGCGGAAGGGGAAGGAACTCTCCTGTGCGTCGTGCCACGACCCCCACGGCGGGGTGGTGCGCTATTTCCTGGTCAGCCGTTCCACGGAAAGAATGGCACTCTGCCAGTTCTGCCATGCAAAATAGGCGCAGGACGTGCAAACAGCGGGACGGAAAGATGCCGGAGACTCTTATTACATCGTAAGTCAGGAGGAGTATTCATGAGATCCATGCTGCGTCTGAAATGGGTTCTTGTCACCCTGTGCGTCATGCTGACGGCATGTGCAGCCCCGCAGAAGGCCCGCGAGCGCTTTTTCTGGCCGGCTCCGCCGGACATTCCCCGCGTGGAGTGGCTCGGGTTCTACCAGGACAAAGGGCAGCTGACCGCGCCAGGCTTGTTTGCCGAGGTGCTGGGAGAGGATCTCGGTATTACGCTGGGCTTTCCGGTCTTTGCCGCAGGTGACGGCATGGGGCGGCTCTACGTCTCCGACCACAAGCTGGCCGGTGTGATGGTCTTCGACTTTCCCGCCAAGACGGTGCGGATGCTGGGGGCAAAGGATCTTCAGGAAGGATTCCATCGCCCCACCGGCATAGGGTTCGATGCCGACGGCAATATCTACGTCGGCGACACGGAGCGGAAGAAGATCTACGTCTTCACCAAGGAAGAAAAGCTGGCATCCGTGCTCGACCTGAGCAAGGAGCTGAAGTCCATCGGTTTCTTTGCCGTGGACAAGATGCGCAAGCGCCTGATCATCCCCGATATTCAGTCGCATGCCATCGTGATTTCCGATCTGGGCGGCAAGGTGCTCACCAGCTTCGGCAAGCGTGGGCCGGGAGAAGGCGAACTCAACTTCCCCTCTTCGGTGGCCCTCGACCCCCAGGGAAACATCGTGGTCTGCGACCAGATGAACGCCCGGATCGAGACCTTCACCCCCGACGGCGTCTTCAAGGCCAAGTTCGGCAAACGGGGCGACGGTGTCGGCGAATTCAACATCATCAAGGCGGTTGCGGTGGACTCGGAGGGGCATGTGTATGTCACCGACGGCCGGGGGAGCAAGCTCTCCCTCTTCAATGATGCCGGCGAGATCCTGCTCCAGGTGGGTGGGCCCTCCTCCGAAAAAGGTGGCGCCACGGTGACCGCAGGCGGATTCAACTTCCCCAACGGCGTCTTCATCGACCAGAACGACACCATCTACGTGGCGGACGTCTTCAACCGGCGGGTGCAGATGTTCCAGTACCTGAACGAGAAGTATCTCCGCGAACACCCGGTACAGTCTCCGGCAGAGCCCGCTGCTGCGGTAAAGCCGTGAGGCAGCTATCAATGGTCACTGCACCATCTCTCCGCTTCATAGTCATGTTGCCTGCAAGATGCAGATATTTTCATTGATACGTATGTGGTTATTTCACCAAATCACCAGTCTGCTTCTCGGGTAAATAACCGGTACAAGCATCAAGCGAGGTATGTTCTGCAGTTCTGTTATGAATGACATCAGGTGGTTAGCTTCGGTCGGGTTAGTTGGCACATGCGGTGCATAAAGAACGGTGAATCGCATCGCAAGGACTGAAGTTCTACCATCTGCGCTTGACGCAGAACTATCAATGAAAGGAAGGAATGATTATGAAGAAGCTCGTATTTGCCGTAGCAGCAGTAATGGCCACAGCTGCAGTATCCTATGCAGCATCCGGCGTCATCACCGGGTCCGCACACGACCTGACCGGTACCACCTACCAGAGCGGATCAACCGACCAGATCTGCGTTTTCTGCCACACCCCGCACAACGCTGAGCGCGCCGTGCCCCTCTGGAACCGTGTGAACCCCACAGCTTCACTGCTCTACACCAGCCCGACCCTCTCCACCGAGGCGAAGACCGCAACCTACGAGATGGACAGCATCTCTGCCTTCTGCATGAGCTGCCATGACGGCGTGACCAAGGTCGGCGCCATCAAGAACCTGCCCACCAACCTTGCCGGCGTAGACACGACCTATCCGGACTTCGGCAACGCCCTCGGCACCAACTACGCGGCAATCGGCAACGACGGCCAGGGTCTTAAGAACGACCACCCGATCGGCTTCAGCTACTCCGTCGCCCAGACCCAGGACCATGCCGAGAGCGGCACCGGCGGCCTCCACACCATCGCAGAAGTCAAGACCGCCTTTGGCGAGACCGGCGCATACCAGCCGTTCTACACCAGCACCGGTGGTACCGACCAGATGGAGTGCGCCAGCTGCCACGCCGTCCACCAGCCGGGCACCAGCAAGAACTTCCTCCGTATCGAGAACGGCGGCAGCGCCCTCTGTCTTGCCTGCCACGTGAAGTAAGACTCTCTGACGGTTGCTAGTGCAATGACGGTGAGGGGCGGGTTTTCCCGCCCCTCATTTTTTTGCAGGCAGCTCATGTGCGGCCTGTTTGCCGGGGAATTGACGAAAATTTCACGGCTTCAAGCGGGGCAGCCCCTATATCCACCGGATATCCAAGGCGTTCTTTTTTTCTGTCGCGCCATCCTCCGTGAGATTTCGTTCTTCGTCATATCACGGCGTTTTCCGTCTAATCGCCATTCCGTTACGCCGAGTTGTCCAGCCGGTTTTGTGCCTTTCTGAAAAATCCTTACAATCCGCCTCGTTGCAGGTGGTTAAATGTGTCAAATATTTGGCCTGACGGTATGGTCGTTGCATCAGTGCAGGGATGCCGGCATAACCGTCACGGTTGCAGTGACAACCATATTCCATAGGTGCCCTGTTTCATGAAGCCATCCCCCTGCCTGTCATCCCGTATCATGCTTGCCTGTCTGCTCCTGACAGCTCCCGTTTTTTCCGGGGTCGGGCAGGCGCAGGTCGGGGGAGAGGTCCAGGTCGGCTACACCGACTACCAGGCAACGGTGAATGGCAGGGAGTATGGGGCCAGTTCCCTCTACCAGCGCTATGCCCTTACCACCAGCGGCGGGGGGCGGGTCGCCAAGGGGAAATTCGGGACATACCAGTATATCCTCGGCTACGAATGGGCCTCCGTGGACGCAACGCTGAATGAGGGAAGCGGAGACCGGTCATCGTCTATCCAGGCCGGCCATCTCCTCTACCAGGGGGAGGTCGATCTGCTGACCCGGCAGCTCCCCATCCGCTTCAAGGCATACAGCCGCGATCTGAGCAGGGCGCAGTTCCAGGCCGACTCGACCTTCCAGATGCCTGATTCGGAATATATCATTGCACCCACGGTAGTCGATTCCATCATCGACGGTACGCACATCAGCTCCGGGGCCACCCTGACCTTCGGCGTGCATACGGACAAGGTCCCGAGCAAGTCGGCCATTATCTTTCGTGAACTCCCCCGCATCTATATCGACTATCGCAACGAGTATGTCAGCGATCTCAAGTCGCTGACCCCCCGGCATACCCAGACGAACTCCTTTACGGCGGCGATCAATAAGTACGAAGGGTGGCTCATCTACCGCAACCTGCAGCACACCGACTACATCGGGGATACCATCGCGAATGTCGCGGAAAAACGGGAGGAGCAGGTCTTCCAGATCGGGATGGTGGACATCCGCCGGGACCGTCGCTGGACCGACCTCACCAACTGGATCAGCATCTCTGCCGACGGACAGGCGACAAAGGTCCGTGAACAGACCTCCAGCGATACCTTCCGTGAAGATGTCCTGGATCTCAATCTCTTTGTGGTTGCCGAGCGGCCGAACTGGTCGCTGCGCAATTTCAATACCTTCAGCCGCACCCTGCACGTCTCCGAAACAAATGACAGCTACATCATCCATGAGAGCTTCGTTCCTTTCTATCTCAAGGGGACCTGGGGGACCGACACCGACTGGCAGGCCAGGGCTTCCGTCAGGGACAGGACCCTCCAGACCGGTCAGGCTACCAACGACGTGTTTGCCACGGCCCGCCTGGAAGCCTTTAAGCGTTCCCTTTTCACGGTCACTCCCAGCCTGACGGTGCAGCGCTTCACCTCGCCCGATGAAACGACCCTCACCCTGCAGGGGAACCTGGAGACTGCCAGCACGCGCCGCTTTTCCAACACCGTCGGCCTTTTCGCCTCCTACGGCATCAAGAACATCCGGAGCGAAACGCCGGTCGAAAAGACGGACCGGCTCGAACAGACGCTGACCGGCCGCGTCAACTACACGGCGACCGATCGGGTGCGCCTGAGGTTTGAGGAGAAACTGGTTTCGGCGCTCGGTGCCAATGCGGGTACATCCAGCTCTCAGCAGGGGGGCGGCACGAACTCTCTCCTTTCCACCCAGTCGGCCCTCGGGGAGGAGACACGGGATCAGGACAGTTCCGACTATATCCAGTCCACCACCACGGCCGGGGTATCGTGGGAGCCGGCGGCCAGGCTGCGGCTCGGCGCGCAGGCCTCGGTCGATGTCTTTCAGCGGACCGGAGCAGACGTTGACACGATCATGTCCCTGACTAATACCATTGATTACACCATGCCCAGCTACACCATCCGGGCATCCAACCGGTATGCGAAACGGATCGTGGGTGACAACGGATCGACTGAGACCAATTCGTCCGTCAATGCCACCTATTCCCCCAACCGGAATACCGAGATGCTGGTCAGAGGGACGTACAACCGGCTCGACGATTTCGGAGCCATCACGAGCTCTGCCGAATTCATCCAGCGGATCAAGTACACGATCCAGGGACGGGGCAACGGCCAGGCCAAACTGCTTGATCTTGTCGAGGAGGCGGGATATTATACTTCGGATCAAGCGACCTATTCGGGGCTCTATGATACCCGGCGCCATCTGACGCTGATTGCCAAGAGCTACCCGATGCGCAACCTGTATGTGGCAGCCACGGCCCGTTATTCCCTGCTCGATCCGGGCAACGTCTCCGAGTGGCTCGGTTCCGCAACAATAGGGCTCAGTTTCCGCAAGCTGCAGGTTGCCCTTGACGCTGCCTATGGCCGGCGAAACGGCAGCAGCGACAACCGCATCGAAAAGCGGATTTCAGCCAACCTGAAGAAGCAGTTCTGAGTTTCAGGCAGGCAGCGGGGCTGGGAACCGGGGGGACGCTCCGGTTTTTTTGTGCCCGGAAACCGGCAACTGCCGGAGCCGCAGAAACCAGTTCCATGGACCAGCAGACATGTTGCCGAGTATTACCATCATCATACCGGTGAAGCCGGGGGGCAGGGTGCGTGCCCTGGATGCGCTTGCCGCGGTCGAGTATCCACGCCCTCTGCTGGAGGTCATCGTTGCCGAGGGGAGCGCTCCCAGTTGCCAGCGCAACCGGGCCGCCCGGGAGGCGCGGGGGGATATCCTCTACTTTCTCGACGACGATTCCATGGTCTCTCCCGGCATGCTGCAGGCAGCGGTTGCCCATTATGCCGATGCGAAGGTTGCGGCTGTCGGCGGGCCGTCGCTGACCCCTGCCGGCGATTCCCTCCTGCAGCAGGCGATCGGCGCTGCGCTCGGTTCGCCCGTCGGTGGCGGCAAGGTGCGCAACCGCTATCGACAGGTCGGCTCTGCCAGGGCGACCGCTGACCATGAACTGATCCTCTGCAACCTCAGTTTCCGGCGGGAGGTCTTTCTCGCCTGCGGCGGTCTCGACGAGCGGCTCTATCCCAACGAAGAGAATGAGCTGATGGAGCGACTCCGCTGCGAAGGCTGGCGGTTGATCCACGACCCCGGCCTTGCCGTCCAGCGGAGCCAGCGTCCCACGTATCGGGCCTTTGTCCGGCAGCTCTTCTCCTATGGCCGCGGTCGCGCCGAGCAGACCCGCATCAGCGGACGGATCAGCCCGGCCAGCCTGCTGCCGGTACTTCTGTTGCTCTATGTGCTGCTCTTTCCCCTTGTCCAGAACCCTGTTTACTCCATCCCCCTTTTGTGTTATGGAGGAGCAGTGCTGGCCAGTGCCGGCTGGGAGGCGCTGCAGAGGAGGCGGTTCGAGTTTTTCCCCCTGCTGTTGCTGCTGCTCCCCACGCTGCACCTCGCCTATGGCGCCGGCATGATTCTGGGAGGGCTCTCCCCCCGCCACCGCCGGGGAAATGAGCCGGCAACAGTCACCCTGAAACGGATCGACATTGGCGGCTGACAGCCGGCGAACGACGGTTTCGCAGTTTGTGCCAGGTTGTTGAAAACGAAGTTTCAGCGCAGCTAAAAACTCAGGTTGTTCAAAAACAGTCAGATCGTCGCACCCGCAGAAAGCCCCGCGGAGGCGTAGCAGCGCTACGCCGCACAAGGCGGCTTTTCGAGGACGGTGGCGAGATGGCAGTTTTTCAACAACCTACTTTCCGGAGCAATATGGACCTGAGCATTGTAGTGCCCATATTCAACGAGTCCGACAACCTGCCCACCCTCTGTGAGCGGGTGACGGCGGCGCTTGCGGAGAGCGGCATCGGTTACGAGGTCATCCTGGTGGACGACGGCTCCACCGACGGCTCTTTCGAGATCATGAAGGGGATGGCGCTCGAAGACCGTCGCTGGAAGGTGATCCGTTTCCGTCGCAATTTCGGGCAGACAGCCGCCATGGCCGCAGGATTCTCCGCTGCTTCCGGCCGCGTGGTGATCCCGATGGATGGGGACCTGCAGAACGACCCGGCCGACATCCCGATGCTCCTGGCCAAGATCGACGAAGGGTACGACGTGGTGTCGGGCTGGCGGATGAACCGGCAGGATACCTTCAACCGCCGCCTGCCGTCGGTGCTCGCCAACCGCCTCATCTCCCGGTTGACCGCCGTGCACCTGCACGACTACGGCTGCACCCTCAAGGCCTACCGCCGCGAGGTCCTGGACGGGATCAACCTCTACGGCGAGATGCACCGCTTTGTCCCGGCGCTTGCCTCCCAGATCGGCGCCCGCGTTGCCGAGGTGCCGGTGCGTCATCATCCCCGGCTCCACGGAACCAGCAAATACGGTCTATCCCGGACCATGCGGGTGGTGCTCGACCTGATGACGGTCATGTTCCTGCTCTCCTACTCGACCAAGCCGATCCAGCTCTTCGGTAAATGGGGCATCTACTCCTTCTTCGCCGGAACGCTCTCCGGCGTCATCACCCTCTACATGAAACTGTTCGAACAGACCAGCATGAACCGGAACCCGCTCCTGATCCTTACGGCATTCCTGCTCTTCATGGGGGTCCAGTTCATTGCCCTTGGGCTTTTGGGGGAACTCAATGCCAGGACCTACTACGAAGCGCAGGGAAAACCGATTTACGCGGTGCGGGAAACGATAAACGTGGATCGTGAAGAGTGAGCCGGCAGGTGTGAGAAGAGATCCCGGATCACGCATCGCGCAGCCCGCATCCCGGCCCAAGGTGGCGGTCATTGCGCCGTGCCCGTTCTATATCGACCGGGGGACCCCCCTGCGGATCAAGCGCCTGGCCACCGCCATGTCCGAAGCATACGACGTCCACGTCATCTCGTTTCATCAGGGAGAAGACGGGCCGTTTCCCTTCACCATCCACCGCACCCTGCCGCTGCCGCTGACCATCAAGCGCACCGGCGCCAACCTGGCCAAGCTCCTGTATGATCTCCTCCTGGTGGGAACGGTTGTGCGGGTCGTGCGGCGCGAACGGATCGGGCTGATCGACGGCCATCTCCACGAAGGTGCCCTGATCGGCCTTGTGGCGCGGCTTTTCACCGGTGCCAGGGTCATCTACAACGCGCACGGGACCTTTGTTCCCGAACTGATCGCCACTGGTGCGCTTTCCCGCGGTTCCGCTCTGGTAAAGCCGCTCATGCGGTTCGAGCGCTGGATCGAGCGGGGGGTCGACAAAATTGTGGCCCAGTCCGCGTTGCGGCGGGACGAATTCATTGCCGCCGGGCATGAGACTGACAAGGTTGCGGTGGTCGAGGATGTACCGGAACTGGATGCGTTCCTGGTTGCCGACGACCACATCGACCGTGAGCTGGAGCAACGGCTGCGGCCTGCCGGCGAGAAACTCCTGATCTATTCAGGCGGCATGGAGGAGTACCAGGGGGTCGATTTCCTGCTGCAGGCCTTTGCCCAACTGTGCCGCAGGCGCAGCGACGCGAAACTGGTCCTGTTCGGCCGCCCCCTCCCTCCCTACCGCGCCATGGCCGAGACGATGGGGATTGCCGACCGGATCGTGTTCGTCGACGACGAACCGTTCGACCGTCTGCCCCAGTACCTGAAGATCTGCGACATCGGCTTTGCCCTGCGGCTCTATGGCGAGAACGTGCCGGGCAAGCTCCCGGTCTACCTTGCCAGCGGCATCGCCGTGGTCGGCACCGACATCAAGGGGATCAGCACGGTGGTGACCCACGGCGAATCGGGTCTGCTGGTGCCGCCGGGGGACGTGGCGGCCCTGGTGGATGCGGTCGAATACCTGCTGGACAGCCCGCAGGAGCGGGAGCGGCTGGGAAACGCCGGCCTTGCGGCAGCACGGCGGCGCTACGACCCGGTGGCAGCCTATGGTGCGCTGGCGACGGTGTACGAGGAGCTGCTTGCCGGGCATCTCTCCTAGTATGCTGTAACACGTATTTTTTCACAGCTAACCCCTCCTGTCCTCCCCTTAGATAAGGGGAGGGACGTCCTAAGTGAGCTGGCTGGTTATTGCTCCCCCTCTTAGAGATAAGAGGGGGGTGGGGGGAGTTAGATTCAGATGTTACTCGGTACTATTTTGGAACAGTTCCCAAGGGCAGCGCTTGCGGGCGGGTGCCCCTTATCCTTACTTCGGACGGATCAATGACGGATCAACCGCTCATAACATCAAGCCACCAGCCATCACGCGAGAACCGCGACCCGCGCAGCATCCTCATAACCGGAGGTGCTGGCTTTATCGGCTCGCATACCTGCGATGCCCTCCTTGCCAGGGGATACCGGGTACGGGTGCTGGACTGCCTCGATCCGCAGGTCCATGGCCCTGCCCGCCAGCGCCCCGCCTATCTCGACAGCCGGGTGGAGCTGCAGGTGGGGGATGTGCGCTGCCGCGAGGACCTGGAGTGGGCCATAACGGACATGGACGCCATCTGCCACTTCGCTGCCCAGACCGGCGTCGGCCAGTCCATGTACGAGATCCAGAGCTACTGCGATGTGAATATCAACGGCACGGCCATGCTGCTCGATGTCCTGGCCAACAGCCCGCATCGGGTCAAACGGCTGGTGCTCTCTTCGTCACGCGCGGTCTACGGCGAAGGGGCATATCGCTGTGCCGGCTGCGGCACGGTCTATCCGCCGCTGCGGAACCGGGAGGCGCTGGCGCGCAAAGAATGGGGCATCTTCTGCCCCTGTTGCGGCACGCCGCTGCAGCCGCTGCCCACTGCCGAGGACAAGCCCCTGGCCCCGATCTCCATCTATGCGGAGACCAAGCGGGTCCAGGAAGACCTGCTCCGCCTCTTTGCGGCAACCTATGAGATCCCGTCCGTCATCCTGCGCTATTTCAATGTCTATGGCACCCGGCAGTCGCTGGGCAATCCCTATACCGGCATCGGGGCCATCTTTACGACGCGGCTCCTGGCCGGGCAGCCGATCGCCATCTACGAGGATGGCGAACAGGGGCGCGACTTCGTCCATGTCAGCGATGTCGTGCAGGCCAACCTGCTTGCACTGGAACACCCCGGAGCCGGCGGCGGGACCTTCAACGTCGGCTCCGGCGAGCGCCTGACGGTGCTCGACCTGGCCAGGCACGTCTGCCGGGCTGTGGGCAGAGCCGAGGAGTTCGTCTATTCCGGGGAGTTCCGGGTGGGGGATATCCGTGACTGCTATGCCGACCTGACCCGGAGCAGGGACGAGCTCGGATTTGTCCCGCAGGTGCCGTTTCGCCGGGGCGTGGAAGAGCTGGTCGCCTGGGCTGCGAGTGAGTCGCGGGAAGACAGGCTTGCCGAGGCCGAAGCGGCACTGCGTGCGCGCGGGCTGATGGCGGGCATGTAGGAACCACCCCGTTCATCCGTTGCATTTCGTTGTTCAGAGGAGAGGCATGAAACCGATCTCGTCACGTCAGTGCGGTACGAGCGAAGAACCGGGAATCACCGGCTGGCGGATCGACGGCCTGGTGTTCCTGGTTATTGCGTTGCTCGGCAGCCTGCTCTACTGCAGGACCCTGCAGGTCCCCTGGCTGATCGACGACATCCAGAACATCGTCGAGAACCCGATCATACGCCAGGTGACCACGGCCTGGCAGAACATCGGCGCCCCGCGCGGGCTGGCCTACCTCTCCTTTGCCCTGAACTACCGGTTCGGTGAACTCAACCTGATCGGCTATCACCTGGTCAACATTGCTATTCACCTGCTTGCCTCCTTCTCCGTTTATCTCATTGCCAAGCGCGCCTTTCCCCAAACTTTGCCCAGAGATGAACGCTTCACGCTCGACGATGCACGTATCCCGGCAGCATCTGCCGGACTGTTCTTCCTGGTCCATCCCCTGCAGACCCAGGCGGTCAACTACATCGTGCAGCGGATGACCAGCATGTCGGCGCTCTTCTTTCTGCTGGCGCTCTACGGGTATATCAGGGCACGAGAGGCCCGCAACGCCGGGGCGCATCCGGCTGCTCCCGCCCCTGTAGCCTGGTATCTGGCGGCGCTCGCAGCAGCTGTCTGCGCCCTGATGAGCAAGCAGAATGCAGCGGTGCTCCCGGCAGCGCTCTTTCTCTTCGAGTGGCTGGTGCTGGGCCAGGGTCGCCTGCCACGGCCCTTTGTACGGACCTCTGCCTATCTGCTCCCCTTTCTCCTGGTATCCTGTCTGTTCATCTATCTGCAGGTCGGCATGAGCGATGTCCTCCTCAAAGATGCGGGATTGGCCGAATACTGGGCCAGGGCAGAGGAGAGGTCGGCCACGGGCAAGATAGCGCCCACCGCGGCAATGCCGCTTGCTGCCGAACTGCAGCAACCACGCAAGGTGGAGAAACCGCCGGAGAATCTCCAGCTCATCTACCAGGTCACCGAGTTTTCCGTGCTCTGGCTCTATATCCGCCTGCTGCTCCTTCCCTATGGCCAGGTCTTCGACTATGGCTATCCGCTGGTCGGCAAGCTCCTGACCCTGCAGAACGTCGCGGCCGGTGCGGGGCTTGTCCTGCTCCTGGCTGTCGGATTCTGGTTGCACAGGAAAAAACCGCTCCTGGCCTTCGGCATCTTCTGGTTCTTTGTCACGCTGGCAGTGGAGTCGACCATCATCCCTCTGGATGCTGCGGTGGAGCATCGTCTCTATTTGCCCATGGCCGGCGTCGCCATCGCCCTCACGGCGCTCGTCCGCTCCATTCCGTCTCGGGACGTGGCATTGGGACTGCTGCTGTGCGCCCTGCTCGGCTACGGCACCGCAACCTGGCAGCGTAACGCCCTCTGGGCAGACCCGATCGCATTCGCGCAGGACGGCGTGCACAAGGCGCCCCATAACCAGCGCAATCATCTGACCCTGGCCAATGCCTATGCCGAAAAGGAGCTCTGGCCGCAGGTTGAAGATACCCTCAGGAAGGCGATACCGCTCAGGCCTGCCTACCATGTCCCGTATGACAATCTCGGGACTGCCCTCTTCCAGCAGGGGAAGATCAGGGCGGCGCTGCAGTATTTCAGCCTTGCTGCCATGCTGAAGCCGGACTACCCCAATGCCTACTTCAATTACGGCACGGCTGCCGTGCGTCTCGGCAACCAGCCCGCGGCACATTGGGCGCTGCAACGGCTGCGGGAGCTGCGTTCCCCCCTGGCCGGGCCGCTGACCGGGCAGATCATGAGCATGGGGAGAACGCCATGATCCGGTCGGCTTGGGGCGCTTTCCGGTTGCGGCTCTCTTGAGGCGCATGGTAAAGTGTCGACCGCGCGTCACCGGCGTTGGGGTCCCGTTGCCGCAATTGGTTTCGATTTTGCATGATTGAAGAAAAGTGAAAAGCTAACTGCATCAACGTAACAGGAGGAAGACATGTATTTCAGGGTAATATTCGGTGTCATGTGTATGCTCATGTCTGCGGGGATCGTACAGGCTGCACCTTTCGCGTACATAGCAAACAATACCGATGCCACAGTGTCGATTCTCGATACTGCCTCCAATACTGTCTCCGCGACCATTACCGTCGGGCAACAGCCTTACGGCGTGGCGGTCAACGCCATGGGGAGCCGGGTCTACGTGTCCAATCAGACCGACAAGACGATCTCGGTCATCGACACCATGGACAATTCGGTCAGCACCATCGCCCTTGCGAATACCCCCGGTGGTTTGGCGGTCAATGCCGCGGGAACGCGACTTTTCGTGGCTGACAACGACGGCGCTTCTCTCTCGGTGTACGACACGGCGACAAAAAGCAAGCTCACGACCGTCTCTCTCGGCTACAACCTGCCGGAAGGGGTGGCGGTCGGCCCTGCAACCGGCGGCGCCTATGCGGTCTATGTCTCCTGCTCCGGCAGCAACAAGGTGGTGGTTGTCGATGCCAATGACGGCACCTCCAGCTATGCCAAGTCCGCCACCGAATACACCGTCGGTTCCACTGCCAACCCCGGTCCGATGGGGCTGGCGGTAATGCCGAACGGCAGCAAGGTCTATGTCGCCAACTGGACCGAAAGTTCCATTTCGGTCATCAATACGTCCACTTCGGGAGTCTCCACGATCGCCTCGGGTTCCGGGATCGCAGCACTCTCGCTCCCCTTCGGCGTTGCCGTCAGCCCGGATGGCCTCAAGGTGTATGTGAGCAATTCTGGTGCACTTGACACAATTTCGGTCATCGCCACTGCCAGCGACACCGTCACCGCTGCCATATCGGTCGGGCAGGTCCCGATGGGGGTAGCGATCAGCCCCGATGGCACCAAGCTCGTTGCCGCCAACTCCATTGCCAATACCGCCTCGGTGATCAATCCCGTCACGAACACGGTTTCCGCAACTCCTGCGGTGGGGCAGTATCCGAACTCTCTCGGCAACTTTGCCGGGCCGGTATTCTTCAACATCACTGCCACTCCCGGCAGCGACGGCACCATCACCCCCCTTGAACTCGTAACCCGTGACCCCGCTACCGGCATCATCAAGGTTGCCGGCGGCCTGGACCTGAACGTCTCTATCACCTCCGACCACAACTATGCCACGACCGACGTCACGGTTGACGGGGGAAGCGTCGGCACACCGGCGACCTATCTCTTCCCGGCCGTCTCCGCAGCTCATACGGTCTCCGCAACCTTCAGCCGTACCGCATGGGACCTGGCGCTGACCAAGACCGGCAACGGTACCGGCAGGGTCGTCAGCAGCGTGGGTGGGCTGGATTGCGGCACAGCCTGCACCGGCCAGACGGTTTCCATCCCAATGAACACTGCGAATGTCGTGCTGACTCCCTCGGACGATTCGGGGATGTATTTCATCGGCTGGAGCGGCGCCTGCACGACACAACGGGGCACCGCTGTCACACCTCCTTCCTGTACCATCGCGCTCATGGATGCGGACAAGACTGCGTCGGCCCATTTTGTGGCACTTCCCGGCGGTCCGGTACGTGTAGGAACAGCCTACTACCAGACTCTGCAGGATGCCTATACTGCGGCAGCCGAAGGCGCCCAGATCGATGTCCAGACCGCCCAGAGCTTCGCCCTTGCGGCAAACCTGGCAAAAACGGTTACCCTGGTGGGTGGCTGGGCCACTGACTGGCTGTCGGTGCCCGCGGGCAACTATGCAACCATCACCGGCGGCTTGACGATTTCCTCGGGCGCGGTTATCATTGGCTCCAGCAGCGGCGGAGCGCTCGTCATCAACTGAGAAGATACCTGATCAGTCTTCAAGGCGGCCATCTTCGGATGCGCCGCCTTTTTGATTGGTGCTGTAAGAGGATTCAATGAACTACTTCCGCGTTTTCTCGGCGTTCATTGCCGAACTCTACTCCCGGCGTCAGCTCATCCTGGAGATGACCCGCCGCGACTTCAAGAGCAAGTATCTGGGCTCCTATCTCGGCATGCTCTGGGCGTTCGTGCATCCAACGGTCTATATCACCATCCTCTGGTTCGTCTTCTCCTTCGTCTTCAAGAGCAAGCCGGTCCAGGACGTCCCCTACGTGCTCTGGCTGGCGTCCGGGATCATCCCCTGGTTCTTCTTCAACGACGCCCTTGCCAGCGCCACCGGCGCGATCCTGGACAATTCCTTCATCGTCAAGAAGGTGGCCTTCAGCATCGGCATCCTACCGCTGGTGCGGCTTTTCTCGACGCTGGTCATCCATCTCTTCTTCCTGGCCATGATCTTTGTCATGTTCGTCATCAACGGTTCCCCGATTCCCATTCACAGCGTGCAGGTGCTCTACTACCTTGCGGCATCCCTCGTGCTCCTCACCGGTCTCTCCTGGCTCACCTCATCGGTGGTGATCTTCTTCCGCGACATGGGGCAGCTGGTGGCCATGGGGCTGCAGTTTCTTTTCTGGGGGACCCCCATCTTCTGGCCGATCAACCTGGTGCCGGAAAAGTATCTTCCTTTCGTCAAGCTCAATCCCGTGGAGTACATTGTCGAAGGCTACCGCGACAGCCTGATCCACAAGGTCTGGTTCTGGGAACACCCCTGGCAGACCCTCTATTTCTGGGGTGTCACCGGTTTCTTTTTCGTCGTCGGTGCCGTGGTCTTCCGCAGGCTCAGGCCGCATTTTGCGGATGTCTTGTGAGAAAAACCGTGAGACGGGAGATAAGGCCAGATCCTGGCAGGTGGGAACCGGATTTTTGAGGAGAAAACCGTGAATACGAAGCATTTCAATAAACTGCGCCGGGTAAATGCCCTGCATAAAGGCACCTGTCAGATGCATTGCTTGCCTGAATCTCTCAGGGGTGATAAGATAGGTCATGTCTGAGTATAAGATTCGAGACGAACGGCACAAGATTTCAAACAAGCGGGGCAATGGGCAGTTGCGTCGTGAAGTCTGGATTGATGATCGAGGCGCCATAATCAGGTACAATCTCGCATACATCAATCATTTCATGTATAACGGAGACAATGGCAGAGTTCTCGGATATGACAATCAGCACGGGCATCACCATCGACATTGTATGGGGCTAACCGAACCGATTCCATTTGTATCGTTTGAAGATATCGAAAATCGTTTCGATCATGAATGGACGATGCTTTTGCAACAGAAACTGTGAGGCGGTTTTATGAGATTAACCATTACAACGGGGGATGAACGCGATTTTTTCAAGCGAGGCAAGGAGCTTGCCCGTAAACTCGATAAGGGTCAGAAGGTAGAGTCTGAATGCATCATATCGTTCGAAGATCCGCAGGAACTTCTTGAACTGGTTACAACTGCCAGGATGGACCTATTCAAAGCGGTTAAGAAGGAGCCCGGCTCCATTGCTGAAATTGCCCGACGGCTCCACCGCGACAGAAGCGCAGTCAAGCGTGATGTAGACAAGCTGGCGAATGCAGGACTTTTTCTGGTGGAAGAAAAGCCATTCACCGGCCATGGCAGAATGAAAATTGTATCTGCAGCAGCAGACAAAGTAACACTTCTGGCCCAAGTGGGTTAAACCGGTGATTGGTGATTGGTGATTGGTGATTGGTGATTGGTGATTGGTGATTGGTGATTGGTGATTGGTGATTGGTGATTGGTGATTGGTGATTGGTGATTGGTGTGGAGATCAGAGATCATAAGGACCTTCAGGTGTGGCAGAGGGCTATGAAGCTGGTTGTCTCGGTTTATGCCGAGCTTGCTGCATTCCCTTCTTCAGAGAGATTTGGCCTGAGTGATCAGATCAAGCGTTCTGCAGTTTCGATTCCATCCAATATTGCAGAAGGCTCGGCCAGAAAGACCACTAAAGAATTCATTCAGTTTCTGCATATCGCGCTGGGGTCTGCGGCCGAGTTGGAAACACAGCTTCTGATAGCAAGCGAGCTGGGCTTTGCCAAATCGCTGAATGAACAGCTAGAAGAGCTTACCATACTCCGAAAACAACTGAATGCACTGGTCTCCTCTTTAAAGCGGTGAATGGTGAATGGTGACCACCAACCACAATCCACTAACCACCGCCTTTTATGCCGCCTTTTGGATTTTTACCAACCACTATCAACCAACCACCGCCTCTTGGCCTGTGAATTGCAAAGCCTCTCTATATTCGTGTCTGAAAGCTGACGGTTGGCAGGTAGTTTGTAGTTGCAGATCATTAATAATTACATTATTGTTCCTATGCAGAAGCGCTTGCACAGGCTCGGCTATACAAAGGGTCAGATTAGGGTAGACTTAATTTGACCGGTTGAATGACGAATGCCATTCCGCCAAAACAAGAAGCAGGCAGTTAAATAACCATAACGGCCGTAAGATGTTAGACGCTAGAAGTAAAGGGTTTTCTCAACATCTAACATCTAACATCTCACGTCTAACGTTTAACAGGTTTTCAAGGTTTTACCTCTCACGTCTAGCGTCTAACAGACTTAATAACGCAAGGAGGCATTCACAATGCGGAAGATGATCACGAGCATAGCGGCGGTTCTGGCGGTATCGGCATTGATGGTTGGGGCTGCAAGTGCAGCGGATAAGTTGGTGGTGAAGGATTCAACAGGGAATAATACTGTTTTCAAGGTTGATGATGCTGGAGCTGGTATACAGGTAAATGATACAACTGGTACTGCTAAGGCAATCATAACGGGTCAAGGGTATATAGGGTCGGGGACAACAGCTCCTTATAGCGTTTTTCATGCTCAAGGTCCTTCTACTCAGTCGACACAGTTAACCATGCAATATTACGCGACGAATTCTAATGGCGGGGGTGGGTACCTTGTCTATCATAATAATGCTGGCGGAGCATTACCTGCCTCTGGTGACAGATTAGGGTACTTCCTCTTTGGTTCTTATTGGAATGACGGTTCCGGTGGCTTGTATGGCAGGAATGGCGGTGGTATAGTTGCCCGTGCTGAAGGCGCATGGTCGTCAACGACTTCAACTTATAGCATACCAACATATTTTGCATTTGAAACTGCATCTCCTGGGGTTTCTAGCCGCAGTGAGAGGCTTAGGATATCTGCAAATGGCAATATTGTTACTGGGAACTTGGGCGGTGCAGCTACTGCTGACATGGCAACCACATCGACTAATGGTTTTCTCTATATCCCTTCTGTTGCAGGAGCACTAACCACCTGTGGTACGGTTACGCAATATTCTGGGCATGTTCCAGTTTGGTTTGACACTACTAACGCAAAAATCTGTACATGCCAGGGCACAACACTCAAGTGTACTGCTGCGCTGAACTAAGAGTTTAATATTCAAGATTTTGCAAGGCGGTTACCAGTGGTAGCCGCCTTTTTATTTAATGACACTGATAGCTGTCACGACGTCATAGAAAGCAGCTTATATGAGTAGCCACGTTTCCATGGCATTTGTCCAACAAGATGAGTATGCAGTCGTAGTAAATAACCTTTCTAAGGTATATTCGCTTTACAATTCCTCATTTGATCGTTTGAAAGAGGCTATCTCCCCCTTTAGGAAGAGGTATCATCATGATTTCCTGGCACTAGATAATATTTCATTTGGAATAAATCGTGGAGAGTCAATAGGTATTATTGGTAAGAATGGCTCAGGGAAATCTACACTTCTAAAAATACTCACTGGCATATTGATTCCCACTAGCGGTAGTGTTGTGGTAAATGGGAAGATATCTGCGCTTCTGGAGCTTGGGGCGGGGTTCAATCCTGAATTAACGGGGATTGAGAATGTATACTTTAATGGAATGCTTATGGGATATAGTCGCGAAGAGATGGATAAACGACTTGATGGCATATTCTCATTCGCGGATATTGGTAATTATATCTACCAGCCAGTAAAAACTTATAGTAGCGGGATGTTCGTTAGGCTGGCTTTTGCTTTAGCAATTAATGTAGATCCTGACATATTGATTGTCGATGAAGCCTTGAGTGTTGGGGATATCTTTTTTCAACAAAAGTGCTATTCAATTATTCGTTCAAAAATTGATGAAGGGGTAACTTCAATATTTGTATCGCATGACTTGGAGGCTATACGTAATCTATGTACACGGGGTATGTTGCTAAGCGCTGGTAAAGTAGTATATGACGGTTTAACGGAGGAAGCAACGAGCCTTTATCTTGCGCACCCTAGCAGAAAAATATCGACATCCAATGAAGACACTACGGCACATTATCCAACATCATCGAGAATATGCAGTGAGCTTGTTACTGAAATTGAGCGTTGTTCGATTTTGACTGAGCAGACTCTGCACCATGGTGTCGGACGTGCACGGATAGTTGCAGCAACTGTTGCTGATATACATGGGAATATCAATATGTCAATTCCCATGTTGTCGCCTGTTCACATTCAGGTCGCAGTAGAGGCGCTTCGACCAATTGTTGAGCTTTCTTGTGGCATCCATCTATATGATCGAATAGGGAATCTTATATTCGCGACTAGCACGAAACAGCTGGGAGTTTCCTTGCCTTCGTTACAGTCTAGAGAAATGGTGACTGTTAGGTTGTGTCTGACTTTAAATATCCAACCAGGTGAATATACCTTTAGTTTAGGAGTCGAAGGGTCACCAGGGGATGGCTCAGGTTCTAGATCTCTTCAAGATAGATGTGAAAACCTAGGGCCATTAACTGTTCTGGCGGGTGATGCTGATACTCCGCCTTTTTATGGCATAGTTCAATTACCATGCAAAATTGACTTTGAAATAGTTGGTGAAAATCGGTTATGAAAGACAGCCCCAACATTACATTTATGACAACATTAGGTGTAAATGTCGGAGATGAATTCATCCGCGAGGGGATTTGCTCTTTTGTTGATCAGATATTTCCCAAGTGGCAGCCTTTTTATGTAAACAAACATGACACTTCTACATTGTATACCAAGCTCGCTGGTGAGCAGGCAGTCCTGACGGATAAGTTTCGAGATTCAGATATAATCATACAGGCAGGTGCACCGGTCTACTGGAAGATTGGGGAAAGCACCTCCTACAACGTTGCGTGGGCAAAATCGCTTTGGTTTGAGCGAATATTTAGGTTAGGCCCTGAGAAACCAATTCTGAATGTAGCGGCTGGGGCATGTCAGCCATATCCTGATTTTGCTACTACCTTTCTTAATGACCCCCGTTGTCTTGATTTTGCATGTCAAGCAGCACAGGCATGCCGTTGGACCTCAGTTCGTGATGTATTGGCAGCGCAAATACTTATGGCTTTGAACATTCCCCATGCTGCTTTGCCTTGTGCGGCATTTCATGCTGCGCGCAGAATGCAATCCGAACAGGTATGCAAAGGTGTTTTGGGTATTAATTTCATGCCCATCGGCGGTCATTTCAAATTGCGAGATGATGTGGATGGGGGCAGATGGCGAAATGAAGCAGAGTTTTTCATAACGAATGCTCGCAAGTACCATACATTGTTTTTTATTGCGCATGACGAGCAAGAAAAGGCATTTATGGAACTTTTCCGAAGGGGGGATGAGCAAATTTTCATAGCGAACGATCATCGTGCGTATATGTCAGCTTATGCGCAATGTTCGCTTGTGATTGCAAATAGGGTACACGGGGCTGTTTGTGCGGCAGGATTTGGTAATCCTGCCATCATTATTGGTAACGATACAAGGATAATGATTGGCGATTTAATAGGGATAGAAAATCATTACATTGCTGACGTTACGGGTGCATTATTACTGGACAGATTGGGAAATTTGCACTCGAAGTTGCATTTCGAGCGAGAGCGTCTCTTGGCTCATCGGGAAGAGAGCGCACAATGCTATGTACAAGCGATTCGAAAAGCCCTTGAGGCTGATTTCGGCAAGTACATGAGTCATTCAGATCCTGTAACAGTAGGGATAGGAACATATAGCACGCTTGAAGAGAGGAGTTTTTATTCGGTTCTGACAGCCTTTGCTCAACGGAATGTATTGAAATATGATCATGACAGAAAGATATTTTATAATATATGGACAGAAGTATTACAGGACTGTGTTGAATGGAAAGCACCTATACTGATCATCACTGATGATGCGGACGATGCAATCCCTTGGTTCCTGATATCGATGGGGGCAGATGTTACCCTTGCGACTTTTGACCATTTACAGGCTGGGCAAATCGGTCGAATCTCTGAGCGGTTACAATTAAATCCTGTTGTAGCCCCAATACTGGATACTGCAGCTGAAGGTGATTTGCCATTTGGAGATAGCACCTTTCAGGTGGTATTGCTGAACAGCTCGCTGCACTTGAACAATTATATGTTGTCAGAGCTCAACAGAGTTACACGGTATGCAGGTTCATTAGTGCGCCTAGACTTACCTTATTGCGATGAATTATTGTTGTCTTCACTATGTGATGTTGATGAATTTGCACGGGTGAGTGGTGGAAGGAATTGTTATAATAAATTGTTGAATTTAGATGGCCGACCTCGAATCTTACTGCCCCGCTTTGACACCTTTGGTGATATTGTTTTGTTTGAAGGGTTTGTGGAAGCTTTAAAACTAAAGTTTCCGCAGGCAGAACTTGTGATGTTAGTGCGTACTAGTTATGTTCAACTATCTGAATTATTCCCAATTAAGGAGGGTCTCGAGTGGATTACTGTTCCACAGGAGGCATACAAACCAGTTTCAAAGCAGATGAGAAATGATTTTCTTTCCTTCATACATGGTCTGATGCTGCAAAAGTGGGATCTCATAATTTTTTCTGCCTTCAATATGACATGGCTCGATGAAGTGCTTTCAGATTCAATGTGTTCGATACCTCAGATCAAGATTGGGCCAGCGCAGCAGATGCATGGTGGGGAATCAGGGGTCTCTAAAATTGTGGTGGAAGAACGATGGCAGGAACAGCAAAAATATGCTGAGGCTTGCCGTAAGCTTTTCGGTGAGAGTAATATTTTGCTGCAGCCAACATTACGAATAGGCTCTGTTGTTACAGAGGAGGCTTCTAGTGTGTTGGCGTCATTGGGGCTTACAGCACAGCCATTTGCTGTTTGCGTTCCCGGAGGCACTCACAACCAGCAGATCAAAGCTTGGTCTGCCGAACGTTTTGCTGATGTCATGGAATGGGTATATAGCAACTACGGTTTGATCCCTTTGTTGATCGGACATAAAGAGGAGTCGACGATTGTTGCTTCTCTAGCGGGAATGCTGAAGGGCAGGGGGCTAGAACCTGCCATTTGGCTGGGGAAGGATGGTGAACTGCCTCTTCTTGCAGGTCTTCTCGCAAAGGCTAACGTCTATGTGGGAAACGATACTGGACCCATGCATATTGCTGCAGCACTGGGAACACCCGTAGTAGGTGTTTTTGGTGGTGGGACATTTCCAAGGTTCCTCCCATTGGGAACTCGCTCGTTTGCGGTGGTTGCTGAATTGCCCTGTTTTGGCTGTTACTGGGATTGCGAGTTTGGAGATGCGCCGTGTTTGCAGCTGGTTACTGTCGAAGCTGTAAAGAAGGCAGTTTCGAAAGCACTTGCTCAAGCAACGTCTGCAGCCTCCCTGGTGTATGTAAAGATTGATGATAGCTCAAATGCGGGAATATTGCATCAGGCAACATTATTTGCTGAGCAGCGCAGGCAAAAGCGGTTAGTTAATGCTACTTACTGTAATTCAGAACTATATTTATGCAAAGAACTCCTGTTTCAAGTACAATCACGCATCGATGACATCTTGGGTTCGTACAGTTGGCGTCTGACGGCTCCATTGCGTTGGCTGCTTAGAAGGTTTTCCAGATGACGTTTATAACGGTTTTAACATCCATATCTCCTCGTAATCTTGAGGTGCAGCAACACTCAATAGCAAATTGGCTGTCTTTAGGATTTAATGTAATATCTGTAAATTCACAAGCAGAGATTAATGCAGTAAGTGATAGCTTTCCGAAGGTAAATTTTGTTTCGGTTGAAAGGACTGCGGCTGTAATAGCAGGTAAGCCTTATGTTTATCTCGATGATATAGTTAGCACACTACTGTCTGTTGATTCAGAGATTTATGGAATTGTAAATTCAGATATCTGGTTCAATTTAAATCATGATGGAATTACATTTCTAGCGAAAATGGCGCGTGAAGGACTATTATTTGGATCAAGAGTTGATGTGAAGTCTCTGTCGACACTTGATGGAGAAGTATACATATATGGATTTGATTTCTTTTTTTCTGATAAATATCACTTTAGTAAACTTCCTCAATCAAGTTTTTGTCTAGGTGTCCCATGGTGGGATTATTGGTTGCCTTTGGCATTACTTTGTCAAGGGGTATCATGTCGGGAAATGGTAAGCCCAGTGGCATTTCATTTATGGCATGAAAATCAATGGAACCCGCAGTTGTTCAATATATTTGGTAAGTCACTTATTGGTAAATTAGATGAAATTTTTGACAATACAATTACTTCAGAACACTTACTTATGGCTTTAAATCAAGTGAAAAATGATGGTAATTATTCCCAGTTCAGTTATTCGGTTCTGTATGAAATATGGGCTAAGTCGAATCAGGTAACAACAGATACACAATGTATGGAGGATGACTCTCGATCTCTCACTAACAAGATTCACTTGAGAAGTCTTCGCAGATCTTTGTATGCGAAGTTGTGTGCTGCAGAAATTCAAAATGCAGAATTAGCTAAATTGAGGCGAGACATTATCCAGTCTAAGTTTAATAAAATACCATACATTAGGGCTTTGGCAGCACGAATAAAACTTCTGCTTTCGAAAATACATTGTCGGAATATATGAATATTGGCTTTGGTGTTGCGTAATAGCATATTGATATCGCATAGTTTTATTGGCTGAAACATTCGTGAAGCTTGGTCGTGGCGAATAGTTTAGGAGCTGTTTGTTTGATTGAAATCCCTAAAATCTCCATAGTTACTCCCTCATTCAACCAGGGACGGTTTATCGAGAAAACCATCCTCTCGGTTCTTGAGCAGGACTACCCGAATCTTGAGTACATTATCATTGACGGCGGAAGTACGGACGAGAGCGCCGAAATCATTAAGAAATACGAAAAGCAACTTGCGTACTGGGTCAGCGAGCAGGACCGCGGGCAGAGTCATGCAATCAATAAGGGGTTTGAAAGGGCAACAGGAGAGATATTCTGTTGGCTGAATTCCGACGATTGGTTTCATCCGGGAGCTTTGACCGCAGTAGCAGAGGCGTTCAGGGCGAATCCGGGAGTAGGAGCGGTTGTTGGCGCAGGCGAGATGGTGGATGAAGAGGGGAAGGTGCTCAGTCATCTCAAGCCATTTGAGGTAACGGTTGAGTCGCTTTATCGGTGGCTGAATCGATATTTCTGGCAGCCGTCCTGTTTCTTCTCTAGAGAAGCATGGCAACAGTGCGGCCCGCTTGATGAAAATATCAACTTTGCTATGGATCTGGCTCTCTGGCTTAGGATTGCAAAAAAATACAGATTCTTGCCAATTGACACCATGTTGTCGACAAGCCTGAAACATGCAGGCGCAAAGACAACCGCATTCGACTATTATGGTGTAATGGATGCAGTGATGGTTATAGTAAGACACGGAGGTGAAAATCACGTCAGAGAAGACGTGTCAAATTATGCTGATCACCTGAAAAGAATGCAAAGCGGATTTGAACAGCAGATTGCTGAACTTGATTCTCGATGTAAATTGTTGCTGGGTCAGGTTGGGAAAACATATGCCTCATCGGAAATGGCTTTTTCAGGTCTATTATCTAAATTTGGTCTCATGCAGATGATCTGCTTTGCTATAAATGTAAAGAGATTATTCATAAATTCGAAGAATAAACTGATTTTCTCCGCCACGTTGAAATCAATAACCCGGCAAGCGAAAAACGCATTGTCGAGAGCACGCAGCAAGAAACAAAGTAAGGCTGCAATTGTGACGAGAAATGCTTGTCATGGTGGGGTCGAGTCGTTGATAAAAGTCGAAAGTGATGGTCTGGGGATCCCGGTTATTGTGGCCGGAGGCCTGAATAATCCAGAGGGTACCTGTGCTTTCGAATATGCTTATATCGACAATTATGATGATTTGGTCGATGAACTTTCGCATTATTCAATAGTTTTATACCACTGGCCTATGGATTGGGCAGTAATGGCAATCAAAAACTCAGGGATAGCTTCGGTTGAATTTGTCCATAGGACTGATACCTCAGATTGCGACAAGGCAATACCTATAAAAGTTGTTACTCACTCAGATAAAGTGGCTGAATACTTACGAACAAAGTATGGCATTAATCCTGAGATAGTGACAAATGTAGTCGACACAGATAAATTTAAGCCACAACAGGACAATGCACCGAAATATGTCGGTGCGATTACAAGCTACTACAATATCAAGGGGATCAACATCCTTGTGGATGCCTGGGCGGAGATTGCCGCTAAGTTTTCAGAGTACACATTGCGCTTCTATGGTGCAGGTGACGACTTGCCGCAGTATGTTGAGCAGGCGAAAAATTTAGGCGTTGCCGTTGAATTCATGTCGCCTTTGAAAAATCCCGAGGCGCATTACAATGAATTTAAAGTATATGTGTCTGCTGCAAGGATGGAAGGGCTTCCGCTGGCCATTCTCGAAGCTTTATCGTGCAATGTGCCGGTTCTTGCATCTGATATCCCCGGCCACAAAATCATCAACGAGATGGCTCACCAGCATGGTTTTCCGGATGTCATTACGTTGTTCAGGGATGGCGATCGACATGATTTGGCTGACAAGCTTTCGATGATATTGACCCGAGGGGGTGCTGTAACTACGCGGGATGTGGTCGAGGTATTGTTTTCACCGAAAGCCCATATTTCCGGGATAGAAAAAGTACTGAAGTCCAGTCTTCATGTTGGCAGTCGACCATCGAAGTCTCTGATTCAGATTGATGACGAAACGATTATCTTCAACAACATGATAGTTTACAATTCAGGAGATAACGAGGCATTAGGTCCAGATTACGCAAATTATCAACAAAAAAACATCGAATTGGTTACATATAGATTGCCGATTGGTGCCACATCAATATTGGTTGACATATACCACAGATGCATCGAATCCGGTAATATACTAATACAAGTCAACTGGTATTCCATGTTTTATATTGTCTGTGATAGTGACAGCGTTGGAAGAAAAGTGTCAGCTGGCAGTGGTAAAATACATCTTTATTTCGATATACCGATACAGTATCAACCTGTTAGTGTAGACTTGGTAACTGTGCCAGATCCTGGCACTGCAATATTATTGGATAAAATACATATTTCGGCAAGAAAATGAGAGGCAAGTAGATGTACAAGCTGATTCTGATGCTAACGTCATGCGTAAAGCGTATAGTTAAAAAATGCTATGATATCAGGTTTGCTTATACCAAATCGGTAGTTGTAGCAAAAAAATGCATTAGTGCTGATTTTAAGGTAAAATATGTGTCTACTGACAAAGAGCATGTCGTAGATATAGTCAACGTTAACTTTTTTGATTGGAATGGCCAGACACTGTATAAGGGGGGAGCTGAACGGTACGTCCTTGATTTGGCTAAGCTTATTGAACGATCTGGGCGTAAGGCTAGAATTATTCAGAATGCGAATACTCCATTTGTCAGAGAGTATCAAGGTCTTGAGGTCATTGGTATTCCTGCTCGGTCCGGCTGGAATTTTCGTAAGCTCTATTCGCATTACCTGACTGATTTCGACCATTCTGGAAATATCATAGTTTCACCATTGGATATTGCTTGTATCTCTTCTGATCACAATGTCATAGGTATCAATCATGGGATACATTGGGATAACGTTGATAATTACTGGGGATTCAATGATAACAGGATACGTAATAATATAGTGAGATCTCTCGAACACATTCGTTGCGGTGTGTGTGTTGACACCAATTTCATTAACTGGACACGGACTTTTGATTATAGATTATCAACCAAGCTGCGGTATCTTCCAAATTATTTCGATGAAGCACAGTTTGCGCCGAGCAATAAAGATTTTTCTGATGATGAGATAACAATACTGTATCCTCGCAGGTTATATGCACCCAGAGGATTTTACTTGATGTCTAATATACTCGATGCTCTCCTCAATAAATATCATAATGTAAGAATACATTTTGTAGGGCAGGCTCTTGAACCAGAAACATCGATTATCAACTTGCTTGTCGAGAAATATGGCAATGCAATCAAATGGTACGAATTGGAAATGGAACAGATGGATAAGGCTTATCTTGAGAGTCAAATTGTCCTAGTGCCAACGGTAAACTCTGAAGGGACATCATTGTCATGCATTGAGGCTCTTGCAACCAATAATGCCGTGATTGCAACAAATATCGGAGGGTTGCCAAACCTTATCATAGATGGGTTCAATGGTCTGTTGATAGAACCTTCTGAAAATGCCCTGCTTGCCGCTCTGGAGTATCTCATCGAAAATAGGTCGAGACGAATAGAATTAGCGCAGAATGGATTGGTTGTATCGAAAGCATTCACGAAAAACGTTTGGGAATCTCGATGGAAAAATATCATGGATGAGTTTTTGATATGAAGAATATTCTCACTATCTTCGGCACCCGCCCGGAAGCCATCAAGATGGCGCCGGTCGTGGGAGCATTGAAACAATCTTCCGATTTTGATGCCCGTGTCTGTGTGACCGCCCAGCACCGGCAGATGCTTGACCAGGTGCTTGATCTTTTCGGAATCGTTCCGGACTTCGATTTGAACCTGATGAGGCCGGGGCAGGACCTTACGGACATCACATGCAATGTCCTTCAGGGCTTGAGGCAGGTATTGACCCAGTGGCGACCCGATTGTGTGCTGGTGCATGGAGACACCACAACCACTTTTGCTGCTGCCTTGGCAGCATTTTTTGAGAAGATTCCGGTTGGCCATGTTGAGGCCGGTTTGCGCACCGGTAACATCTATGCTCCTTGGCCGGAGGAAATGAATCGTCGTCTTGCCGGTGCGTTGACGACCATTCATTTCTCTCCGACAGTCCGCGCCAGGGAAAATCTCTTGTTGGAGAATGTCCCTGCTGAGCGCATCTGTGTGACCGGCAATACGGTCATAGATGCGCTTCTCAACGTGGTCGACCGGGTACGAAATGACGCGACGTTGGCTAGGACCTTTGCCCGGCAGTTCGGCTTTCTCGATACAGGAAAGCGTCTCGTCCTCGTGACGGGCCACCGCAGAGAGAACTTTGGTGATGGTTTCGAGAGAATCTGCAGAGGATTGGCTACCCTTGCCGGCCGTAACGACATCGAGATCGTATATCCAGTCCACCTCAATCCGAATGTGCAGGAGCCGGTCAAGCGCATCCTTGCCGGCATTGGCAATATCCATCTCATAGAACCGCTTGACTACCTTCCGTTCGTCTATCTGATGGACCGTTCCAGTATTATCATTACTGATTCGGGGGGGGTGCAGGAGGAGGCCCCCTCTTTGGGGAAGCCGGTTCTGGTGATGCGCGAAACGACTGAGCGGCCGGAGGCCGTTGATGCCGGTACGGTCAGGTTGGTCGGCACGGATGAAATGGCAATAGTTCGCGAGGCATCTCTGCTTCTCGATGATTCCGCAGCCTATGCGCGGATGTCCCGTGCCCATAACCCCTATGGTGACGGTGCCGCCAGCAGGAGGATTGTTGCCGCACTCGAAAAAGAGTTTCGTCCTCACCAGACGAAGGGTGAGGGATGAAACAGCGGATCCTGTACCTGATGCACCTCCCATGGGGGTGGGTGAAGCAACGCCCCCATTTCCTCGCTGAGCATCTCGTCCCGTATTTTGACATCGATCTATTCTACAGATTCTATTACGTGCCTTTTGAGGGGCGACTGGTACGCAATGCGGTTCAGGGCGGTTTGCGGGTCATCCCGTTTCCCGTGCTGCCATTCAACCGTTTCGGATGGGTGGCGGATATCAACGCGCTATTAATCAGAACATTCCTGAGGAGAAGGATTTCTTCGTACGATATTGTCTGGGTGACTAATCCGGATATGTACGAGATTGTGCGACCGATAATTTCTGATAATGTCAGGGTTGTGTACGATTGCATGGATAATCATCTGGAATTTTCACTGATAAAGAACAACCGCCAACTGTACCGAAGAATGCAAGGAGCCGAATGGCAGCTGATGCGGGAAGCGCAAACAGTGATCGCTTCCTCTGGCACTCTTGCGCAAGCGTTAGTGGAGCGTTATGGCCTGAATCGCAGGATTGATATCGTAAATAATGCAATATTTCTGAGCGATTCCATGCAGACCCAACTTGAGAGAAGCGTTGAAGATCGGATTGCTGCTGCGCAGTTCAAACTGGTCTACATCGGGACAGTCGCGTCGTGGATGGATATGGAGCTGCTTGAGGCTGCTGTAACGAAGCATAATTCGGTTACAATTTTTCTGTTCGGCCCTTCCGAAGCTTCCATCCCGTCTCACGAACGAATCGTGCATCTAGGCCCGATTCAACATAGCCAGATCTATAGGGTTCTCGACCTTGCCGATGCCTTGTTCATGCCATTCAAGTTGGATGAATTGATTCGAGGAGTTAATCCTGTCAAGCTCTATGAATATATTTACAGTGGCAAGCCGACTATTTCGGTTCGTTATTATGAATCTGAAAAGTTTTCTGACTATGTGCATCTTTATACCGGCAGAGACGAGTTTCTGATGCTACTGGACGAGTTGATATCCGGTACCCTGAAGGCAAAAAAAGCTCTTGACCAATGCCGGGATTTTGCCATCGCTAATACCTGGGAAGTACGAGCAGAACAGGTATCGCAATTGTTGGATGCGACCAGTGATCCATGATGATGGATATAGATACTTTCATTGACAGTATTGCCGCTGTCGTTGTTCTGTATAACTCTCAGCTGGCAGTATCGCCTACAATCAATTCCATAAGAGCATCTTGGGAAGCCTGCAACGGCACCCTTGACCTCTACATCCACGACAACAGCCCTGGCGCTGGTGCCGTGGATGCGACCGCCGCGCTGTTTCGCATCGAATATCGCCACGACCCGACCAATCCGGGGGTGGCGCGGGCGTACAACCGGGGGGCGCGGCATGCCCGCGAGCGAGGGAAAAAGTGGCTGCTGCTGCTGGACCAGGACACGTCGTTTCCCGCCGATGCCCTGCAGCGCTACGCCGATGCGGTCGCGGCGAACCCCGGCATCTCCATCTTCGCCCCCCGGCTCGTTGCCGACGGGGTGCTCTGCTCCCCCTGTGCCTATACTGCGGGGATCGGGCGCCATCTGCGGCAGGTGGACGCGGGGCCGATGCGCTTGAAGGGACATTCCATCCTCAACAGCGGCATGCTGATCCGGCTTGATGCCTTTGAGGCGATCGGCGGCTTCGACGAGCGGATACCGCTGGACTTTGCCGATCACGACTTCTGCCGCCGCTTTGCTGGCCGTTTCGGCGAGGCGTATATCCTGGACATGACCTGCACGCACGGTTTCTCCGACCGGGAGGATGCCCCGCTCGCAAGCGCCCTTGCCCGCTTCGTCTTTTTTTGCCAGGGGGCGCGCAACAGCATCCGGTCCCCTCTGGATCTGCTCACCCATCCGCTGGCCGCGCTCGTCCGCTGTGCGGTGCTCACCCTGCGCTACCGGACCTTCAGGTTCCTGCCCCTGCTGGTGCGGGGAATGATCGGCGGGACCGGCATATGAACCCGCGCATTTCCGTCTGCATGGCGACCCATAACGGCGAGCGCTTCGTCGAGGCGCAGCTTGCCTCCATCCTGCCCCAACTGGCGTACGATGACGAGGTGATCGTCTCCGACGACGGCTCGACTGATGCCACGGTCGGCATCATCCGGGAGTTTGCCGATCCACGAATCCGGCTGCTGACCGGCAACCGCTTTTCCAGCCCGGTGCTGAACTTCGAGAACGCCCTCAGTCACGCCTCCGGCGACATCATCGTTCTCTCCGACCAGGACGACGTCTGGCTCCCCAACAAGGTTACGGTGATCCGCGACCTCTTCTCCCGCAAGCCGCAGCCGGTCTACCTGGTGGTGCTGGACGGCGAGGTCGTCGACGGAGAGGGGCATCTCCTCCATCCGTCCCTCTTGGGGAGGTTGCGGCGGGCCGGGCCGGGGGTGCTGCAGAACATCTTCGACAACAGCTACATCGGCTGCAGCATGGCGTTTTCCCGGCAGCTCCTGGAGATTGCCCTGCCGTTTCCGGCCCGCATCCCGATGCACGACATGTGGCTCGGCCT
>Ga0208371_1000097_pt1 | contig 35795 bp, 39 predicted proteins | sample SubbioCR12Aug_1A_FD_184827 | JGI IMG/M metagenome (GOLD analysis project Ga0208371, IMG submission 184827) | Serpentinite rock and fluid subsurface biosphere microbial communities from McLaughlin Reserve, California, USA - CR12Aug_1A (SPAdes) | ecosystem: Environmental > Terrestrial > Deep... | reverse complement strand
GGTGCAGATGGCAATCCTGCTTGTGGCGGCGACGCGCTTCCCAGATCTGATCCATGCGTTTGAACATTTGCGCGTGCCTGCCATTCTCACTACCATCATCGCCTTTCTCTATCGCTACCTGTTCGTATTATCGGCAGAAGGGGGAAGGATGGCGCGGGCACGGTCGCTTCGCTCCTTTGCAGGGAGAGGTCTGGGGGTGCGTGTCTACGCCTCGCTTGTCGGCCACCTGCTTCTCAGGACCTTTGAACGGGCACAGCGGATCTATCAGGCCATGCTGTCACGAGGGTTCCGCGGCGAATTCCCTCCCCGCCGGCCCTTGCGGTTCGGCCTGCTCGATCTCCTTTTTGTGGCAAGCTGGGCCATGCTCTTTCTCCTGTTTCGGGCAGTGAATGTCGCTTCCCTGCTGGGAGAAATGATTTCTGGAGTAATGCTGTGAGCCATCACCTGGTTGAAGTAAAGGATCTCTGCTACAACTATCCCGACGGGACAACGGCCCTGAACGGAATTTCTTTCCGCATTACCCACGGGGAGTCGGTTGCCCTGGTGGGTGCCAACGGAGCAGGGAAATCGACCCTGCTCCTGCACCTGAACGGCATACTCATGGCCAGTATGGGGCAGGTACGCATCGGCGATCTCCCGGTGACCCGGGCGACGCTGGCTGAGGTGCGACGTACAGTGGGAATGATCTTTCAGGACCCTGATGATCAGTTGTTCATGCCGACGGTCGGCGAGGATGTGGCATTTGGTCCAGCCAATCTGGGGTTGCCGCGGGAAGAGGTTGATGAGAGGGTCAGAAAAGCGCTGCAGAAAGTCGGAATAGAGCACCTGGCCGGTCGTCCGCCCTACCGTCTGTCCGGCGGGGAAAAGCGGCGAGCGGCCATTGCCACGGTTTTGGCCTTGATGCCGGATATCCTCGTGATGGATGAACCGACAACCGGTCTTGACCCTCTGGGTCGTCGTCAGCTCATCAAGTTACTGGCGGATTTTCATCATACCAAGATAGTAGCTACCCATGATCTTGATCTGGTTATGGATATCTGCCCGCGAACCATTGTCATCAAGGATGGAAAGATAGTGGCTGATGGGAACACTGCGGAGATCTTTCGCGACAGTGGGCTCTTGTCCGCATGTCATCTGGAAATGCCCCTCGCAATGCAAGGATGCCCAATCTGCAGCAGGAGCTGACCTGCAGAGCGGGCATTGAGAATCCCCCTTAAAGCAACCCTCTGTCCGCAAGGCTGACGTAACTGCCGTCGCCGATTATGACATGGTCGAGGAGGCGAATTCCCATCAGTTCGCCTGCTTCCTTGAGGCGACGGGTCAATTCCAGATCTTCACGGCTGGGGGTAGGGTCGCCGGAGGGGTGGTTGTGGACGATGATGATTGCGGCAGCCGAATCGCGGACGGCGGGGTTGAAGACTTCGCGGGGATGAACGATGCTCTGGTTGAGCGATCCTTCGGAGATCTGCAGATCTCTCATGACCCGGTTTTTGCCATCCAGGAGCAGGGCATGCACATACTCCTTCCGGCGCTCACGGAAATGGGGATAAAAATGCTCAAAAACCTGTGCCGGTGAGGTATACCGGTCACCATCCGACAGCGGGCGCGCCGTACAGCGATTGGCGATTTCTATTGCCGCCTTGATTGAAACCGCCTTGGCGGGGCCGACCCCTTTGACCCGGCAGATTTCCGCTATGCTGGCACTGCCGAGACTGCGCAGATCGCCGAATTCCTTGAGCAGTTGCCTGCCCAGGTCGATTGCGCTCTGTTTGGCAGCGTGGTCGCCGGTTCGCAGGATCAGGGCAAGCAGCTCGGCATCGCTCAAACCTTCGGAGCCTTGTCTGATCAATCGTTCCCGTGGCCGCTCGCCTTCAGGCCACCCCTTGATCCCACCCGACATCTTCGTTCCTCCTGATGCAGGAGCTTAATGGAAGAAAAACAGGTAACCGATAACTCCCAATCCAACGAGCACTCTGTACCAGACGAACGGATAGAGCGAATGCTTTTGCACGTATTTGAGGAGTAATGCCACGCTCAGGTAGCCGAAAACGGCTGAAGCAGCAATACCGATCATCAGCGAGGGGAGCTCCCCGGCTGGAATACCATGCTTGATCAGGTGCCCCAGTTTCAGGATGCCTGCTCCGGCAACGATGGGAAGTGAAAGGAGAAAAGAGAAACGTGCGGCGGTCTCGCGGGTGTATCCGAGGAGAAGCGCCGCTGTGATGGTAATCCCTGAACGGGAAACCCCGGGAACAAGGGCCAGGCATTGGGCTACGCCAATAGTGATGGATGCTCCCAAGGTGAATCGTTCCATTTTCCAGCGTTTTGCCCCGATGGTATCGGCAAAGGCGAGCAGAACGCCGAAGCCGACAAGGAAGATGGCGATGAGCATGGGGCTTGCACGAAAGATGGCTTCGATAGGTTCTTCGAAAAGTTTGCCGACAATGGCAGCAGGTATGGTGCCAATAATGATGTAGAAGGGCAACCGTTGCGCGCTGCTTCTGTTTCCTTTTGATGAAAATGATGTACAGAAATTGAGACCGAGTTCCAGAATATCCCGCCAGAAGTAGGCACAGAGCGCCAGCAAGGTTCCAAGGTGGAGAGCGACGTCGAAGGTGATGCCTGATTCCTGCCAGTGCAGAAGCCAGGGGACAAGAATCAGATGGGCTGAGCTGCTGATGGGCAGAACCTCGGTGAGCCCTTGCAGGGCGCCGAGAATGGATGCGTGAAGCGGGTTCATGGGATTTGGCTCTCCTTGGACTTGCACGCATACAGTAGACTAAGGAGCTGGGAAAAGCAAGGGATGCCCGTTGACCCGCCGCGGCGTAACCTGCATGGCACGCTACCGTAACATAGATGTAGCATTGGTCCCATTTTTGTGATAAATATGTGCGGTTTTATTGAACGGTGACAGGTGCCAATCTGCAGCGGAGGATGCCATGTTCGGACTCATTCCCAAAGAAGAAAAGTTTTTTGCCATGTTTAAGGAGATGACCTGTAACATTATTGAAGGGGCGCAACTCCTCAAGGATATGATGGATCACTTTGAGGACCCTGTCGGGAGTCAGCGCCGGATCAAGGATGTGGAGCACAAGGGGGACTCCCAGACCCACGATATCATCAAGAAGCTGAACAAGAGTTTTGTCACTCCGTTTGACCGTGAAGATATCTATGCCTTGTCGTCGGCACTCGATGACATCCTCGACCTGATAGATGCCTCTGCCCAGCGCTTCGTCATGTACAATGTGGAAAAGCCGACCTCTGAGGCGAAAGAACTGGCGTTTCTGATCCTCAAGTCGTGCCAGACCATTGATAAAGCGGTAGCCCTGCTGGGGGGGAAACTTGAGCCCATAGCTGAATACTGCGTCGAGGTGAACGCCCTGGAGAATGAGGCGGACCGCGTCTGTCGCGAGGCAATCAGCCGGCTGTTCGACGAAGAAAAGGACCCGATCCAGTTGATCAAATGGAAAGAGATCTACGAGACCCTGGAACGGGCCACGGACAAATGCGAAGATGCTGCCAACATCCTCGAAAGCGTGGTGGTAAAGAATGCTTGATTCTGCATTCCTCATGCTCTGCCTTGTTGTATTCGCTGCCCTGGCATTCGACTACATCAACGGTTTTCATGATACCGCGAACGCTATTGCCACCTGCGTTTCGACGCGGGCATTGTCGGTCAAGGCGGCAATTGTAATGGCAGCAGGACTCAATTTTGCCGGTGCAATGGTATCCACCAAGGTGGCTTCCACCATCGGCAAAGGCATAGTCGATGCCAACCATATAACCCAGATGGTGGTTCTGGCAGGGATTATGGGTGCCATCATCTGGGACCTGATTACCTGGTATTATGGTCTTCCCTCATCGTCTTCCCATGCCATTATCGGGGGGCTCATCGGAGCGGTTATCGCCCATGACGGGGCGTCTGTTCTGCATTGGGGCGGACTGCAGAAAATTGTGCTGTCTCTGGTGGTTTCGCCGATAGTTGGAACCATCATCGGTTTCATCTTCATGGTGATCATGCTCTGGAGCTTCAGGCATTCCGCTCCAAGCGGTCTCAATAATAGTTTCCGCAAGCTGCAGATTCTTTCAGCTGCGGTAATGGCATTTTCGCACGGTACCGCAGATGCCCAGAAATCCATGGGGGTCATCACCATGGCGCTCGTCAGCTATGGGGCACTGCCGTCATTTATCGTTCCAACTTGGGTAAAAATTGCCTGCGCTGTGGCGATGGGACTTGGTACCGCTGGCGGGGGATGGCGGATCATCAAGACAGTCGGGAAGGACTTCGTGAAATTACAGCCGGTTCATGGCTTTTGTGTGGAGACGGCGTCGGCAGGGGTCATCCTCGGAGCATCGTCAATCGGCATGCCGGTCAGCACCACCCATGTCATCACCTCTGCCATTCTCGGCGTGGGCCTCTCGAAGCGCCTTACTGCGGTAAACTGGAATGTGGCGGGGAGGATTCTGATTGCCTGGGTTCTGACAATCCCGGCATCGGCCATTGTCGGGGGGATGGCTTATCTGGTCATGAGCCCGTTCCTGGGAAATTAGTCTTCACGACGTTGGGGGAATCCTTCCCCCTATTCATCTATCTCATCTCCCACCTCTTCCATTTCCCTGGCCAGTTCCGCCAGGGTTTCATCCCTTTTTCGAAATCGCACAACCAGGTAGTAGCAGGCAAAGTATGAGACGATCGCGGCGGCAAAACCGAGGATCGAGGTGCCGAGCAGCAGTGATGCGGCATGGGCCTTGAGGTGGTGCCATGCAATGCTCTCGAAATGAAATTCCAGGGGGGGGAGTCCGCGGAGCATCTGTCCCAGTTTGTAACTCAGGCCGAGGACGGGGAGAACGGTGAGTGGCGTGTTGATCCAGGCGCCGGTGATGCAGGTAACCTTGTTAAGTCTGAAGATAAACGCGGCGCCAATGGCCAACAGCGTATGAAATGCGAAAAAAGGGGTGAAACTGATGAACACCCCCACGGCGAAACCAGCTGAAATATGTCCTGGATGACTGTCCAGGGAGAGAATCTCCCTGAAACGCTTTTTCCACAATTCCTTGTTGAGCACGCACAATCCCTTCAATCGCTGCGCGCAGTCTAGAGCCCGACCGCACGTTTGTCAATCAAATCTGCTGTGGCCATTCAATGGGCAAATAGCATTAGTCTGTAATATTATTCTTGAAAATTGTCGAAATGGTGGATAACTTTCCAGTTGACAATATGATGGCAAGAATATATATACAAAACAATATATATTGTAATGTTGTGACTGGTGACCGTTACGTGAGGAGAATGCCGTGATCAGATTTCTGGCTGCTGGGGCTCTGGTGTTGCTCTTTGGTGGTGCTGCGTCGGGTGATGATGAGGGGCTCGGGCTGAGACAGGCAATTACGCTGGCCCTGGAGAAAAACAGCCTGCTGCAGGCTGCGCACTATGAACAAAGTGCTGCGGAGTCAGGTGTGGCCATCAGCCATTCACGGTATCTGCCGAAAATTACGTTCGAAGAGCGGGCATCAGTTACCAATTCCCCGACAAAAGCCTTCATGATGAAGCTTGACGAGGGGAGGTTTTCTCTGGCTGGTGATCTGAATCATCCACCGACCACGGGAGATTTCCAGACCTCGCTCTCCCTTGAACAGCCGCTCTTTGATGTCGGGATCGTACGAGAGAAAACTGTCGCGGAGCAGGAGTATGTCTCCCGATCGCATGCCTTTGAGCAGCGGCGCCAGGAAGTTGCATTCCAGGTATATGGGGCATATCTGGCTGTCCAGCGGGCTAGGGCTTATGTATCGGTTGTAGAAAAGGCCGTAGCCGATGCTCGGGAACATCAGCGGTTGGCAGCCGTTCGCAATGCAGCCGGGGTCGGTCTCAAATTCGACGAATTACGCATCGGGACATTCCTGGCTGAAATCGAACAGCAGAAGATCACCGCGGTAAACGACCTTGCCCTGGCGCGGTTGCGCCTGGGGCAGGTAATCGGCCTGCCTGCCGGCACAGCTCCCGACATCACGGATACGGTAACCGCTCAAGAGCTTTCTCTCGGTGGCAGGGAACTTGTTGAAACTGCGCTTTCCGGCAGGAGAGACCTGCAGGAGCTGGAGGCGCAGCTTGCCAAGTCCGAAGCGGGTGTCTCCCTGGCGCGGGGGAGCTATTGGCCGACTGTCTATGCAGAAGCCTCCTATCAGATGAATGATCGAGATGTTCCCCTGGGGCGCGACAACGACAGCTGGGTGCTTGGGGCGAACCTCCGATGGGAGCTGTTCGACGGACTGAGGCGAAACAATGAGGTGTCACGAGCCCAGGCCGGCCGCAATGCAGTTGGAGCCTATCTTGCCGAACGTCGCCGTGATGTTGCACTACAGGTCAATGAAGCGATGTTGCGTCGAGAAGAGGCGGTAAAGAGACTTGAAGTTGCGCAGCGTGCGGAAAAGGATGCGGAAGAGATGGTCAGATTGGTCAACAAGCGTTATGAAAATGCGCTTGCCACAACGGTCGAGACCCTTGACGCCCAGACAGCACTCAATCGGGCCAGGGCTCAGCTGGTTGATAACGAAGCCGGTTATGCGCTTGCCAATGCGCGCGTCTATCATAGTGCCGGGCTGTTCCTCAAGGAGGTTGTCAGATGACGATACGCTCTGGCGTAGTGAATGTGGTGCTGCTCGCAGGGATACTGATGCTGACTTCCGGCTGCACGAAGGGAGAGCATGATCGTGCCGTGCCGGCTGTTCCGACTCCGGTAAAAGGTTTGGTTGTCGATACGGTTCGCATGCAGGATGTTGCCGAAAGGCAGGAAATGGTCGGAACCGTCAAGGCGGTGAACAGCTCGGTCATAGCTGCTCGGGTAGCCGGTACCGTGACTGCCCTTATGGTGAAGGAGGGGGATAGGGTCAAAAAAGGGCAGGTTCTGGGAAACATTGAGGCAGTGGAAACCCTGGCGAGCGCAGCAGCAGCCCAGGCCGGCGTCGAAGAGGCCCGGCGGGCGCTTGATGAGGCGTTGTCGCGCAAGAAGCTGGCCGATGCCACGTTCCAGCGGTACAGCCGGCTTTTCTCCGAGCAGGCAGTGACGCGTCAGGAATATGAAACGCGTCAGACCGAGCAAGAGGTGGCGTCACAAGGAGTCTCCCGCGCAGAGTCCCGTTTGACACAGGCTCGCGAGAGTGCCCGCGCCGCAGTTACCGTTGCTGCCTATACGAAAATTACGGCTCCACTTGCGGGGGTGATTGCGAACAAGGCCATCGACCGAGGTGCAACGGTATTCCCCGGGATGCCGCTCATGACGGTCGAAGGCGAAGGTGGTTTTCTGCTGGAGGTGCAGGCCCCTGAAACCCTGAAAGGGCGCATCAACACCGGCAAGGCCATCGAAGTCGTGATGGATGGGATGACTGCACCTGAAGCGGGGCGGGTAGTGGAGATTGTCCCGACCATTGATCCGGCCAGCAGGACCTTTACCGTGAAGGTCTCCGTGGCGGGCAAAGGGCTCCGTTCCGGCTCCTACGGAAAGGTATTCGTTCCGGTAGGGCATGTCAAAGGGATCGTGGTGCCGAAAAAGGCGTTGGTGGAACGTGGTGCATTGACCTCGGTCTGGGTGGTCGATCCGCAGAACATCATCAGGATGCGGCTGGTAAAGGCTGGAAGGCAGATTGGCGAACAGGTGGAAATCCTTGCCGGACTCAGCGAAGGTGAACGGATCGTGGTGAGCGGCGTTGAGAAGGCTTCCGACGGTGGAAAGGCGGAATAGATCATGCGTGACCTCGGATTTGCAGGCAAGGTCGCCCGCGCCTTCATAAATTCCAAACTGACTCCGTTGATTGTCATTGCATCCCTGTTGCTCGGCCTCTTCGCGATAAAGATGACCCCGCGGGAGGAAGAGCCACAGATCGTCGTGCCGATGATCGACATCTTCTTGCCGCTCCCCGGGGCAACGCCTGCCGAGGTGAGGGAACGGGTCGTCACTCCCTTTGAAAGAAAGCTCTGGGAGATCAAGGGGGTCGAATACCTCTACTCCATGAGCCGGCCCGGTATGGGGATCATAACGGTCCGCTACCTGGTTGGTGAAGACATGGAGCGGTCGCTGGTCAAGCTCTATAACAAGGTCATGAGCAACCGGGGGCTGCTCCCTCCCGGGGCGGGCGAGCCGCTCGTCGCACCGAAATCCATCGATGACGTGCCGATCCTGGCGGTTACTCTCTGGTCCGATCGGTATGATCACACCATGCTGCGGAGTGTGGCAAAAGAGATCTGCGATGAGCTGAAGAAGGGGGAGAACGTTGCCGAAGCGCAGGTCACCGGCGGTCTGGCCAGGCAAGTAAGGATCATCCTCGACAACGGAAAACTGGCTGCACGGGGCATATCTCCCCTGGAGGTTGCGGCTGCGCTGCAGAAGGGGAATGCCAGTAGTGCATCGGGATCTTTCAGTGGCGACAACCGGGAATTGCTGGTGCAGACCGGGCAGTTCCTGGAGAGCGCCGAAACGGTAAAGCAGCTGGTGATTGCGGTTCGCGACAACAAGCCGGTCTATCTGCAGGATGTTGCCGTTGTCAAGGATGGTGCCGAAGAGCCCAAGGACTATGTCTTTTTCGGGATGGGGCCCGCTGCTGCGACTCGGGGGCTGAAGGGGAATCCCCGTCAGGATTATGCTGCCGTCACGATATCCGTTGCCAAGAGGACAGGCGCCAACGCCACCTGGGTAGCGGAAGACCTGATGAAAAAGGTGGAGTTCCTGAAAGGAAAGATCATCCCTGCCGATGTCCAGGTCACGGTCACCCGGAACTATGGGGAGACGGCAAAGGAAAAGAACAACGAGCTGCTCTTCCACATGTTTCTTGCGGCCATTTCGGTGACCATCCTGATCGCCATCTTCATGGGGTGGCGGGCAGGAGCGGTGGCGGCGATTGCCATCCCCGTCACGCTGGCCCTCACCATGTTGATCTTTTACCTGATCGGGTACACTCTGAACAGGATAACCCTCTTTGCCCTGATATTCTCCATCGGCATCCTGGTGGATGATGCCATCGTCGTGGTCGAGAACATCCACCGCTACTTCACCACGACAAAGTTCAACCCGCTGGAGGGTGCAATACGGGCCGTGGACGAGATCGGCAACCCCACCGTGCTGGCGACCTTTGCCGTCATTGCCTCGATTCTGCCCATGGGATTTGTCGGCGGGCTGATGGGCCCGTACATGCGGCCGATCCCGGTTGGGGCCAGCATGGCCATGTTGCTCTCCATGTTCATTGCCTTCATCGTGACTCCCTACTTTGCCTATCGACTGATGAAGGGAGAGCATCATGCGGACAGCGGGGAGACCGCGGACGACTCGAAACTGACCGCCTTCTACCGGAAGGTGATGGATGCACTGATCCACAAAAAACCGCTCAGGTACGGTTTCCTCGCCGGCGTAGTCGTTCTGCTGCTGGCAGCCTGCTCGCTGATCTACTTCAAGCTGGTGACGGTCAAGATGCTTCCGTTCGACAACAAGAACGAACTGCAGGTGATCATCGATACTCCGAACGGAACCCCGCTGGAGGCTACGGCGCGGGTGGCTGCCGAAATGGGTGATGCGTTGCGGACCATTCCGGAGGTGACCGACTTCCAGACCTATGTCGGCGTCAATTCTCCGTTCAATTTCAATGGCCTGGTCCGGCATTACTACCTGAGAAAAGGCCCGAACCTGGCAGATATCCAGGTGAACCTGACCCCCAAGGCCGACCGGAAGGGGCAGTCGCACGACATCGCCAAGAAGGTGCGGCCGCTGCTCAAGCAGATTGCCGATAAATATGGAGCCAGGGTCAAGATTGCCGAGATACCTCCGGGACCTCCGGTGCTCTCGACGCTGGTGGCAGAAGTCTATGGGCCTGATGAAGCCACGCGGGCAGATATTGCCCGGCAGGTGAAGGATATCTTCAACAAGACCGCAGGAGTGGTCGACGTTGACTGGTATCGCGAGGATGACCAGGCCAAGGTGACCTTTGCGGTTGACCGGGAGAAGGCTGCACTGAACGGCATCGCTGCCGAGGATGTGGCCAGGGCTCTGGGCCTTGCCCTTGGCGGGATGGATGCGGGGCTTCTGCATGTGACGCGGGAAAAGGAACCGGTAACCTTGAATCTGCGTCTCCCTGTTGCTGATCGCAGCACAGTAGCGGGACTCTCGTCCATTCAGCTTCCCGGACCGAAAGGGATGGTACCGTTATCCCAGCTGGTGCGGCCGATGCACGGGACCGAAGAAAAGTCGCTCTACCGGAAGAACCTGAAGAACGTCGTCTATGTCATCGGTGACGTTGCCGGTGAGATCGAAGCCCCGGTATACGCCATCCTCAAGATGCAGAAAGAGATTGCCGCCATTCCGCTTCCGGGCGGCTACAAGATCGAGCAGCTTGCGTCGAGACAGCCGTGGAGCGAAGAAAAACCGGGTCTCAAGTGGGACGGGGAGTGGCACATTACCTATGAGGTGTTTCGCGATCTCGGCGCAGCGTTTGCCGCCGTGATGGTGCTCATCTACGTCCTGGTCGTTGCCTGGTTCCGGGACTTTACCACGCCGCTGGTGATCATGGCGCCAATCCCGCTGACCCTGATCGGCATCCTGCCGGGCCATGCCCTCTTCGGGGCGTTCTTTACCGCTACGAGCATGATCGGTTTTATTGCCCTGGCAGGGATTATCGTCAGGAATTCCATCATCCTGATCGATTTTGCCGAAATGAAGCGCCGTGAAGGGCTTCCCCTGGATAAGGCCATTATCGAGGCTGGTGCGGTCCGGTTCCGTCCCATGCTCCTTACCGCGGCAGCGGTGGTGGTCGGCAGCTTCGTCATTGTCTTCGATCCGATATTCCAGGGGCTGGCCATTGCCCTCATGTGTGGCGAGATCGCTTCGACGACGCTGTCGCGGGTGACGATCCCCATCCTGTATTACCTTGTGCAGAACTGGAAGGAACGACATGCAGCAAAGAATGACGAAATGACGGAGGTAGGATGATTTGGTTCAAGAAGAAACAGACGAGTCTTGAAAATCTTGCTCTGGCGGAACTCTGCCAGCTGGAGGCAGAGGCTCTGTATCGCTCCGGCAAGATGCACTGTGCCGAGGCGGTGGTGTTCACGATCAAGAAGCATTTTCGTCCCGAGTTTCCCGACGACGTGGTGCAGATGGTCAGCGGGTTTGGTGGCGGTTCAGGCTCCGGTTGCGTCTGCGGTGCGGTTGCTGCGGGTACCGTTGCAATGGGGCTGGTGCTGAAGGAAGACAAGAAGCGGATAGCCCATCTGACGCGTGAACTCCATGCCTGGTTCAAGGAAAAATATGACGTGACCTGCTGCAAGATCGTCAGGTCCAATCACAAAGGGGCATGCCCGGTGCTTACCGGTGAGGTTGCCGGCAAGATAGCAGATATGCTGTCGAGATCGTAGAAAGGAGTTTTTCATGTACATCGAGCGTATCGTCCGGATAGTAGCCGGGGCATTTGTCCTGATTTCGCTGCTTTTGGCGCACTTTCATAGCCCGAACTGGCTCTGGGTCACCGGTTTTGTCGGGCTGAACCTGTTCCAGTCAGGGTTTACCCAGTTTTGCCCGCTGTTCAATATCCTTGACAAGCTGGGCGTCCCCCGGTTTCCCAAAGATTGCTGCCAGAAATGAGCGCCAGGGTAACGATCCTCTGTGATAACACCGTCGGTCCCATTGCCGGCACGTTGGGAGAGCATGGTTTTTCCGCGCTGATAGAATGGGATGGCGGCTCCCTGTTGTTCGACACGGGGGGCGGCGAAACCCTGCTGCACAACGCGCTGCGGATGAACCGCAATCTCCGCTCGATCAGCGCGGTTGCCCTTTCGCACGGGCATTATGACCATACGGGTGGCCTGCGACAACTGCTGCAGTTGACGGGAAAGAGGCCGGTCTATGCCCATCCCGGCATCTTTGCACAGCGTTACCGGGTCAAGGATACCGGGGAAGCGGTACCGCTCGGCATGCCGTTCAGCGAGGATTTCCTCCGGGTTCTCGGGGCAGACTTCGACCTTGGCTCCACCTTCCGCGAGATTTCCCCCGGAGTATTCCTCACTGGTGAGGTGAGCCGCAGCACTGCATTCGAGATCGGGGATACGGGACTGTACGCCGATCCGCACGGCAACCTTCGCGATGAGCTGCAGGACGACCAGTCGCTGATCATCAAGGGGGAACGTGGATTGACGCTGGTCCTGGGCTGCTGTCATGCCGGTCTGATCAATACCATCCGGGCGGCACGCGAGCTGACCGGTGTTCAAGACGTGCAGGCGGTTATCGGTGGTACCCATCTGGGGTTCAGTTCGGCTCAACAGCTTGATGCCACGGTGTCCGCACTTCGAGAATTCCGGGTGGGGAAGATCTATGGCACCCACTGCACCGGATTCACTGCTGCTGCCAGACTCCACCGTGAATTCCCCGGACAGTTTCTCGCCGCACAGGTGGGAACGAGTCTGGAAATCAGATAAATTCTGCTGAGAGGATTGATTCATGCGCAACATTCTTGCGATTTTCCTGCTGTTGATCGCCACGGTTACCGCTGCTCTGGGTGCTGGCTATCGTAACGTCATGTCTGTGGACGCGAAAAAGATCGTCGAACAAAAGAAGAACGTCTATCTGCTGGATGTTCGTACCTCCGAGGAGTTTCGTCAGGCGCGGATGAAAGGCGGGATTCTTATTCCCTTAAGCGAAATTGAACGGCGGCTTGGCGAGGTCCCCAAAAATCGTCCGATCCTTGTCTATTGTGCGGTCGGTTCACGCTCCAACCTGGTGGCAAAGTACCTGGCGAACAAGGGTTATGGAGAGGTTTACAACATGGTTGATGGACTGGTTGGCTGGTATCGCAACGGTTATCCCATTGAGCGGTGATGACGATATGAAAACACCTGACGCAACTGTGGAACAGAGGGCGCTGCTGCTCAGAACGCTGGGACACCCGATCCGGCTGAGGATTGTCGCAGGATTGGCTGGTGGATGTGCCTGTGTAAAGGAAATTTGGGAATGCCTCGGACTTCCCCAGGCAGTAGTCTCCCAGCACCTGAAGGTGATGAAAGAGCATGGCATTCTGGACGCACGTCGTGACGGCGCCAGGGTATGCTATTCTCTGAAGGAGAAGATGCTGGCAGAATTGGTTAGGGTTCTTGGGCTTCAGGGATGATGACGGGTCCATGGGGTTGTTGTGTCAATCCCATGGTTGGCCTCGATATTTCAATAGATTGCTGGGGTATGAGCAATGCCCTTTGTAGCAGGTAGATTTCATCGATGAGGGCACTGATCTGCTGCATGATCTGTTTGCCATTGCATACGTTGTCCTGCATCAGGAAGCCTGTTTCGCCAATGCTCGTCTTGAGCACCTTGACCATTTCATGTTGTTGCAAGGCCGTAGAGTGCAGTATCTTGATTTTGTCATTGTCATCCAGCACGTTATGCAAATAGAGACGATTCCCCTGGGTCTGTTCCCGTGTTGAGGTGATAATCCTGTGAGAGAGTTCCCGCAGGTTTTCCAGAGCCTCAACAATCATCATTGTCCCGCGTTCCTGTTCCTTTACCGCTCTGGTTACCTGCCGGACCCGCTCAAGATTCTTGTCCACTTCTTCGCTGATTACCCTGCTCCCGGCTGCCTGCTTGACGGTTGAGGCAGCAATCCTCTGGATCATCTGTGCCACTTCGGTTGAGGTCGATTCGATCTTGGTCAATGCATCGCTGGTAACAGCGGAGATTTTCACCCCACCTTTTCCTCTGTCTTTCCCCTGAGCAATGGCGCGCTGTACCGAGGCAGTCTCTTTCTGAATATTTTTCACCAGTTCCTGGATCTCTGTTGCCGATGCAGAGGTTCTGTGGGCAAGAGATCTTACTTCCTCTGCGACAACGGCAAAGGCCTTGCCCCGCTCTCCGGCCTGAGCGGCAATAATGGATGCATTCAGGGAGAGGAGATTGGTCTGCTCCACGACCTCCTGAATCACCTTTACGAATTCTCCCACCCGTGCAGAATGCACAGCCAGTCGGCTTATGGCATTGTATGATTCTTCATTGTTCTGTTCGATTTCATTCATGGCTTTCAAGGTTGCCGACATAGCCCGCATACCGTCCTGTGCCAGCATCCTGACATTGACAGAACTTTCAACTGCCTTCTGGGTGTTGTCCCGGACGTTGTTGATTGCCGAGCTGATTTGCTGGATAGAGCTTGATGTCTGCTCTGTCGAGGATGAAAGAGCTTCTATGTTTGTCGAGATCTCTTTGATGCTCGCAGCCATTTCCTCGATCGATGAAGAAGTATTGGTAACGGTATCCGAGTACTCCCTGATGTTTTCGGCAATGACATCGGTGGTTGCACTCATCTCTGCAGTAATCGATGCCCGCTCGTCACTTCTCAGGGTCAGGTCCTCTACTTCCTTGAGCAGGATGCCGAAAAAATCGGTCAACTGTTCTATTGTCTGGTGATTTTCCTGTTCCTTTGCAAGTTGCTTGTCATTGCCAAAGACGATTCCCTGTGATTTCTCTTCCAGTTCGCGGTATTTGACGAGAAATGCATCAGTAATGCAATTTACATTCGCCACCATTTCTCGCATGCGTTTGAGGAGCATGTCACAGCGGGATTGAATCAGCTCCAGTTCATCCCTATTTGCACTGGTATCGTCATCGGGGATGGTCCCGACAAGATCAGAAATGGCGGTAAACTGACGTTCCAATTGCAGTTTGAGCGCCTGCTTGATGATGTACCAGCAAAACAGTCCGACTAGCAGTCCTGCGATGAGGCAACCTGCGACATACCATGGGGTAAATGCGCGAGGGCCAAAGAAAAGAGCTGAATAAAAAGGGAAAATGATACCCATGGAGAGGCCAAATGAAATCATGAGTAGCATGGTTTTTCGCAAAGAAGACAAATAGGCTTTCAGCATGGGTCCCTCGTAAAGGTCGGATCAGCGTATCCATACATCTTTACCATGGCAACAGAGTATCGTCAAATCGGTGTGATCGGTATGTCGCTGAATAATAAGGAGCTTGCGACAGGGTAGGGCAGGCATACGCACGTAGATATGGAAACTTTTCCTCAAGTCGCGAGTTTGCCTTCCCGATACGAGAGAGTATGGAATACGCACGGTTAGGGCATGATATGTGGCATATGAGCAGGCAAGCTGCGGCGAATTTTGCAGCAATAACTACTGACCCGTTGGTGGAAAATCTCTCCGTCGGTATTATTCTCGTGGATGGAGAAGGTGTGGTCCGCTACCTGAACCACAAATCAGAACAGATCCTGCAGGTTGGGAGGGATGCGGTCGTAGGAAAATGTGTCTATATGTTGCCGCTACGTACAGCTATCTATAAGGTGCTCAGTGAAAACTGCCGTGATATCCCGATAGAAATGGCAATGAATGGCCTGGTAATCCAGGCCAAGGCAACATCGGTGTTGTGCAGTGACGGTTCCTGTATCGGGGATATGTTTGAATTACGGGATATTTCTACGGAACGTCAGGACCGCCGAAGAAGCGATGAATTCGTGGCAGCAATGACTCACGATCTCAAGTCACCTCTTACCGTCATTTTCGGATACCTTGATGCCTTGAAAAATGACATGGATGAACAATACCTTGAACGAGCCAACCAGTATTTCTCTGAAATAGAGCGGAATGGTCAGCGTTTGCTGGGAATGATTGAAGATATCCTCGATTCATATCGTCTCGATATGGGGCTTATGCAAATCCAGTCTGAATTGTGCTGCTTGACAGGGCTCATCGAGGAGTGTTGTCTGGAGCATGCCAAGGATGCGGAGGCGCATGGGCTTGACTTTGCCTATAACGTTGCACCAAGCATTCCGTCGATCAATGCCGATGGCAAACAGTTGAAAAGGGTCTTTGCCAATCTCATCGGCAACGCGATCAAATTTACTGGAAGCGGGGGGAAGGTACAGGTGAGTGCCACTATGAACGAGACTGAAGTCATGATTTCGGTGAGTGACAGTGGCATCGGCATTTCAGCAAGGGATCGAGAGCGCATATTCACCAAGTATTTCAGATCGATACAGGCAAAAGGGTATAAAGGCACTGGCCTTGGCCTAACCATCTGCAAGGCGATTGTCGAGGAGCATGGTGGGTTCATTGAGGTCGCCAGTAGTGAAGGCGCTGGAAGCCGGTTTACGGTCAGACTTCCTATAAATCCAAGAATATGAATTGCTGCTGGTGGATTACTATGGGCACGCTGTCTGGGGATGTCTGCGTAGCCCTGCTGAAGTCACTGCGGTTCTATGATGGTATAAAGTTTGCTTTTTGAGAAAAGCCTGAAAACTATTACGTAATCTTCGCTGTGAGCAGTTAGGGGGCCTAAAGTTTTATCCTATGCTGCCGAATGAAAAGCATATACCTAAACCAAGGAGGATGGCTCTGAATGGCGCTACTCACATGGAATGACAGCTACAGTGTCAAAGTCAAACAACTGGATGATCAACACAAAAAATTAATCGACCTGATCAATCAACTTTACGATGCCATGAAAGTCGGCAAGGGAAGTGAGGTAATCGGGCCGGTATTGAAGTCGTTGATAACCTACACTCAGACCCATTTTTCCACCGAGGAGCAACTGATGAAGCTCCATGGCTATCCAGATTATGATGCCCATAAAAATGAACACAATCAGCTTGTTGCACAAGTGAGTGATATAAAAAAAGGGATGGATGCCGGAAAGATGCCGTTGACGCAGAATGTCATGAATTTTCTGCGAGATTGGTTGATTAAGCATATCCAGGGCGATGACAAAAAATACGGACCATTTTTGAACAATATGGGTGTGGTATAGAGATGGTTGTAGTGACTCCCGGAATGGAGAGATATTGCGGATTGGGGAGGAGATAATGAGTCAGTTACCGAGCAGTGAAATCAGCATTGCAGAATACAAGACAATGGAAGACACGGTAGACAAGTCAAATCTTAAGGCATTGGATCTATTGATTCGTAATCAGGGTCTCCAGATTGAGAGTGGTGGGGACGTTTCCGGAATGGTTGAACTGGCTGAAATGGCGGATCGATGCATCAACGCCAGCAATGAGTTCGCGCGGTTGGTGCGAAACGTGGCTGCATTGCGGCAGGTACTGAGCACTTAGTTCCGATATGGGACCTCAGGTAACAGCGAATTTAGTGACAACGATACCCACATAACTCATTACGAACAAAGGAGGAGCATTGACATGGCAAACGTTCTGATTGTCGACGATTCATCTACCATGAGGAAAATCATATCGCGTTCTCTGCGACAGGCAGGCCTTGCTGTGGATGACATATTCGAAGCAGGTGACGGCATTGAAGGGTTGAATTCCCTAACGGGCAATAAGGTTGACCTGATACTTTCTGATATCAACATGCCAAACATGGATGGATTGGAATTTATCAAACAAGTGAGAGCTAATGGCAACAAGGTTCCCATTGTGATGATCACAACCGAAGGTGGGGAGGATATCCTTCGTGAGGCCATGAACAATGGCGCCAGCGACAGCATCAAAAAACCGTTTACTCCCGAGCAGCTCAATGAGAAACTCGGAGGACTTTTATGACGCTGAATATGGCTGTTTCGCAGTCAGCCAATTTGCAGGAAGAGGACCTGCGTGGTTACGTCATCCATGCGACGAAAGAGGTCTTTGGTACCATGGTGATGATGGACGTGCAGGACTGTTTTCCGTTACGCGAACCGGTTACCAAATTTCAGTGCAGTATTACCGGTATGGTTGGGCTTGCCGGCACCTATACCGGCATACTCTCCATACACTGCCCACGACCACTGGCACTCTGCATCACTTCAAACATGCTGGGAATGGTTGTTGATGAGGTCGGAGAGGATGTCAACGACGCTCTGGGAGAAATTGCCAACATGCTGGGAGGATATGTGAAGCAGGTCCTCTCAAAGGGGGGGCTCGACATAAGTCTTTCCATACCAACGGTAATTTCCGGAGAAGAGTACACAATCAATGCCATGACAGACAGTGATTGTGTGATCATTCCTTTCACGCATGAAAATGATCGTTTTCTTGTTGGTCTCAAACTCAGTAAGGAAAACTAGAGACAAGGCATATTCGACATGGCAAAGAATGTTAATCTCAAAGAAATGATCGACGCTGCCCTCGTTCAGACGGGGGAAGAAAGCAGCATGCTGCTCGGCCAGCAGCTGAAAGTCGATGAGAACGACAGTTTGAATACCAATAAAATCAGCTATTTTTCTGGTATGGAAGATGCCATTTTTGTTGCCAGTGTTGAAACGAGGGAGGAATATCCCGGACAATTCTATATGATATTTTCCCTGCGTGATGCCATTCTCCTGAGTGGTCTCTTGTTGGGAATCCCTTTGCCCAGGATTTCAGAAAAGCGCAAGCTCGCCATCATGGAGGCAGACGATGTCGATGCCTTCGGGGAGATCATGAACCAGGTCATCGGGTCGTTCAACTCGGTCTTCAAATCGAGTCTTCCCGAGAAGATTCACCTGAAACTCAATGCTCCCAAGAAGTTCATTCCCGGCATAGATGAAATGTCTGATGACGAACCTATTGTCAACGACGAATATGTTCTATTCCGTTCGCAAATGAATATGGATGGTGTCGAGATGGACCGCCTCGACATCCTTTTGCCTGTTTCTTTGGCGCATCTTATTGAACCCCCTGCTGCTGAGCCTGAGCAGGCCGAAGTCGCAGAAGCAGGCGATGGATCTTCGGATGCTTCTGAAGGAGAGAAGCCGGCTACCATCACTGTGGGCAACAGAACAATTCTTGTGCTGGAAGACGACGAACTCGCTCGTGGAAATTTGAAACAGTATTTGAGTGCCGCTGGATGGTCGGTGGTAGATGCACCGCTCAAGGCAGATATCCGTGAGATCTTTGCCAATAATGACGCGGAGGTTGCCGTCATAGGTGTTGCTGATACCGAAGACAGGGAACTGGCACTCTGTATCAAGATCAACGCCATGCGCCAGGGCGCTCCGTTGCCAATTATCATGTGTGCCTCCCAGTGGACCCGCACCGGGGTTTTGAAGGCGCTCAAGTATGGGGCAAAGGAGATTATCCTCAAACCATATGATGCAGATGAGCTGGTAAGCAAGGTGACCAAGTTTCTGAAAGCAGCATGATGTCCAGGTTGAGTGGTAAACCACATATCAGATATGATCTGCGGTACATCATCCATGTCTAGTGTTGTACATTCCACATGTAGCGAAAATAGAACCGTTAAGAACCCCATTGAGACCGAATGCGACTGGTGCGTCATGGTTAAGCACCGGTTCATCATAATGCCAGTGCTGATCAGTGTGCTGTTTTCAACAATGTTTTTTGCTGTTTCTGTCGCACGAGCCGAAATCCCTTCCCGACTACGCAGAATCGATATCCGTCCGCATGAAGAATTTACTCGTCTTGTTTTTCAGCTGGACAGGCAAACAGTCCACTCTTTCACGGAACTTTCTTCTAAACACGTCAGGCTTACCCTCGAAAACAGCAATGGACCACTTTTCCGCAGACTTCGTACATATGCTGACCGGCATATTGGTGGTATTCGAGTCACCCAGCGTGGTGAAACTCTGCTTGTAACCATTTCCTTGAAAAATGGAACCGAAGGGATGCGGATTTTGGATGGATGCGGGGAGGTGTTGACGCTGGACGTCGGCCCCACATTCCAAAAAGTTCGGACCGCAACCTCTCTCCCTGAAGGGCGTGAATCCATCTGGAATGGTGCCGGCAGATTCATCAGCGAGTATGACCCGGTGCTCAAGTCTGACCTCCCGTTCATCCCTACCGACATCCAGGCTCTCCGCGGACAATTGAGCGACCAAGAAGCGAGGTTGTTCCAGTTGGGTGAAGCCGCCCTCTACAAAGGGGCTGCTGCAGAAGCCAGCCAGATATTTGAAACTTTGCTGAATACAGAATCTGCAGTCCGTTCTTTGTTAGCTTTTCGTGCTGGTGAAGCCCGTTATCTTTTGCAGGACTATCAACGGGCGCTTCAATTTTTTCGCGAGGGCGAGCGTCTTTGGCCCCAGTTTCTGCAGATAAGTCCAGGGACTGCTTTTTATTATGCAGATAGTTTGGTAAGAAATGGTGATCTTCCCGCGGGGAGGAAATTGCTCGCCCGTTTGATCGCCAGCAATGCAGAAAAAAAGACCGCACCCATCCTGATGGTGCGACTGGCGGATATTCTTGCACGGCAGAAACGGGATACTGAAGCTGTGGTGCTTTACCGCACCGTGGTCGAATATTTCCCGGAAAACAAGGCAGCAAGTCATGCTGCTCTTAAGCTGGCCGACCGTCGTTTCCTTACAGTCGATGAAGTCGGTTATGCTCCACTCCGAAATGATTACCGGAGGATTGCCCAGGGATCGAGCGATTTTCTTGTTCGGGAAGAGGCATTATTCAAGGCAGCATTGCTCGATGCGCTGTTCAGCCCCAGCATGGAAGCGTTGGCTGCAGTGTCAGGTTATGAAAAGCGCTACCCTCGTGGTATCTTTGCCAGCATTGTGCGTACCATGCATGAGGATATCCTGCCCGTAGTCTACCGCGATCTGATGGCGGCACAAGACGGGGAGGCGCTCGTCAATGTGGCAGAAGGTCATGCCTCATATCTGGAGAAATGTCTTTCCGAGCAGAACTTCATTCGGGATCTTGACATGGCATATTCCGATCTTGGACGAATGCAGGAAGAACTGAATCTGTTTGCCAGGCTGGTGCGTCGTGAATGGGCGTCATCCCAAGCGCCATTCATGTATAACCGCATGCTGGACAATGCCCTTGCCCTTGCTGATTGGAAGACTGCCGAAGGTACGTCACGAGAGTACCTGCAACGCTTCCCGTCTACGGCAGATGCCTCACGGGTTCGTGAGATACTGGGCGACATCGAATATCGTAAGGGGAATCTGGCCGGGGTTTGTGAAGAGCTTAAATGGCTTTTGGACGCCAGGGCAAAAGCCACTTTCCCGGAAAGCTATTACTATCTGGGGAAATCCCTTGAAGCAGAAAAACAGCCCAAGCTGGCTGGTCGGGCAATGGAACAGTATATCGCAGCGATGCACCAGCGAAAGGTTACTTCACCCCTGGTCGCAGACGCATATTTTGTTACGGCATCGGCCCTTCATGGCGCAGGAAGCATAGCCAAGGCGTTGGAATCGTACCGGGCCGGGCTTACCCTGGCGGCACCCGACGGACGTGATCGATTCCTCTACCGAATCGGGGATATCTGTCTTCGTGCGGGACGAAATACGGAAGCTAAAGGTTATTGGGACAAGATTCTCAAAGAGGGGAACGATGCAGTCTGGCAGAAGCTTGCATCTCAGGCAATGGCTGATCTGGAATGGAAAGAGAGGACTGGGGCACGGCTTTAAGGCGAGTCAAAAAAATGGCATTTGTCAAAAATGTTATTCGGGCCATCCAGCAGGGTGGCCCGATTTATTTGTAATATGCTGTAAATGCTGGATAATTTAACTGGTACAGCTTTTGCTCATAGGCATTGACACGAGGGGGTGTGCTATGCCGATTGACGGAATTTTTGGGACGACCATTGAATTGCTGAACAAAAATATCGATCTCCGAGCAAAAAACCACAATCAGATATCAGCGAATCTTGCCAATGCCGAGACGCCGAATTATGTCCCTTCTGCGCTTTCATTTGAGGGAGAATTGCGAGATGCCCTCAAGGCTCAGTCAAACAACAAGAATGGAGCTACGGGCAGTCTCACGAATCCCCGTCATATTCCCTTGAAGGGGCAGGCTGGAGGCGTATCCGGAGTCAATGGCACGATCGTTCAGACTCCTGCTGCCATTGCCGGGCGTGACGGTAATGCCGTGGAGATGGAGCAGGAGATGGGAAACCTGGCGTCAAACCAGATTATGTTCAATGCATCTGTTCAGATGCTCAATAAGAAGTTCGAAGGGCTAAAATTGGCCATCAAGGGACAATAGCCGCTGTAAAGGGAGGAGCATATGGATTTCTTTTCCTCAATGGACATCAGTTCTTCAGCTTTGACTGCTGAACGAACCCGTATGAACCTGATTTCCAGCAACCTGGCCAATGCCAACAGCACGCGGACTGCCGAGGGCGGGCCTTACAAACGAAAAGATGCCGTATTCTCGACGGCCCAGCCTCAAACCGGCTCGTTTGGTGCCGCCTTGGAGCGGGCTGCACAAAAGGGGGGTCAGGGAGTGCAGGTGGTTCAGATCATAGAAGATCAGAATCCGCCTCGGCTGCAATACGACCCTTCGCACCCCGATGCGGATGCTCAGGGGTATGTTGCCTTCCCGAATGTCAATGTAGTGGAGGAAATGGCTGACATGATTGCTTCCAGCCGCACCTATGAAGCTAACGTGACAGCGGTTCAGGCCACCAAGAGCATGGCGTTGAAAACCCTGGAAATCGGGAAATAACTGGTTCTGCCCTACATGAGGCAAGGCTCCGACTGCGAGGAGGAAAGATGGATATCAAGGGAATTGAGAGTGGGTTCGGTATTTCGGGGGCGTTCCCTTCCCCTGGTGGGACGAAAGCCGCAGCTCCAGTCGAAGGTTTCAGCAAATACCTCGGTGAAATGATCGAAAAGGTCAACAGCTCCCAAATGGCATCTGACAAGGCAATCCAGCAGCTTGCAACCGGGGAGACAAAAGCTCTCCACGAAGTCATGATTGCCATGGAAAAGGCCAGCGTCTCGTTCCAGTTCATCACACAGGTCCGCAACAAGGCAGTAGAGGCATATCAAGAGATCATGCGGATGCCGGTTTAACCTTTTGCCAAAGGAAACCTCACAGTCCCCTGAACTTAACAACGTAGGATAATGCATGCAGGAAAGCCTGAAAAAAATTCTTGAACCGTTTTTGGTGCTGTCTCCCGGCAAACGCTGGCTGGTAGGGGGTGTTGTAGCCCTTTCCCTCGCTGCCTTCACAGTGCTTATCGTCGTTGCCAACCGGACAGATTATCGGCCGCTCTTCGCCAACCTCACCAGTGAGGATGCGGGCGAGATCGTCAAAAAACTGAAGGAGCAGAAAGTCCCCTATCGCATTGCTGCAGACGGTAAAGCGATCATGGTGCCTGTCGACAAGGTATATGACTTGCGGCTGTCACTGGCATCTGAAGGTCTGCCACAGGGTGGAGGGGTTGGGTACGAGATATTCGACCGCAAAAACTTCGGCATGACCGAATTCGTGCAGAAGCTCAACTATCAGCGAGCCATGCAGGGGGAGCTATCACGCACCATTTCGCAGCTGGCTGGGGTCGAACAGGCCCGAGTCCATCTGGTCATCCCGGAAAAAAGCCTCTTCAAGGAGGCAGAGAAGCCGCCGACCGCTTCCATTGTCCTGAAGATCAAGGGGAATCGAACCTTGCGGGACAGCGATGTCCAGGGGATCGTACACCTTGTGGCTGCTTCGGTGGAAGGTTTGGATACTGATCACGTGACGGTCCTCGATGGCAAGGGAAAACTCCTGAGCCGCTCAGGGTCTCAGGATCCCACCACGAAGCTGTCCAGTTCCATGCAGGAAACGCAGCGGACCTTTGAGCGGGCAACCGAGGAACGGCTCCAGTCACTTCTTGACAAGGTTGTGGGAAGTGGCAAATCTGTTGCCAGAGTTTCGGCGACTTTCGACTTCAAGCAGGTGGAGAAGTTCGAGGAGCGGTACGATCCTGAAGCAGCTGCAGTTCGTAGTGAGCAGCGAAGCGAGGAGAAGGGTGGCGGTGGTGCTCTGGCGGGAGTTCCCGGCGTGCAGACGAACCTCGGCCGTACCCAGGGGGCTGCCCAGCAGGCTGCTGGCGGCAGTTCCAAGAGCGATGAAACCCTCAACTATGAAGTGAGCCGTTCCACAGCACGTACCATCGAGCCGGTGGGGACGCTGGCCAAGGTATCCGTGGCGATCCTTGTGGATGGCAAATATGAGACCGGTGCACCTGGCAAGGATGGAACCGCGGCAAAGGCGAAATACTCACCACGATCCCCTGATGAACTGCAAAAGATCGAAGCCCTGGTGAAGAGTTCCGTAGGATTCAATGCAGAGCGGGGAGACCAACTGACCGTTGCCAATATCCCATTTCAGGAGACGGGTGAAAGCGGTACAGTCGATAAAGAAGCCTGGTGGAATGCTCCCATATTCCTGGCACTGCTCAAGAACCTGCTCATTGGCTTAGGATTCTTTGCCCTCCTGTTCTTTGTTATCCGGCCCTTGCTCAAATCCATCGGCAGAGGGGTAACGGCAACAACGTTTGAGCCATTGGAATCCCCTGAGGATCAGATCAAGCAGATGATTCAGGCTCAGAAACAACAGCTTTCCAGCCAGGCAGCCAGTCAGGTGGAATTGATTGAGAAGATCAAGACCGAGCCCTACCAGGCTTCCCAGGTTATTAAAAACTGGCTGGAAAGTAACAAGTAGGGCACCGAAGACCGAATGTAGAGGGATGCTATGACGGGAGCTGAAAAGGCTGCCATATTGTTGCTATACGTGGGGACCGAAGCTACCAGCAAGGTCTTTTCACATCTTGATGATCTTGATATCAAAAAGATCAGCCAGAGCATGGCCAATCTTGGTCATGTCACCCTTCCGGTCATCCAGGAGGTCGTGAGCGAATTTCATCAGATCACCAGTCCGGACGCGGGTTTTTTCTCCAAGGGTGACGAGTTTGTCCGCAAGATCCTGGAAAAGGCGCTGGGGCCGCAAAAGGCCGAAATGCTGCTTCAGGAGATGCACACGGCTGACTATGGCGACATCGAGGATATCCTGTCCAATATGGATGGCAAGACGATTGCCAACTTTCTCTCACAGGAGCATCCCCAGACTATTGCCGTCATTGTTGCCAAGCTTCGTCCCAAACAGACGAGCGAAATAGTCGGACATCTGCCGCTTGACCTGCAGGCAGAAGTGGTTATCCGGATCGCTGACGTGGATCAGGTTTCTCCCGAGATCCTCAATGAAATAGATGATGTGATCCGGCGCGAACTGACTGCCATGGGTGGGATACAGCGCTTCAAGGTCGGTGGTGTGGAGAAGGTCGTGGAGATGTTCAATCATCTGGACCGCAGCAAGGAGAAACATATCCTCGACAAACTGGATGTCATGAATCCTCCGTTGGCCGAGATCATTCGCAAACATCTCTTTACCTTCGAGGACATCTTCAAGCTTGACGACCGTTCAATCCAGGCAATCATGCGCGAGGTTTCCAACGATACACTCACCCTTGCCATGAAGGCCACTACCGACGAAGTAAAGGACAAGATTTTCCGCAATATCTCCAGCCGTGCAGCCGAGATGATCAAGGAAGACCTGGAGGTCATGGGGCCGGTGCGACTTTCCGATGTGGAAAAGGCCCAGTCGGAGATCATCAAGATCGTACGGAAGATGGAAGAAGACGGCAAGGTTGTCATTGCGGGTCGTGGAGGCGACGATGTCCTTGTCTAAGGTCATCAAGCCTGAGCAGCTCAAGGAGCATCGGGTCCATAACGTCAACTACAGGGTGTTGATGGGGAGTACCGATGCCGAAAATGAAGCGGCAAAGGTGTATCTTGAAGCTGAGGGGTTTACCCCGTTGTTTTTCAATGATGCGGTAGGACCGCGAGGCGACGAAGGGGCGCACCGTGTTTTGGGATTGTCTGAAGATCCGCCGGATGAAGCTGACGGAAAATCAGACAGAGAGATGTTGGAAGAAGGGATGATCGCTCTTGCCGAGGAAGACCTGCAGCGCCGGATCGCCGAGGCTTACGCCCGTGGGCTGGAAGAGGGAAAGCAGGCTGCGGAACGTGGTCTGTCTAACGTGTTCAAGTCATTGCGGGATGGACTTGAGGGACTTGGATCGCTGCGTGAAAGGGTATTCCGGGAGAGCGAAGGGGATCTGCTCGCACTGTCAATTCTTATTGCCCGCAAGATCATCATGCAGGAGTTGAAGATCGATCAGCAGATATTGACAAACATCGTGAACGAAACGATTAGTTGCTGTTCCGAATTTGACAAGATCACCGTTCGCCTCCATCCGGACGACTACCGGCTGTTTATGGACAACAGGCAGGAGTTTCTCCCAATGGCCGATGATGACGGACGAATTACCCTTGCTTCTGACGAGATGGTGAAGCTTGGGGGATGTCAAGTGGAAACGCCGACCGGAACGGTCGATGCGCGGATCGAGGTCCAGCTTGAGGAGATATTCCGTCGCTGCCTCGAAGAACGGGGAATCCCCTATGAACCGTCCATCCAACTTGCCGAAGTGGGATAAGTCGTGAGTGAATCGGCAATCCATCTTCCGCGCTACATGTCGGTCATAAACGACCTGAAACTGGTACGCTTCCATGGGAAGGTGACCCAGGTGGTCGGTCTGGTCATCGAGGGGTATTGTCCCGATACTGCGGTGGGGAGCTTGTGCGAGATTCACACCACTGACGGGGATCCCATTCTTGCCGAAGTAGTGGGGTTCCGTGACAACAAGACGCTCCTGATGCCGTTGGGAGAGTTGCGGGGGGTGGGGCTGGGGAGCCTCATAACCATGCGCCGGCAGAAGGCATCCATGAGGGTGGGGCCTGGCCTGCTCGGTCGTGTTATTGACGGGCTCGGCATTCCCATCGACGATCTAGGACCGATCGTAGCCGAAGAGGAATACCCCATTTACGCGACACCGGTCAATCCGCTCAAGCGTTCTCCCATCAGAAAGCCGCTCGACCTGGGGATCAGGGCGATCAACGGTCTTCTCACGTGCGGCGAGGGGCAACGGGTGGGAATATTTGCCGGCTCCGGGGTGGGGAAGTCCACCATGCTCGGGATGATCGCCCGCTACACCGAAGCCGACATCAACGTCATTGCCCTGATTGGCGAGCGTGGCCGGGAACTGAGAGAATTCATCGAGAAGGACCTGCAGGCAGAGGGCCTCAAGAAATCAGTTCTGGTAGTTGCCACGTCCGATCAGCCGCCGCTTGTTCGCATGCGTGGTGCCTACATTGCCACAACCATTGCTGAATATTTCCAGTCCAAGGGGAAGAAGGTGCTCCTGATGATGGATTCGGCTACCCGGTTTGCCATGGCCATGAGAGAAGTCGGATTGGCGATCGGTGAACCGCCGACAACCAAGGGGTATACCCCGTCGGTCTTTGCCGCCTTGCCCAAGTTGCTTGAACGGTCCGGCAACTTCGAGAATGGCAGTATAACGGGGCTCTATACCGTCCTGGTGGAAGGAGACGACTTTAACGAGCCGGTTTCCGATGCCATGCGGAGCATTCTTGACGGACACATCACGCTTTCCCGCGAACTTGCCGCACGGAACGTCTATCCGCCCATCGATGTCCTGGCCAGTGCCAGCAGGGTCATGATCGATGTGACCGAGCGAGAGCAACAGCAGATGGCAGGGAAATTCAAGGAATTGATGGCAGTCTATCGACAGTCTGAAGACCTCATCAACATCGGTGCCTACAAGGCGGGGAGTAATCCGAAGATCGACAGCGCCATTGCCAAGATGGAAGATATGACCGCCTTCATAAAACAGGATATTCATAACGGCATCAGTATTGGGCAGGCAGTGGAAAAGCTGAAGGGGCTCTTTGGCGAAGGGCTGGCGCATTGACTCCGGATTTGCCGGGAGTCGGGGTGGCAGGAGTAGAAAATGCATAAGAAGGGATTCAAACTTCAACAGGTATTGAATTACCGCAAAGAAGTCGAAAAAGTGCGGACGCTGGAATTTGCGGATGCCAAGCGTGAATTCGAGCATGCTGCAGAGCGGTTGCGGCGCGAGGAAGAGCATGCGGCTCATGTTGCCCATGAGTTTGTCTGCAAGCAGACGGATGGGATCGATGCCATGGAGCTGCAGATGTACGCAAATTTCTTCCGGAAAAAACAGGGCGAGATCAATCAGCAGCGCGATGAGGTCCATACCCTTGACTGCAAAGTTATCGAAAAGCGTGAGACCCTTCTCCATGCGGCAAAGGAAAAGAAAGTTCTGGAGACCTTCAAGGACCGAAAGATAGCTGCAGATGTGAAGGACCAGATGGCAAAGGACCGGCATTTCCTGGACGAGATTGCGATTCAGAAGAAAGGTCGCTGAGACAGATGAAAAAACTGGTCATAACCGTGCTTGTTGCAGGAGCCGTTGCGATCTGGCTCATCAGCGGAGGGGCGACGGTGCTGCACTCGGCAATGCCTGTGGGGGGAGCAGCCGCTAAAGGGGCTGATTCGGGCAAGCCGGAGGTTCAACAGAGAAACGTTGCGGAAGAGTTGATGGGGCTTGAGAAGCGTCGCCAACAGCTCATGGAGAAGGAAGCCGCCCTTGCCGCCAAAGAACAGGAACTCAACCGGATCTCTTCCGGGCTCGATGCCCGTCTCAAGGCGCTGAACGCAGCCCAGAAGACCTTTGAGGATGCCCTCAACGAGAAGAAAAAACGAGAGGCTGAACTGGCAAATGCGAAATACATGAAAATGTTCAAGCTTCTCAAGGCCATGCGGCCGGAAGAGGCGGCCAGGATCATGGATAAGCTGGAGGAGCCGATTGCCATCGGTCTCTTGGAAAAATACGACCAGAAGACCGTACTGAAGCTGGCAAAATTCATCAGCCAGCAGCGGTTGCTGAAATGGATCAAGGAAAATCTTCAGGCAGGTGCCAAGCGATAACGGTTCTCCGGGGTGACTGGCTAATCCGGTTATCCCTGGGGTGGTGCATAATCCAAAAATGAAAGGAGGTGAGACAGATATGGAAATGTCAATGATGTGCAGTATGGTGCAGGTTGCCAGTCAGACTGGTGTGTCGACTGGGGCTCCCTCAACAGCGATTCAGGATGGGGCTGCCAATGCCGGCAAAACCGGTAATGCTCCGGTGTTCGGGGAGTTGATTTCCCGACTGCTGGGCACTCCTCTCCAGGAGGCCGGTCCGGAAGGCGTTCTGCCGCAGGTACAGGGAAGTATTGATGTTTCTGCAGATATGACGACTTCCGCTCCTCTGCTTGCAGAAGGGCAACTGTTACAAGAGATGGCAACGACGGAAGAGAAAACTGCGGCCGGGAATGATGATTCTACCGAGCCGGACCCAACGACTCTCTCCGGGGAGAATGCAGCGGCACTATCGGTAATGCATCTGCTCAATGCGCTTCACAACCAGCTGACAGAAGGTCGGAAGGTGGGAAGCAGTGAAAGCCCGGATGCACAAAAGATCGGGCAACTTCTGGAAGAAGTCCGGAGTCTCATGAACCAGGATGGTTCGTTGACTGATGCAGCGCAGGAGGCGTTGCGCGGAGCGCTCAACCCTGCGACAACCGCAAAGGAAGGAGAGCTGGCAGGTCTCCTGAAAAATGTGTCGGGCGAACAACCGGACCAGACGAGTGAGGCTCGGGAACTACTGACACAGCTCGTGTCGGCACTTAACAGCTCGCTCATGCAGGCACAGCAGGGGACGAACAATTCCTCTGCAAACCAGTCAGCCCTGCATGCAAACGAGTCAGCTCCGGTCTTCCCAGTGCAGGCAGGAGCGGCCGAGCAACTTCCAGCTGACCAGGCGCTGCAGTTGAAGTCGACGGTTAATGGTGCGGCAGGAGGCTTGACAGGGATTTCTTCTGAGGTTTCTGCCCCTGATGCTCAGGCTATCACCACGCAGGTTGCATCTTCATCCGAACTTCATGAAGTGAAGTCAAGCAGATTTGCACAGGAAAAAGCGATGTTTGCAGCCCAGGCAACCCAGAAGGGGGCTGCCGGAGAGAGGACGGCTAGCGAAGAACCTCTCCGGTCTGCTGCAGAGCAGGAGGGGATGGATCCCGGCAAAATCGAGATACTGGTGGTGAGCGAAGAATCTTCCGCCCAGGAACAGGGAACTGGCCTGGATCAGCGGAATTCGCAATCTTCCGATGTCAAGAAAGAAGGGCTCCCGCATGGCATGCACAACCTGTTCGCGAAAGAAGCGGCTTCCCAGCAGCTGGCAGCCGGGCAGGCAACAACGCCTGAGGGGACAGCCACACTGTCCCGTGAGCAGATCGTCAATCAGGTGAAGGAAAAACTGGCTGAACATCGCTTTGTTGCGGACAGCAGCCAGGTTACCATCAGGCTGCACCCGGATCAATTGGGTGAGCTGAAGATCAATGTGCGCATGGACGACCAGAAGGTGCGCGTGGAGATTGTTGCCGAGAATCAAACGGTGAAGGACGCATTGCTGCAGGGCGCTGACTCGCTGAAGGAGGCGCTGGCAAGGCAGAACGTATCAATGGAGCGGTTCGATGTTTCGACCCAAGGGCGCCAGTTCTTCAACCAGGGTTTTCGCGAAGGACGTCAGCAGGAGCAGCCGCAGGTTGCCCCCCGTCTGGCGAGCTGGCTGACCGGCAATGCCGGAGAAGCGGACCAAGCAGCGGTGCCGTCCTGGCAACCTCGGGAAAACGCCCTGCTGGATATGATCATGTAAAGGAGGTGACACCATATGGTCAATGCAACTACTACAGCAACTGACGCCAGTTCCGGCGCGGCCGCCATGAAAAAGGCGACCGGCATGAACAAGGATGATTTCCTGAAGCTGTTCATTGCGCAAATGCAGAATCAGGACCCGCTCAACCCCATGGATGGCACGGAGTTCGTCGCCCAGTTGGCACAACTGACTCAGGTGGAGCAGGCTTACAATACCAATTCCAATCTGGAAAACCTGATCAATGCCCAGGGGAATTCTACCAGCATTGCTGCTGTTTCGTTCCTGGGGAACACCGTCACCGCCAAGGGCTCGCAGGTCAATCTTGCCGATGGCAGCCAGCCATCTCTCCCCTTTACTCTTGCGGAAGCTGCCAAGCAGGTTGTGGCAGAGATTCGTGATGCAAACGGAGCCTTGGTGAGAACTCTCACCGGAGGGAAGTGTCAGGAAGGGGTGAACAGCCTCATCTGGGATGGAAAAAATGATGCCGGTCAGGTACTCCCCCCGGGGACCTATACCTTTGCGGTCAAGGCAACCAATGCAACCGGCCAGAATGTTACCGCAACGACCCTGGTGCAGGGGAAGGTCGACGGCGTATCCCTGGAAGGGACGGTTCCTGTACTCTCCCTGGGAGGAATAGATGTTTCGCTGGACGATATTATCAACGTGAAAGGAGCTTGATGTGGTTGACAGGATCTTTATACCCAATCCGATCCAGGTCACCACGCCACAACCTGCGTCCCGGCCGAAACAGGCCGGCAGTGTTGAAAACCGTAACCAGTTTGCCAGGATACTCGATGAGAAGCTGCCGTCGCAGGGGGTCCGATTTTCCCAGCATGCCCAGGAACGACTGCGAGCCCGGGGGATTACCCTGACGGAAAGCGATCTGCAGAAACTTGAAGGGGCAGTGGACAGCGTTGCCCAGAAAGGTGGACGAGAGTCACTGGTGATGCTCGGCGATGCGGCACTGGTCGTCAGTGTAAAAAACCGCACCGTGGTTACGGCTGTCGACAGAGAATCGATGCGCGGTAACGTCTTCACCAACATTGATTCAGCAGTGGTGATTTAGGCTAAGGCACAACACGCACAACAGCAATACGGGCTGGCCCTCCAGAAGGAAGCCCGTGGGGTACCGACCGACTGACGTACCCGACAACCAGAGCCAGAGGAGGCATTTATGAGCATTACATCCGCAATGTTTACCGGTATCAGTGGTCTCACCGCCAATGGTGAGGCAATTTCGGTGCTCGGCAACAACATCTCCAACGTCAATACCACCGGTTTCAAGTCCGGCAGGATGCTCTTTTCCGACGTCCTTTCCGCATCCATCGGCAACAATTCCCAGATCGGCCGTGGCGTCCAGATCCAGTCGGTCCAGAACAACTTCGGGCAAGGGTCGTTCGAGACCACCGAAAATGTGACTGATCTTGCCATCCAGGGCGATTCCTTCTTCGTCGTCCAGAACCCCGGTGAGTCCATGCTCTATACCAGGGCAGGGGCGTTTTCGTTCGACAAAGATCAGATACTGGTCAACCCGGACGGTCTTCAGGTCATGGGGTACGGCATCAACCAGACCACCGGGTTGAGCAACGGGGTTCTGGGAGCCATCGACAAGACCAATTTCGCCACCCTCGCACCGAAGATGACCTCGAAGCTCGAAACGGTCATGAACCTCGATTCCACCGATACCATTCCCGGCGGCGTGAACTCCACGCTCACCCTGACCGGCAACCTGGACTCCGCTACTGCCGTAGGGGGGACCGTCGGCCCTCTGGCTACGACCATAACCGATAGTAGCGGTGTGACGCGAGACGTCGATATTACCTTTACCAAGACGGCAGCCGATACCTGGTCCTGGTCGGCCGACGTTGCCGGTGCAACTCCGGCAACAGCTTCTGCTTCCGGAAGCATCACCTTCCCCGGTCCTACGGATGCCACTACGAGCATTACCATTGATGGCACTGCCCAGCAGGTTGTTTTCGGTCTGTCCGGAGTGACGCAAAACGCCGCAGTATCCACTGCTGCCGTCTCGGCCACAACGACTACCCCGGCCACCGCCTTCAGCACGACCGATCCGGTAGGAACTTCCAATTTCTCCAACAGCATGACCATCTACGATTCCCAGGGGAATCCGCATACCTCCACTACCTATTTCAGGAAAACAGGGGTCAACAGCTGGGAGTGGCATTCCAACATCTCGGGAGGAACGCCTTCCTGGGTTGACGGGACGCTTACCTACAGCACGGGAGGCATTCTTACTTCATCCGACGTCACTTCCCCCACTGCAGGACCCTCTGCCACCACGGCCCAGAACATTTCGTTTCCAGGCGTGACCAATCCGCAACCGCTTATTTTTGATTTCGGGGTGAATACCTCTACCCAGTTTGCCAGTTCTTCCGTGGTGAATGCCAAGGACCAGGACGGCTATTATCAGGGGAGCCTGTCCAGCGTGAGCGTGGATGAAGAAGGTTATGTTATCGGCGTTTATACCAACGGACAGTCGCAAAAATTCGCCCAGGTGGCATTGGCCCGCTTTGCCTCCAATGACGGGCTTTCCAAGGTGGGGGGGACACTCTACCAAGAGACCCTCTCATCAGGTCAGGCCCAACTCACCGATGCAAGCACGCCAGGAGTCGGCAAGGTTCTTTCCAATTCACTGGAGCAGAGCAACGTCGATCTCGCAGCACAGTTTGTGAAACTGATCCAGGCACAACGGGCCTTTTCGGCAAATTCCAAGACCATCACCACTGCCGATGAGATGACCCAGGAAGTGCTGACCCTTAAGCGGTAATCTTGGGAACCGTCCGAGCTGGCTGGGGAACAAAGGCTCCCCAGCCAGCTCTTTCCTGCTGACCTCTGCTGTCAAATTACTGACCCGTCCTTTTCCAAAATCCTGTCTCCGGATTATCGGCCTCTTATCACACCCAGTAAAAAAACCTTGTCCAATGAGTAAGTTGCGGTTCTAGTTCCTGCTTGGGCGGCCAAAGTATTGACTTTGTCTTTGTTGGCCATACTGGCACCCCAGTTGCAATGGGTCCGCCTGTGACAAAAAGTTTCTGTAATGCGGAGAAGGAGGGAGTGGATGGCTGCCAAGGATGAGCAGGTAAAGGAAGAACAGGCACCGGCAGGAAAGAAGAAGCTCTTCATTATTATCGGGGCAGCTGTTGCCGTAGTTATTGTGGCGGTTGTGCTGGTATTGACCCTCGGCGGTGGCAGCAAGAAAGAGGGGAGTGGAGAGGCAAAGGCCGAGAAAAAGGCAGCCAGCCATGGTGGGGGGGGGGCGGAAGGTGCGCCCGTTGCGGGGACAGTGTTTCCTCTGGAGCCTTTCATCGTCAATATTTATGACGGTCAGGAAGTCCGCTACCTGAAGGTCAAGGTGGAGTTCGAGATGTCCGGTCCGGAAGTCAAGCCAGAGGTGGAGTCGCGCCAGGCACCGCTTCGAGATGCCATCCTGGTACTGCTTACCACAAAGACATTGCAGGAGATTCAGGATCTGCAGGGCAAGAATCAATTGCGGGAAGAGATCCTGGCGTCTGTGAACAAGATTCTCCCGCCGGGCAAGGTTACACGCATCTATTTCACCGATTTCGTGGTGCAGTAAGGATGGAAACGGGCAAGTACCGTTTCCCGACGGGATAGGACTACGGTTATGGAGAACATCCTCACCAAGGAAGAGATAGACGCCCTCCTGTCGGCGGTCTTTGAAGGCAAGATCGACCCTGAAAAGGAATTGTCCAAGGAGTCCGGAGGGGTAAGCAATTACAACCTTTTCAGCTCCGATTCCTCCAAAGGGTATATTCCGAATCTTGACATCATCTACGACAACTTCATTCGCTACAACCGGGCCAGTCTTTCCAACCGGCTGCGCAAAATTGTGGAAATCAAGAAGGGTGGCGCCCGCGCCTTCAAGTTCGATGATTTTCTGCAGACGCTTCCTTCGCCGGTCTGTCTGGCAATCTACAAGATCGATCCCCTCAAAGGTGCTGCGATGATAGCGTTCGACAGCACCCTGGTGTTTGCCATCGTCGATGCCATCCTGGGGGGGACAGGTACGCCCAAGATACCGGAAAACAACCGGTCCTTTACCTCCATCGAGCTGAGGCTGGTGGAGAAAATCGTCAAGGACATGCTCGCCGACATGGAAAAGGCGTGGGCTCCGTTGCACCAGACCCACATGAGCATGCTCAAGATGGAAATAAATCCGCGTATGGTCAGCATTGTGCCGCCGGACTACATGGTCATTACCATGAGCCTGCAGATTCAGATCGAAGAAACCGTGGGCAACCTGGCATTTGTCCTCCCGTACATGACCATCGATCCCATTCGCGACAAGCTCAAGGCCGGTGCCCAGTTCGATATGATGGCCGTTGATCCGCGCTGGTCGTACCGGCTGTCCGAGGAACTTCTGGAAGCGCCTCTCGAAATATCGGTGGAAATGGGTCATGCGCAGATAACCCTGGCTGACCTCCTGCATCTCACCCCCGGAGATACGGTGATGCTGGACAACGTCCGTTCCGGAAACGAACTGATGATAACGGTTGGTGGTGTCGGTAAATTGCTGGGCCTGCCGGGAGTGCGTGGCGGAAACAAAGCGGTACAGGTAACAAAACTGGTTGAGAGAGGGGGCTAAGGTGGCAGATTCCGTTGACAACGTTGAAATAAAGGAACCCATGCCGGAGAAGAAGAGTCTCGACTTCATCCTGGACATTCCGCTGCAACTGACGGTGGAACTGGGCAGAACCAAGCTGCTGGTCAAGGACGTCCTGGAGTTGAATCAGGGTTCTGTAGTCGAACTGACCAAGCTGGCCGGAGAGCCGCTGGATGTATTCGTCAATTCAAAACTGGTTGCCCGTGGTGAAGCGGTGGTGATCAACGAAAAGTTCGGTATCCGTCTGGTTGACATTGTCAGTCCCAACGAGCGGGTGGAGAAGGTGCTATGAGATGGTTCATGCCCGTTGGCGTCATCGTTGCGCTTTCGGGCAATGCATTGTCTGCGGAACAGCCGCCGGCGCCGAGTTTTAGCCTGCTGGGCAGTGTCTTGCAGATGATCGCCGCCTTGGCAGTGGTGGTGGGGCTGATACTCCTTTTTTATTATGTCAGCAATCGAGTTCTGAAAAGCGGTGCCATGGCTGGAGGATCGCCCCGCTACATCCGGATGATCGAGACCCGCTTCCTTGCCCCCAAGAAGGCGCTGTTTCTGGTCGAGGTGGGAGGGGAGTACCTGCTCCTTGCCAGTTCCGGTGAGGGGCTTCAATTCATCAAGCAGATCGATATGCTGGAAGAGATCGAAATCATCGATGGCCAGGGGATTGGCAAGCTGGTCCCCGATGCGCTGCAGAACAAGATCATTGACCTGGTGGCGCGGCTGCCGAAAAGAAACGGCGGCGATGTCCGTGCGCATGCGGGTGGGCTGTCGTGAAGAAGCTTTCTCTTGCACTGACAATCCTGTTGTTGCTGGTTGCGGGAGCGGTTTGGGCCGCGC
>Ga0208371_1000096_pt1 | contig 36004 bp, 35 predicted proteins | sample SubbioCR12Aug_1A_FD_184827 | JGI IMG/M metagenome (GOLD analysis project Ga0208371, IMG submission 184827) | Serpentinite rock and fluid subsurface biosphere microbial communities from McLaughlin Reserve, California, USA - CR12Aug_1A (SPAdes) | ecosystem: Environmental > Terrestrial > Deep... | reverse complement strand
TGCAGGGGATGTTCTGGCGCCAGATCGGTGGCTGGGTGTTCGCTGCCGGTTTCGTGCTGCTCGCCTGGGATCTGATGACCATCGGCAAACGCGAAACCCGCCCTGCCCTGCGTGTCGATGAATAACCCCAACACGCACTGATTTCCTGTTCTCCCGCGCAGTAACCTGGCCCGCCTTTCGGCGGGCCTTTTTTTTATGTCCTTACAGATCGGCCAATGTCCTGATGTGTGCCGCTACGCTGCGCCCCAAGGCAGACAACTCATATCCTCCTTCGAGCACCGAGACGATACGCCCATCGGCATGTCGGGCAGCCACGTCCATGAGTTGGGCGGTGATCCACATGTAATCGGCTTCGACCAGCCCGAATTGCCCCATGTCATCTTCACGGTGCGAGTCGAAACCGGCAGAGACCAGAACGAGTTGCGGTGCAAAAGCGTCGAGCCGGGGCAGGATGCATCCGGCAAAAACTTCGCGGTAACGCTCGCCGGTCGTCCCTGCGGGCAGGGGCACGTTGACGATGTGATCGTTCGATGAAGCCGCACCGCTATAGGGGTAAAACGGGTGCTGAAAGGTGGAACACAGCATGACGCGGGCATCGTTGTGAAAAATGTCTTCGGTACCATTGCCGTGGTGGACGTCGAAATCGACGATGGCTACCCGTGCCAGCCCGTATTGATGCAGGGCATGGGCCGCCGCCACGGCGACGTTGTTGAAGAAACAGAAACCCATGGCCTCGCTGCGTGTGGCGTGGTGCCCCGGCGGACGGCAGGCGACAAAGGCGTTCCCGGCCTGACCTGTCATGACCAGATCAACCCCCAGCACCGCACCGCCCGCCGCATGCAAGGCGGCCTGGAAGGTAAATGGATTCATGGCCGTATCGCCATCGATGCTGACTGTGCCGGTGTGCGGCACGATGGCTTCGAGGCCATCAACATGGGCCGCGTCATGCACACGCAGGAGCTGTTCCCGGGTAACGGCCGGAGCCGTGTGATGCAACAGGTAATCGAACAGGTGTGCGGCATGCAACCGGTCTTCGATGGCGCGCAAGCGCGCGGGCGATTCGGGGTGCCAGCCACCGACGTCATGTCTGTAACAAACGGGATGGGTAATGAAAGCGGTGTTCATGTCGGATTTTCCAGAGCGCCGAGGCTATTGATCCAGCTCACAATGAAGACAATTTCGGGCTGGATCAATAGCCTCGTTGTAACCTTCATTGCGTATCTGTCTGCGGTGTAGGCGCACGTATTTTTCCGGAGGTTTTCCATGTTTCACCATTATCTGCACGCCCTGCTCAACCCCCGTTCCGTGGCGGTATTCGGTGCGAGTGATCGCGAAGACTCCGTGGCCGGGGTGATTTTTCGCAACCTGATTTCTTCTGGCTTCCAGGGCGTGGTCTACCCCATCAACCCAAAACGCAACGAAGTCATGGGGCACACCTGTTTTGCCCATGCCGCCAGCCTGCCGGAAACCCCCGAGCTAGCCATCATTGCGACCCCTGCACCGACTATTCCCGGCATTCTCGATGACTGCGGCGCACGCGGTATTCGCCATGCGGTGGTGCTTTCTGCCGGTTTCCGCGAAGTCGGCGCGGCAGGTGCGGCGCTGGAAGAACAGGTCTTGCTGACAGCGAAACGCCACGGCATCCGCTTCATCGGCCCGAACTGTCTGGGCATCCAGCGCCCGGCCATCGGTCTGAATGCCACTTTTGCCCAAGGTACGGCCCTACCCGGCGACTTGGCGCTGGTCTCGCAATCGGGGGCCATCTGCACAGCCATGCTCGACTGGGCCGCATCCAACGGCATCGGTTTTTCCAGCGTGATTTCCAGCGGCGCGTCGGCCGATCTCGATTTCGGCGAATTGCTCGACTATCTCGCTTATGACCCGGCCACCAAGGGCATCCTCATGTATATCGAGGGCATTCGCGATGCACGCCGTTTCATGAGCGCGTTGCGCGCCGTGTCGCGCATCAAGCCGGTCGTCATGGTGAAAGTGGGGCGTCACGAGGCCGGCTCAAAAGCCGTGGCCTCGCATACCGGGGCGCTGGTGGGCTCCGATCTGGTGTTCGATGCCTTGATCCGCCGCGCCGGGGTGGTGCGCGTCAGCAGCATCACGCAACTGTTTTCATGCGCGCGAGCGCTGTCCAGCCATATCCGCCCCACAGGCAACCGGCTGGCGATTCTCACCAACGGCGGCGGGCCGGGCGTGATGGCCACCGACCGCGCCGTGGAAATGGGCGTGGCGCTGGCCCAACTCTTGCCCGACACCCTACAAAAACTCAATGCCGCCCTGCCGCCAACCTGGTCGCACGGCAACCCGGTGGACATCATCGGCGATGCCGGGGCAGAACGTTATCGCGCAGCCATGGCGGCCTGTCTGGCCGACCCGCAGGTGGATGGCGTGCTCGCCATGCTCACGCCGCAAGCCATGACCAAACCCACCGAGGCCGCCGAAGCGGTGATCAATGCTGCAAAAAATTCCAGCAAGCCGGTGCTGACCTGCTGGATGGGTCAGGGCCAGGTCGCCGAAGGACGGCAATGTTTCAAGGCCGCAGGCCTGCCCACCTTCACCACGCCCGAACCCGCGGTCGAGGTGTTTTCCTTTCTGTCGGCTTTCTACGAAAACCAGCGTCTGCTCATGCAAACACCGGGACCGGTGGCGCAACGCAACGCGCCCGATGCCGAAGGCGCGCGCCTCATCATCGAAAGCGCGCTGGCGCAGGGGCGGCATCTGCTCAACGAGGTGGAGTCGAAAGCGCTGCTCTCGGCCTTCCACATTCCCGTGGCGCAGACCAGCATTGCCCGCAACCCCACCGAGGCCATGCTCATGGCACAGCAGATGGGGTTTCCCGTGGCCATGAAAATCAATTCGCAGCAGGTCAGCCACAAATCGGATGTGGGCGGCGTGCGTCTCGGCCTTTCCAGCGGCCAGGCAGTACGCGGTGCCTATATGGGCATGATGAGCGAGGTGCAGAAACACGTGCCACATGCCGTGCTCGACGGGGTGGTGATCGAACCGATGGTGACACGCCCGCATGCCCGTGAAGTGTTGGTGGGAGTGATCAGCGACCCAGTGCTCGGGCCGGTGATCGCCTTCGGTGCGGGGGGCGTAGATGTCGAAGCGTTGCAGGACCGCGCCGTGGCCCTGCCGCCGCTGAACCATTTTCTCGCGGGCGACCTCATCAAGCGCACGCGCGTCTCGAAGCTCCTGGGGAGCTTCCGCAACCGCCCTGCGGCCAGCATGACCGCACTCGAAGACGTGCTGCTGCGCGTCTCGGAAATGGTGTGCGAACTACCGTGGATCACCGAGCTCGACATCAACCCGCTGCTGGTGGATGAAAACGGCGCACTGGCTGCGGATGCACGCATCGTCATCCACGCCCGTCCTTCTACCGCCGACCGTTATGGACACATGGCCATTCACCCCTACCCGGCGCATCTGGTCAGCCAGTGGCAACTGCCCAACGGCATGGATGTCACCCTGCGCCCGATTCGCCCTGAAGACGCCGAAATCACCCAGACCTTCGTGCGCAGCCTGTCGGAAGAAGCCAAATATTTCCGCTTCATGGATGCCGTGCGCGAACTCTCGCCCGCCATGCTGGCGCGGCTCACGCAGATCGACTACGACCGCGAAATGGCGTTGCTCATGGTCAGCGAGATCGACGGCCAGGAAGTGGAACTGGGCGTGGCGCGCTATGCCACCGACGCCAGCCTGACCACAGCAGAATTTGCGCTGGTGGTGGATGAACGCTGGCAGCACCAGGGCATCGGCCACAAGCTCATGAACGTGCTCATGGATGCCGCCCGCGCCAAGGGCATCACCCATCTGGAAGGCGAAGTCCTCAAGAGCAACCACAAGATGTTGCATCTCGTGGAGGGGCTGGGCTTCCGGGTTGAAGCGCACCCGGATGACGACAGCATCCGGCGGGTATCACGACGGCTGTGAAACGACACGGCTGATGCACACGCAATCCGGGATAATGCCTCCCTTTTTTCGGGAGGCGTCTCATGTGGTTCAAGCATCTCTCTGTTTATCGTCTGCCTGCCGGGCTCGATCTGGATAGCGTGGCGCTGGAAAACAAGCTCGCCAGCCAGCCCCTGCAAGCCTGTGGCAGCATGGATAAGGAAAGTCGGGGCTGGGTCTCACCACGCAGCGATGAGCGTCTTGTACACGTACTCAACCGTCAGGTGCTCATCGCCTTGGGCGAAGAACAGAAACTGCTGCCCGCCAGCATCGTCAACCAGTTTGCGCAGGACAAGGCCGAACAGATTGAAGCGCAGCAAGGCTACAAACTGGGCCGCAAACAGATGCGCGAACTCAAGGAACAGATCACGGATGAACTCCTGCCACGCGCCTTCGCCCGGCGTCGCACCACCTGGGCATGGATCGACCCGGTGAATGGCTGGCTGGTGGTCGATGCCGCCACCCCGGCCAAAGCGGAAGCCTTACTGGAAATGCTGGGCAAATGCGCGGACGACCTGCCTGTCAAAACCCTGCACACCGAACACTCACCGGTTGCTGCCATGAGCGACTGGCTGCTTTCCGGCGAAGCCCCCGCCGGATTCAGCATCGACCAGGATCTGGAACTGCGCGCAGCCGACGATGGCCGGGCGACCGTGCGCTATGTCCGCCACACCCTCGATGGCGAGGAGGTGGGCGCACACATCGGCGCAGGCAAACAGCCCACACGCCTGGGGCTGACCTGGAATGACCGGATTGCCTTCATGCTTGATGAGCAGCTGCGCCTCAAACGTCTGGCCTTTCTCGATATTCTCAAAGAGGAGTCAGAACAGGCAGAAAACGCCGAGGAGGCCTTTGATCTGGATTTCATGCTGATGACCGGCGAAGTCGCCAAACTACTGGCCGATCTGGTAGCGGCGCTGGGGGGAGAAAAAGCAGCGGCAATTTGAGAAAAAAGGCCCACAGGAAATAAAACAGGTCGGATGACATCCCCGCATCAACCCGACCTGTTTCTGGATCGCCGGATGTTTCTCATAAATAAAACCAGAAAACACCCGAAAACAATTTCAGATCAAGCCACCACAAGAAAATCTTTGTACGTTATGGAGGGGTGAAAGGCTGTGCCCACAGTAGCAAACTGGACGGCAGCAATCCCCCCCTGACCGTCGACATCGTAATAAAGCGCACCAGTTTGGGTGTTATAAATAATGCGGTCATCCGCATCATGCGCCTGTGTCACGCCTTTTCCTGCCCAGAAATTTCCCGCAGCAATCAGGGTATTTGCTTTTGCGAAACAGGTAAAAACATCATTATCCAGCCGAATCGTATCGGCCACACTATTAAAATCAAAAAGCATATCACGATTCGTAAATGAATTCAGTGCCGTAGAAAAACAAAAGTAGTCTGCGCCAGAACCACCCAGCAGGGTATCGTTACCCATTCCGCCATCAAGCGTATCGTTACCCGCTTTACCTTCAAGTCGATCATTACCCGACAAGGACTTGATGCGGTCCGCTTTTGCGCCACCATACAGCGTATCCTGATAATCCGTGCCCGCCAGCGTCATCCCGGAAAGCGTGGAATAGTTATAAATCTGGTAACCACCCACATCATCCCCAAACTGCAATATTTCAAAATCACGCAAATCAATATCAAAACCAAATTTAGTGGTCAAATAAATATCGGCCAGCCCATCAGAATATATCAAATCAAATTCAGCAGAGATATTCAGCACATTACCTGGCAACGTCTCTATGCGATAAATATCGGAACTCCCTGAAAAACGAGCCGTATCCACCCCCCCAAGACCATCCACAGACAAATACATACCGTCTGTATCAATGGTGGGTACCGCAGCATAACCCGGTATTGTAATGATCACCGTGACCTGGGCACCATCCAGACTTGTGGTCGGCGACACCATAACGACATCATTCCCGGATGTCAGCTTATTAACCCAGGAAGACAAAGCCTGATTTTTATAAAACATAACCCCCCCCGTACATTTATCAAAAAACAAATACAGGTATTAAATAAAGCCATTCCCTACCTGTCGTTGAGCCGCCTTCAACACAGCACGAAGGATCTTCGCCATTTTATCTTTTTCCGGAGAATCCGACCGTGACATTGGGAGAATCATATTGCTGCAAAGACCGGTGCACTCAGACACTGAGACGGCCATGCGTCATTTCCAGTGGAACAGGCATGGCGAGGATTTGCTGGGTAATTTCCCTGGCCCGGTCGTCATCGGCGGTTGCTCCTGCCTTTTCGACCGCAGCGACAATACGGGTCAACTGCACACCTCTCCGAAGTGACCCCACCACATTTCTCAGATCCTCATGGCTGTTCAACAGAGATTCCAGCGCTTTGCGCCCAGCAAAATTTCCCTCCACCTTGATCTCACCCCCGCCATCTGTGTTGATCGTCATGGCGGTGTCCTCGGGAATTCCCAGTTGCCGCATGGCTTCTTTGAGGCCCGCTTCGGTGCGTCTTCGTGCTTCCTCCGGGTTGAGCAGCAAATGGATGAAGGGTGGCAATCCATCCGGTGACGATTGGGTGGGCATGGCGCTGTCCGCCCAGATGGCTTGCGAGATGGCTTCGTCATTGATCGATCTGGCCGCCGCAGACAAAGTCACTATGTCTTTGACCGCAGGCACCTCTTGGGCCATGGCTACCTGTCGATATCCCTGCACCGTATTTACGGGGAAAGAAAGGGCGTGGACTGAACTGCTTGCAGCTGGTGGGGTAATCATGCTGACCTCCTGAGTCGGTTTTTTGAGTTGGCTGGCATTGCGCCCGGCCTGGCATGATCAGCCCAGCAATTTTCATTCCCACTTAAATTTCAATTAAAAAACAATAGGTTGTGTTCTTATTTTGGCCACATCCGGCAACCACACACGGCAATTCTTGCCGATATCTAAACGGCGTTTTCTCCTGTTTTGCCGACGGTTTGCCTCCGCACAATCCAATCGCTACCGCTTTTTTCTCCCCGACGCTGCCACCAGATCGGCCCGCCGTTTGGTGGCCTCGCCGGAAAGCGGCCCGTCGCTCATGTGGATTGTTTACCGTGCTCAGTACGACACATCACGTGGGTGTGACACCCGCCCCTTCTCCTGCCAGAAAAGGGGGCTTCCGGGTGGGCTATTCCCGCATATCCAGCGCGGCCGGTTTGTCCAGCGGCGTATGCCAGTGGTCGTCGGCTGACGGTTCGGGGCTGAACCAGTTGAGCTTGGCATGCAGGCTGACCACGCTGCCCACAATGATGAGGGTCGGTGGCTTGAGTTCGGCTCGGGCGGCCAACGCGGGCAGGGTGTCGAGTGTGCCGGTGACCGTCTTCTGGTTGAGCGTGGTGCCCTGTTGCACGATGGCGGCGGGGGTGTCGCCCGGCAGGCCATGCTTTTTCATTTCGTCGCACAACGTCACCAAGCCCTTGAGGCCCATGTAGATGACGATGGTCTGGTGGGGGCGGCAGAGCATGTCCCAATCCAGATCCATGGTGCCATCCTTGAGATGGCCGGTGACCAGCACCAGCGCCTGGGCATGGTCGCGGTGGGTGAGGGGAATGCCCGCGTAAGAAGCCACCCCTGCGGCGGCGGTTACGGCGGGGACAACCTGGAAGGGCACGTCATGCTCGCGCAGGGTTTCGATTTCTTCGCCCCCTCGCCCGAAGATGAAGGGGTCGCCGCCTTTCAGGCGCAGTACACGCTTGCCCTCCTTTGCCAGGCGCACCAGCACCATGTTGATTTCATCCTGCGGTACAGCATGCTTGTCACGCTCTTTGCCGACATACAACCGGTCGGCATCACGGCGGCACATGTCGAGGATGGGGGCGGAGACAAGGCGGTCGTACACCACGACATCGGCCTGCTGCATGAGGCGCAAGGCGCGGAAAGTAAGCAGATCGGGGTTGCCCGGCCCGGCACCCACGAGATAGACCTCGCCCGTGGCCGGTGCGGCGTCCTCGGCGTCGAGCATGGCCTGGAGCTTGGCTTCAGCTTCTTGTTCGCGCCCCGAGAACACCATTTCGGCGAGGGGTGAGAGGAAGGCGCGTTCCCAGAATTTGCGGCGGCCTTCGGTGGTATTGAATTTGCCCCGCACCGTTTTCTTGAAACGTCCAGCCAAGGCGGCAAGGCGTCCATAAGCAGCAGGAATCAGGGTTTCCAGACGTGCACGCAACAGGCGCGAGAGCACGGGGGCCTCGCCGCCACTGGAGACGGCCACCATGACCGGCGAACGGTCAATGATGCTGGGCATGATGAAAGAACAGATTTCCGGTTTGTCGGCGACATTGACCGGCACATTGCAGGCCCGTGCGGCGTCATGCACAGCTTTGTTCAGGGCATCGTCGTCACTGGCGGCAAAGACTACGTCCATGCCTTGCAGATGACGTGCGTCAAACGCTTCAGCCAGGTGGATCAGGCGATCACTGCCATTGAGCTCGGCAAACGCCTGTACCAGAGGGACAGACGACAAGGCCGTCACCCAGGCCCCGGCATTCAGCATGAGGGCCGCTTTGCGTGCGGCCACTTCGCCGCCGCCGACCACCAGGCCCCGGCGTCCGCGCAGGTCAAGAAAGATAGGCAAATAGTCCATGATTTCAGTGGGGAGTAAGGGTGGAGAGGGGTGAGAAAGAGCGTGAGCAAAGGCCGGGGGGTGGAACGAACACCTCGTTCCACCCCCCTCGCCTCTTCAGCTGCCGCAGCCGCCAGATCCGCAACCACCACCGCCGCCGCCACAACCGCCAGAACCACATCCTCCCGAGCTGGCTTTCATGAAGACGAAGCGCGACTCGCCTGGGCTGACTTCGGAGAAATCGATGGTGACATCATCCAGCATGGGGGCGGAGTGCGCGTTGATGAGCAGGCTGACTCCCCAGGAGTCGACGATGTCATCGCTTTCACGTTCCTCATCAAATCCCATACCGAATTCCAGCATGCCTGCGTCATTGACGCGGGCGGCGATGCGCAATGCCATGTTTTCTGCACCGGCATCTTTTTGTGCCACGCGAATCTGTTCGGCGGCCTCTTTGGTCAGGCTGATCATGTCTTAATCCTTCTAGTGCTGGAGAGTTTCCATTGAATGAACACGAGGTGACTCCACCCCGGCGATACGGTTTTCCCTGGCGTCCCGATAGGTCTGGACGCGGTCGAGAAAGGGGCTGATCCACCCCCGGGGGCCGCTCCCCCGGCGGTGGCAATAACTGGCCAACAGGCCTTTGTAAACGTAGCCATCCCATCCGGCTTCGATACCATGGCCACGCACAACCTTGTAGGCGTAGTTGAGGCCACTTGGCAGGTTTTCCAGATGGGAATAATGAAATTCGTGCGCAGGAATACCGGTTTCGCCTGGAGAACACGGGGAAATCGCCGTGCTGTCGAGCACGGCATAGCCCCTGCCGACCGGGCGTTCGCCCATGACGACATCACCTGGTATCACACCGACCATGTCGCCCTGTGTCTGCGCCCAACGCAACGAGCGTGAGAGGTACATCAGCCCCCCACATTCTGCGTAAACCGGGAGGCCCGCTTCCACGACCCGACGAATATCGGCGTGCAGCCCGGTATTGCCGGACAGTTCCGGAATAAACATTTCCGGAAATCCGCCTCCGAGAATGAGGCCGTCACACTCGGGCAGGCGCGCGTCACTGAGCGTGTCCAACATGTGCAACTGCACCCCGGCATCGCGCAGGCTGTCGAGGTCTTCCTGGTAATAGAAGCCAAACGCGCGATCTCGCGCCAGGGTAATGCGCAAGGGAACAGCAACCTGGGAGGACGATTCAAGCGTCGCAGGCGCTACGGGTGGTTTTCCCCCTTGTGCCAGAACACACAGCGCATCGAGATCGATCTGTTCAGCAATGCGCGCGGCAATGGCTTCAATGCGCGCCTCGGATTCTGCCGATTCATTACCTGGCACCAGCCCCAAGTGCCTTTCGACAATGCCAAGTTGCGCATCCATGCGCACAGCACCCAACACTTTGATGTCGGTGTAATGCTCCAGAACGGCACGCAATTTGTCCTCATGCCGCGCTCCGCCTACCTTGTTGAGGATGACCCCGGCAATTTTCACTGCCGGGTCAAATGCCTGATAACCGAGCACGAGCGGCGCAACCCCACGGGTCATGCCCTGGGTATCGAGCACCAGCACGACCGGTGCACCCAGTTGTTTCGCTAGCGCCGCATTGCTGTTGCTGCCTTCCAGATCCATGCCGTCGTATAGCCCCTTGTTGCCTTCAATCAGGGCAATGTCCGCGTGTACTGCGTGGCGTGCAAACAGGTGACTGATTTCCGGCGTGGTCATCATGTGGAAATCCAGGTTGTAACAGGGACGCCCCGAAGCCAGACCATGCCAGATGGGGTCGATGTAATCTGGCCCCTTTTTGAAGGCCTGGACACTGAGTCCACGATTGCGCAAGGCGCGACACAAACCCAGCGTAACCGTGGTCTTGCCCGAGGATTTGTGCGCGGCAGAAATGAACAGATGAGACATGGCGAGATTTTAATGTCATGAAAACAAAAAGCCGACAAATTTTGTCGGCTTTTTGTTTTGCAAGCAGAGACGTCAGTCTTTGTCTGTCCCCAACGCGGCAAAATCATCCTGGGGCATGAACTTGAATACCCGTACGGCCACCGTCGTCGCCAGGAAGGCGATGCCGATACCGCCCATGGCAAGCAGCCATTCCCAACCGCTGGGGCTGTAGCTGTTGACCTGGCCATCGAAGAAGGTGCTGCTGACTTCATAACCCGGGAACATGATCAGCGGGAAAGCTTGACCACCGACGATCGTGACGTACATCTGGGCCACGCCACCGAGAATGGCCAGCATGGCTGCCAGAATGACCGTCACCAGCGAATGCCGCGACCCCGGAGAGAACAGCAAAGCCAGCGGGATGAAATAACCGATGGCAACCTGCCCCACCCAGAATACCGTCGTGTAGATGCCCCCGTTCATCAGGATGAACTGCTCATACCCCCATTGCTTGGCCATGTAGAGATTGGTCAGGTGGAAGACGATGGTGAAGTACATGGAGGCGGCGATAAACACGGCCAGCAGGTTCTTCATTCGCGCCAGAACCCGTTCATCGAGCTTGATGTTGTTCCACCAGTACATGGCTGACTGCACCAGCAGGAAAACGGCCAGACCGTAGGCAAAGGACATGATGATGAACATCGGTGCCATCAGGGCGGAGTTGTAACCAGCGCGAGCCACCAGAAACCCGAAGATGGAACCCGTCGCGGTCGTCAGACCAAGGCGCCACAGGAAGGCCGCAAAGCCCACGGGGGTAGACCACTGCTTCAGGCTACGATTCATCAACGTGATCAGATACAGACCGACAATGGCGAAAAAGCCGTTGTAGAAGATCATGTTCCACGCAAAGATGGACTTGAAGTTGTAGTGGGTCATGGCCACGACCAGACGGTCGGGGCGTCCCAGATCAAGCACGAGGATAGCCAGACCACCAGCCAGCATGGCCAGGGCCAGCATGCCGGACAAAGGCGCACGTGCCTTGTAGAGCGGTTTGCCAAACACGGAGCCAATGGAGGCCACGTTGAGTACGCCCGAAGCCGCGACAATCAGAAATACGGCGAAGACGTGGGGCAAACCCCAGACGATCTGGTTGTTCATACCGGTCAGGATATGACCGTGATGCTCCAGGGTGAAAAAAGCGAACAAGGCGCCGAGTACGACCAAACCGCCCAGACCCAGCAGGGTCCAGAACTGGCTGGTGCGACAGGCACCGCTTTGGCTGATGCAGGTTCCGTTGGCCATATTGATTAGATCCCCTGATAACGGACGCCGGTATTGAGACCCAGATCAGCCCGAACTTCTGTACTGGCTTGCGCCGCCAGGGCCTTGGAAATCTCGCTCTCGGGGTTTTTCAAATCACCGAACACCATAGCTTTGTGGCCATTGGCATGACAGGCTTCAACACAGGCAGGCGACTGATCGCGGTCGACACGCTGCACACAGAATGTGCAGGATTCGACGCATCCCTTGCCACGCGGGACCTCTGGATTCTGGTCAGTCACAGGCTCATGCACAAAGGAACGTGCCTTGTACGGGCAGGCCATCATGCAGTAACGGCAACCAATGCAGATATGACGGTCTACCAGAACAATGCCATCAGCACGTTTCATGGAAGCCCCGGTCGGGCAGACATCCACACAGGGTGGATTTTCACAATGCTGGCAAAGCATGGGCAATTCATGCACCCGGCCATTGCGCAGATCCTTGATGTTGAGCTTGCGAATGTACTGCGTGTCTTGCGGGCCGGTTTTGCCAGACAGGCCGTTTTCGCTGTTACAGGCGGTCACGCAATCGTTGCAGCCATTTCCACATTGGTTGGTGTCGATGAGCATGCCCCAACGTACCTTGGAGGAGGCACCCTCTTCGGGAGCGCGGCTATGGGCCACGCCATAAAAGAGGACGCCCGGCCCCAGGGCCATGCCAGCAACCAGGGTGCCAGCCTTGAGGAAATCACGGCGTTCCTGACGGGTATTATCGGTGGAGTGACTCATTTGCTCTCTCCGCTCGCTCCGGTTGCCACGGGCACACTCAGGAGGGGTGACACACCCGGTGCGGCAACTTCAGGCAGGGCTTTCTTTGCAGGCTTGGTGGCATGGCAATCCCAGCAGTCGGGTTTGACCGCAGCGTAGCTGTGACACGCTACGCAAAAGTCTTCCTTACTCGCCGCAACACTACCTGTTTTCTCGCTGGCGTGACATTCCACGCACTTCTTCAGGCTGTATTTCGTCGTGCGGATGCCCTTGCGCAGGGTTTCATTACGCTGATGCTTGAGCAAGTCGGGGTGGTGACGACGCATGTACTCGGTGTCATCCACACATTTTTCCGCTTTGCCGCGCTCCAGTTTCGGCAGATCCACGCCTGCCACCGCGCTTGCCGACAGTGCGGCCATTGAGGCCGTCACTGCCGCAAATGCGGCGAGGCGCAACCAGGTGCTCATGCTACGAAAACCCATGGTGCGAAAACTCGCCATGCCATTCTTCCTTTTGCTTAGTCGCCCATACCCATAACGATGTAGCCGGTCGGGCACACATCCGCGCAAATATGGCAGCCGATACACTTGCTGTAGTCGGTATCCACATAGCGGCCGGTCGTCGGGCCGTCTTTCTTCTTGACCTTGAACACGGCGGTTTGCGGACAATAGATGACACAGTTGTCACATTCGAAGCACAGACCACAAGACATGCAACGTTTGGCTTCGTCAACAACCTGTTTGTCGTCCAGTGAATGCAGACGGTCATCGAAGTTGCCCAAGGCCGACTCTCTGTCCAGCACCGTGACACCACGCTGGTTACGCGGAGACTGGAGGAAGTGCCCCAGGAACATTTCGGTGGACGGAATGACATAACGGCCAGAGCGATCATCGAAGTTGTGCAGGGTGTCTTTCCAAGCGGAAGTACCCCATTCCTGACCGTGATGCTCGTTGTACTGGTGCCCCGTCTCGACCCATTTGCGTACCATATCCCAGTGAGCCACGTCTACCTTGGGGCGCTTCTCGGCCTCTTCACCCTTGAGGAAGGCGTCAATGCCGTCAGCACAGATGCGGGCATGGCCAATAGCCGTCGTCAGCAGATGGGGACGAATCACGTCACCCGCCACAAACACATTGGCCTTGCCGGGGAAACGATAGTTCTTGTCAGTTTTCACCAGACCGTTGTTGTTGTTGAAACCTTCCAGGCCCGTGAAATCAACGGCTTGACCGATGGCAGAAACGATCAGGGAACCTTCGATATCGCGCTCGGTGCCTTCCTTGATCTTCATGTCCTTGCCGACCATTTCGAACTCGGCCACACGCAAGGCAACGGCACGGCCCTCTGCATTTTTGATCACGGCGAGCGGAGTGACCCCCCCCACGATCTCAATGCCTTCAGCCTTGGCCTGCTCGATTTCGTGCTTGTTGGCGGCCATTTTGTCGACCGTGGCACGGGAAATCAGCACAACCTCCACCCCCATACGCGCGGAAATACTGGCCACGTCGTGAGCGGTGTGGCCCGCCAGCACCATTTCCGGCAGATCAGTCGTGGAGGGGTTGGTGATCTTGCCAAGGCGACGGGCAACCGTGGCCACGTCGATGGAGGTATCACCACCACCGATAACCACCACCTTGTCACCCACGTGCTGCAGGCGTCCTTCGTTGAAGGCGCGCAGGAAGGCGGTTGCAGGCACACAGTTGGGGGCGTCAGCACCATCCACCGGGAGAGTGCGCCCCCCCTGGGCACCCAGAGCGATCAACACAGCGTCGAAATCTTTTTCGATCTGCTCCATGGTGACATCCGTGCCCACACGGGTATTCACACGAACATCCACACCCATGTCGACGATGCGCTTGATTTCACCATCCAGAACATCACGCGGTGTGCGGAAGCCGGGAATGCCATAGCGCATCATGCCGCCGAGTTCAGCGTGGTCGTCAAAAATGGTGCAGCCATGGCCCATGCGGCGCAATTGATACGCAGCCGCCAAACCAGCGGGACCGCCGCCGATGATGGCGACTTTCTTACCGGATTCGGTCGCGGGCATCTCGAAAGCCATGCCGTTGGCCAATGCCCAGTTGCCCACAAAATGCTCAACCGAGTTGATGCCTACGTTTTCTTCAACCTGATTGCGGTTGCAACCGGATTCACACGGAGCGGGGCAAACCCGACCCATGACTGCGGGGAAGGGGTTGGCATTGGTCATGCGGCGGAAAGCGTATTCCTGCCAGCTCATGCCGTTGGTCGGTTTTTCAATACCACGAACGATGTTCAGATAGCCGCGAATGTCCTCACCGGCCGGGCAGGAACCCTGACAGGGCGGGGTGGAATGCACGTACTCGGGGCATTTATGCGACCAGCTGGCCTGGAAAATCTTTTCCTGGTTGCTGCGGTAGTTCTCTTCGGACTCGCCGTCCTTGTAACGACGCCAGACTTTGCCTTCTGTCTTGGCAACATTCTTGGAAGTGACTGCCATCTTCGCTCTCCTATCGTCAAATTCATGCGGTAAAGAACCGAACCTTTACCGCGCATCTCGTCCGGTGGCTGCAAACGGTGCAACCACCCTGATTACCTCAAATCAATCCAGCTTGATGGCGGTGCTGACCAACTGATGCACCCCCCCCACCATGCCACGATCAAATCCGTAATACGGCAACACCTTGGTGAATTGCGCCTTGCAAATCGCGCAGATCAGGGCAAGGAAGTTCACTTTGTTTTTCTGCACCACGCTGTTGTAGGCATTCATGCGAGGCAAAGCCCCTTTCACACGCGCCTCGATCAGGTCGTCTGTCAACATGCCGCCACCGCCGCCGCAACAGAAGGTGGCCTCTCCAATGGTGCCTTCGGGCATGTCCTGGAAGTTGTTGGCCACCGCCTTGATGATGTTGCGCGGGATCGTGAACTGACCGCCCGGGGTGTCTCCCATGCGAGATCCCCGTGCAACGTTACAGGAGTCATGAAAGGTAATGACGCGGTCATCGTTCAGGGACTTGTCGAACTTGAGCACCCCCTTTTCGATGAGATCCCAGGTGTACTCACAGATGTGCATGGGTTGCTGGTAGCGCATATCCAACTGCGATTGCAGTTGTTTGGCGAACGGATCATCCCCCCCCCAGCCGATGCCCGTGAGGGTATTCCAGTAGGCATAAGCCACACGCCAAGCATGACCGCACTCGCCGACGATGATGCGCTTCACGCCCAGCTCAATGGCAGCATCACGAATCCGCATGGCGACGGTACGCATGGTTTCGTAGTTGCCATTGAACAGGCCGAAGTTCCCGGCTTCAGACGCATGGGTGGACAAGGTCCAGGAAACACCCGCTGCATGGAATACCTTGGCGTAACCGATCAGGGAATCCACATGGGGTTCCGAGAAGAAATCCGCCGAGGGGGTCACCAACAGAATTTCTGCCCCCTTCACATTCAGAGGCAACTTGACCGGTACCCCCGTGTCGGCTTCGATGTCTTCTTCCAGCCCCTCAAGCGTGTCTTCGAGCGCGGGGCCAGGCAAACCCAGGTTATTACCGATTTTCTGTACCTTGTTCAGAATCTCGCTGGAGTACTTCTGCCCGACACCGACGTAGTTGAGGATTTCACGCCCCGCCATGGTGATTTCAGCGGTGTCGATACCGTAGGGGCAATAAACGGAACAACGACGACATTCAGAACACTGGTGGTAATAGTTGAACCATTGACCCAGGGTTTCTTCCGTCAGATCTTCGGCACCAACCAGCCAGGGGGCGATCTTGCCAGGCAGGGTGAAGTAACGACGATAGACCTTGCGCATCAATTCCTGACGCGCCACCGGCATGTTGTTCGGGTCGGCCGTACCCAGAAAATAGTGGCATTTATCCGTACAGGCACCGCAATGCACGCAGGCATCCATGAACACGCGCACCGAGCGGAACTTCTCAAGTATCTGCCCCATACGATCGAGGGCACGCTCTTTCCAGTCGTCCCCCAACTTGAAGGGGTAACCAAGAAAAGCCTGTGAAGCTTCGGCTGCCTGGAAGGTCTTGAGGTGCGCCATGGCACCTTCCCTGATCTTGGGGACTTCGGTGTATTCCGTCAGCGTGGGGACTTCAAACTCTGGACCGGCCACGTTTACTCCTTAATTCACTCAGTCAGTAGTGGGTCACTGCGAAGCAGTCACTCAGTTCTTGTCACGTTCCAGTGCGGCAGCCCACGGTGCGATATGACGCTGCTCACGGGGGTTGTCGACCTGATTGCGGGTCGGGCTAAAGAAAATACCCGGCGCATGCAGGAGCTTGCTGATCGGAAAAATGATCATCAGCAAAGCGACCAAAAAGAGGTGGACAAGCAGGGGCCCGTCGGCAGGCAGGGGGTGCCAGTCAAAAGTCACCAAGCCCAGTGCAAAAGCCTTGAGTGCGACGATGTCGGTATGAGAGACGAAGGTCATCATCATTCCAGACATCCCTATGGCGATCAGCAGTGCCAGCATCAGATGATCCGAAGGCGTGGAGATGTAACGCACACGATCAACCAGAAAACGGCGTGCCCACAACCCCGCCAAACCCGCCACCATGGCCAGACTGGCGTATTTTCCGAAGGGTTGAATAAATTCAACCAAGAAGCCGACCGGCTCTTGGAAATAACGTGCATGTCGCAACAAAACCAGCGCCAGGCCCATATGGAACATCCAGCCGAACAACCAGATCCACTTGTTCGACTTGAACAACGATTCAAAAAACACCACTTCCCGTGTCATCCGCATGGCCACACCAGAACGCGTGGTCGGGGCGGGGGTCGTGGGAATGACGAGCGGAGCCGGAGTACGGCTGTACTCGTAAATGCGATAGGCCACACCGCCGATGAATACCAGTGCGGCGAAGTAAAACAGCCCGATGAAGAAAACCGTCAACGAAGTCATCCGTTCCTCTGCATTGGCAGATCAACAATTTCTACTGTGAAGGACAGCAGAAACGCCGAATTAAAATTCTTGAGAAACCCGGCGGGCCAAGACCCGCCGGGGAAATCAATACCGGGGAACCCGGTGATCGATCAGATACAGCCGGTGGGCTTAGGCAGGCCACCGATCTTGCAGGCCTGCTTGGCGGGGCCATAGGGGAACAACTCGTACAGGTACTTGTTGTTGCCCTTTTCCGGCCCGAGTTTCTTGCCAATAGCTTTGGTCAGAACACGAATCGCAGGAGCAATCTGGTACTCGTCGTAGTACTCACGCAGGAAGTCGATCACTTCCCAATGCGAATCGGTCATGTCGACCTTCTCTTCCTTGGCCAGATACTCAGCTACATCACGGTTCCAATCAGCCAGATTGGTCAGATAGCCTTCTTCGTCGACATCGACATCCTTACCGGCGATATTTACGGTTGTCATTGCGCTACTCCTTGTATGAGAAATTACTGTTACAACCAGGACTGGCAGTTGGTCTGCTCGGCGACCAGATCCACAAAACCGCCGTAATCCACCAGATTGACGCCTTCAATCACCCGATCAGCCATGCCACGAGCGGCCAGATCAGGTTGCAAAGCGTAGATGGTCACATCGGCCATAACCGACTTGACCTTTGCTTCAGCCGCGCTGCCACGGGTTGCCGCATAAACGGCATCCTCAATCAGCAGCACCTTGGAGCCTTTTTGCGCATGAGAAAGACAGGTATCGACACTGTTTCTTTCCGTCGGCGACTTATTCACGATGTGCAGCATCTTTTTTCTCCAATCAGAAGCTCAGAACCACGTCCTGCTGGTCCATCAGATCAGTCATCTCGGCGGTGCTCACAATCTGGACATCCACCACCAGATCGTCTTCCGTCAGACCACGCATTTCCATGGACTCACGTTCCACATAGAGCTTCTCAATGTCGTAGCCTTCCAAGGCTCGATACGTCTTGGAAAAGCTCTTCATCTCGATGCCTTCGGTATTGATGTTTTTCATCAACTGATACACACCGTCATCCAGGAAGGCCAAACTGACATCCTGCTCGAATGCCGCGGAGATCAGTACCACTTCCAGGCTCTCCAAGGCATAGATGGTGCCGTAGGGGGCCTTGCGGTTCACGAACATGAACTTCTTGATCGTGCCGCCTTCTTCCATATCCATTTCGTCGGACATTGTCTTCCCCTCAATCGCCAAAAGTGACCATGCGGTCACACTGGATACCGGCTTCAACCAACTGACCAAGGCCGGAGATACGGAAGGCAGGCGCAATGTTGCTGGCGTCCTTGCCCTGACGCTTGGCTTCGTTGTCGTCCATCATGCCGCGACGCTGCGCTGCTGCGATACACACCACCATGTCGATGTTGTGCTCTTGGGCCAATGCGCTCCAACGGTTGACGATATGACGATCGTCCGCTGGCGGCACCGTCAGGCGCGAGGCGTTGTTGACGCCATCGTGATAAAAGAACACGCGAAACACTTCGTGCCCTTTGGCAATAACCGCCTTGGCGAACAGGTACGCCGAGTCTGAGGCCTGATGCTGATAAGGCCCTTCGTTAATCAAAATACCGAATTTCATTTGTATATCCCTATCTCCGAATATCTGACTGGAGCTCACCCACACAACACCAGGTCAACTCCAATCAGAAGCGCGGAATCAGAAACGGATGTGCGCGGATGCGTTCAGGCTGCTGCGACCACCACGCCAGTTATCGATGTGATACTTGGTGAAGGGCAGGCCAGTTTTCTCGAAGAACGCGGGCCAACCGATCCGGTCGATCCAGTCGTTCATGCGTTCCCACGGACGGCCATCGGCCTTGTAGGTAGCCAGGATATTCTTGACCACTTCGGCCACTTCCGGCCAACGAGGGGCGTTATTGGGCAGACCGGCGGCCACCAGTTTGTGGAAGGTGGGACGCGAACGGGCGTTGGAGTTCTTTCCACCGACCCAGATAGCAAACTTGGAGTGCTCGGGGTCGTTGATCTGCATGGGCGGGCAAGGGGGGAAGCAAGCACCACAGCACACACATTTCTTCTCGTCCACTTCCAGAGAGGGCTTGCCGTTGATCAAGGCCGGACGAATGGCAGCCACCGGGCAGCGGGCCACGACAGAAGGACGCTCACACACGTTGGCAACCAGATCGTGGTTGATCTTGGGCGGCTTGGTGTGCTGGATGACAATGGCGATATCGGCCTGGCCACCACAGTTGATCTCGCAGCAGGAGGTGGAGATCTTGACGCGGTTGGGCATCTCGCAATTGACGAACTCGTCATAGAGCTCATCCATGAGCGCTTTGACAGCACCGGAGGCATCCGTACCGGGGATGTCGCAGTGCAGCCAGCCCTGGGTGTGTGCAATCATGGACACCGAGTTGGCCGTGCCGCCAACAGGGAAGCCGTTCTCGGTCAGCACCTTGATCAAGGGCTCGATCTTGGCCTTGTCGGTGACCATGTATTCGATATTGGAGCGCGTGGTGAAACGAACATGACCATCGCCATACTGGTCAGCGATGTCTGCCAGCTTGCGGATGGTGTAGTGATCCATCTGACGCTGCGTACCAGCTTTGACAGTCCAGATTTCGTCACCGTTCTCGGCACGGTGGTACAGAACACCCGGCTTGGGATGGGAGTGAAACGCCCACTTACCGTAGTTGTTCCGCATCACAGGGTGCATGTAGGGCATCGGGTCCGGGGTGCCGGATTCGATGGTCTCGTGAGTCCTTTCAGTCATACTTTTCTCCAACTTATATGAGATTGGAAATCTAATTACCGAACCGCCCGACACAAATCGAGGCGATTCGGCAGATCACGACAATCAGGCCGCAGCCTTACGCTCTAACCATTTTTCAACTTCCTCATCCCAACCATCCATACGAATGTAGGGGTTGGCACGCGGGTGAACAATCATGCTGGGGTCAACATCGATGTCCAAACCTTCCAGGAAGTTGACGAGACCGATACGCTCAATCATTTCACCGGTACGCTCGTGCTCCAGTGCATTCTCAGCAAAGAAGTCGAGGATGTTGCGAGACAGGTCGTTCAGCTTTTCGAAATCCTCGTCGGAGTCAAGCTTCATGAACGGGATCACCACGGTACCCATGGAGGCACCGATCTTCAGCACGCTCTTGCCACCAATCAGGATGGTGACACCCTTGTCTTTTCCGGGCAGCAACGCTCCCGGCATGACGTTCAAGCAATGCATGCAGCGCACGCAGTTGTGATTGTCGATTTCCAGACAGTTGGCGTCAGAAACAGCCACCTTGGTCACACCTTCTCCAGCCGCAACGCCATCGTTCTTGGCCAGACGAATGGCGCGGGTCGGACACATGGAAACGACCATATTGGTCAGATCTTCGAGGCTGTGGGAAGCCATCCAATCACGCGCCAACTGCTCGTTGGCACGAATGCTGTCACGCCACGTACCGATGGTGGCCATGTCAGAACGCTGAATAGCGTTCACGCAATCGTTCGGGCAGCCAGAAAACTTGAACTTGAATTTATACGGCAGGGAGGGACGGTGCATGTCATCAATGTTGTTGTTGATGACCACGCGTAAGGCACGCGCCTCGTCGTAACAAGACATCTCGCAACGAGCCGCGCCCACACAGGACATGGAAGTGCGCAACGCAGGGCCCGCACCACCCAGATCGAAACCCATCTCGTTGAATTTGTCGAAGGCACGCTGCACATCGGCCGTCTTGATGCCTTGCAGCATGATGTCACCGGACTGACCATGCAGGGCAATCAGGCCAGAACCACCGGTCTCCAGCCAAGCATCACAGATCTGACGCAGCAGGTCAGAGGTGTAGTGCATGCCCGCAGGGGGAATGATGCGCAGCGTATGGAATTCAGCCGCCTCGGGAAACAAGGGGCGGTGATTCTCATCTTTCAGCTCGGTGAAGCGGGGAATCACGCCACCACCATAACCCACAACCCCCACCGTGCCACCCTTCCAGTAGCCGAAGCGGGTTTTGTAGGAGGTTTCCAGTTGGCCCATCAGGTCAACCGCCATATCGCTATCTTTGGCCAGGCGCTTCAAACCCGTCACGAAGGAAGGCCACGGGCCTTTTTCCAGCTCGTCCAGGTTGGGCGTGTCGTACATCTGCTTAGCCATCTGTGTTTCTCCTTGAAGTCTCGAACACGGTGTCATCACATCGCTTACTTTCCGGGGCAAACAAGCCATCACGGAAAAAGTAAACGCATATTAGGGAGCGCTTATCCACACCACCATCATTCCGATGGAGTAAGCAGGTATTTCGCTCGGGTAACATCAAACCTACCCGATCGGGTAGGTTTCCTTTATCTCTTGCCGGGAATATGAATACCCGACAAGAAATGTCAGATAATCGGCATATTAGCATTCCCTTTCGCATCATGGATCAGCTCACATCCCTCACCAAATTCAGAAATCCTTATGGCAACCAAGAAATCGAACTGCAGGAAGTTCGCTTTGAAGCAGGGGGCACTCCGATGCTGCGCCTGAGAATCCGTGAGCGCGGTGCGCGTTTCACGATCTTTGATATTGATCCGGTCACGGCTCAATTCTGGGCGGAAGAAATGCAGAAATGGGCCGCAGCCACCCTTTCCCCGCTTGATTCCACGACGGGCCAGGAGACTTGAGCCATGCGATTGTTCAACCCGGAATGGGAAGCCATCAAAGAGTTCCAGCATGCCGCTGGTGTGCGTGATGCCGTGTTTGATCTCGATGGCAGAGATATCCCGGAAGATCACGGGCAACTGCTGTTCGAGGCGTTGCTACCCCATCTTCCATGGCTTGTGGACGTACCGGAAGCAGGCATTCTCCCGATTCATGGTGCATCCAGCGGCACGGGCACGCTCGTGATCAACCGCCGCGCCAGGTTGATTCTGCGATTACCTCTCTCGCGTCTGGAAGCCACCCGCGTTCTGGTTGGCAAGCACATCAATCTTGGCCCCTCCGCTCTCCGCATTGGTGACTTGAAAGAAAAGCCACTCACCCCATTTCACTATCTGTATTCGCCCTGTGTCGTATTCGGGGGCCGCGACGAAGCGCCGTTTCTCGAAGCGGTGACCGCCCACCTGCAGAAACAGGGCATACAAGGGGGCCTAATTCCCGGCAAGCCACGTAAAATGCGAACCCCTGATGGGGATGCATATGGATTCAGCCTGATGTTGCACGACGTCAGCCTTGCCCAGTCTGTGCAAATACAGGAACAGGGCATAGGCCGATACCGCAACCTCGGTTGTGGCATTTTCGTTCCCCACAAATCAATCAAGGAAGTCGCAGGGAACTGAGAATTCAGCCTCTGCTTTAATGCAACTCGTGTTTTGACTGACGCAAAGGAGAAAGCAATGGGATACGTCGTAAACGGCGATGAAGTAGAAACTGATGAAGAAGGCTTTCTGGTCGAAGCCAACTTTGGCGACGATGTCGTACCGGTAATCGCCGAAGCCGAAAAAATCAGTCTGACTGACGAACACTGGCAAGTCGTGCGTTTCATGCGTGAGCGCTACCAGGAAGATGGTCATACCCCCAACTTCCGCAACATGGTGGCCATGCTGACCGACGAAGACGACAGCGTGGACTGGAAGAAAAAACTGTATGAGCTTTTCCCCAACCAGCCCAATCGCCAGGCCGCAAAAGTGGCGGGCATGCCCAAACCGTTCGGCAAGGGTGGCTACTAAGCATTGAGCTGAGAGCCGAGCGCCGCGACATGAATCGTGCTCCGGCGCTCCACTCTCCGTTCACCGCCACACCGTCATGTTTAGTAACACCCTGATATCCACTGAAGATCTGGCGGCCCACCTGGACGACCCCCAATGGGTCGTTTTTGATTGCCGTTTCACCCTGACCGACCCCGATGGGGGGCGTCACGCCTACGAAAAAAACCACATCCCCGGCGCACGTTACGCACATCTGGATGAGGATCTTTCTGCAGCAATCACGGACAAGACGGGGCGGCACCCTCTCCCTTCGCCACAAACGTTTGCCGAAAAGCTGTGTGCCTGGGGTGTTGGCGTCAACAAACAAGTCGTCGTGTATGACGACAGCTTTGGTGCCATGGCTGTACGCATGTGGTGGATGTTGCGCTGGCTGGGGCACCCCGGTGCCGCCCTGCTGGATGGCGGCCTTCCCAAATGGCAACGAGAAAAACGGCCACTGACCACAGCACTTCCGGAACTCCACAAAGCGGCATGTGCCTGTCTGCCTGAACCCTCGCAGATTGTTGATGTCGATGAAGTCATGCGTGCTTCGCAAAACGGTGACGCCATCATCATCGATGCCCGTCCCGAACGCCGCTTTACCGGTGAGTTCGAGCCGCTTGACCCCGTTGCCGGACATATTCCAGCATCCATCAACTGGTCTTTTGAAGAAAACCTCGACATTGATGGCACCTTGTTGCCGCCAGAAGCCCTGCGTGAAAACTACCAAGCCTTGCTGAAAGGCCGTGCGCCCTGGCAGGTCATCCACTCATGTGGTTCCGGCGTCACCGCCTGTCACAACATTCTCGCCATGGAAGTTGCTGGGCTCCCCGGATCCCGTCTTTATCCCGGCTCGTGGAGCGAGTGGATTCGTGATCCAGCCCGCCCCGTCGCCACGGGCGAAGCGTGACGATGCCATTCAACCCTGCCCAAGTGGAGTCATGACATGGTCAAACCCATGCGCGTCAAAACCGTCTGGTTCAAGAAAGAAGGGGAACGCCCCAGCCAGGAAGTCTCCACCGTGCTCGCCTCGACCATCTGGCGCTTGGCCGACAAGGCCGTAGACAACCTTTCCAAGGCTGATTACGACATCATCACCCCCCAACGCGGTTTCCGTGTCATTGCCGAACTCACCTGCTTTCTGGCCCATTACACCGACCGCGTCATCTACGGCAGGGTGTCTGAAGACCAACGTGCCGAAATCATTTCCGCAACCGGCTTACGCCTCGCGGAGATCATGGAAGACAACATTCTTGATTTCACCGGCGGCCAAAAAGACCCGGAATATGATTACAAGCAAGGCTTCATCGACCTGCTCAATGCCCGCATGGCTGACTATTCGGAATTCGAATTTCCCGTAGATAAGGCCGATTTTCAGGCATTACGCTTTCTTTCCCTGCAAATCCGTGAAGTCATGGAAAACAGCGATAAGACCTGGATTCAGGATCAGATCATGGATATTGAAGTACCCGATATGCTTGGTGCCATGAAAAAGAGCCTCGACGGCTTCTATCCTCAACTGCCCCCCACCCCAGACTAACCCCCCGTATCGGCCACCACCGAATCTTTACCTCGCCCCACCGGGCACCGCCCCGCCTCTCGGCAGGCCTGGGGCACACCCGTTTTATCGCTGACCTACTCAAGTTCCTGTACTGCCTGCCGTTACTATCGGCCACATGGTTATCGCGCCATGTATTAGAAAACCAGCAGAGGATCAACCATGCAAGATTTGACGCTACGCACGCGCATGACGGCATTCATTGCCACCATCTCCATCCTGCTTTGCATTCTGATCGCCGTAATTTCCAGTGCAAACAGCAAGATACAGGGTGGCATCGAACAAATTCACGGCAGCGACCTGCCCAACCTGCTCACCGCAGAACGCATGGCTTTCGACGTTTCCCAAGTTCAACAATTCCTCACGGACGTCTCGGCCACACGAGAACCCGATGCTTACGCAGAGGCAGAGCAATCCGCCAAAGATTTCAAGGCAGGGATCACCCACTTTCGGCGAGTGCTGAACGGCAACCAGACCGCTCTTGCCCGTATCGATCTTCTGGAGCGGGAATTCGATGCCTTCTACGAACTCGGCAAACGCATGGCCCAAGCCTATGTGGCAGAAGGGCAAGAAGCGGGCAATGCCATCATGCGAGACTTCGATGGCGCGGCCACCCAAATTGCCGATGAAACCTTCCGCCTCAGAAGCGACTATGAAAAAACCATCAGCTCAAATGCGACGAGCACAACAGATACCGCCCAGAGCGCCAACAAGCTCAGTATCGCCATTAGTTTTATCTCTCTGGTTATCGCCATCACTTTGAGTCTTTGGTTCATGCGCAACCTCAGCAAACAGATCGGTGGGGAACCCGGTGTGTGTCAGCAAATCGCACTACGCATCGCCAATGGCGACCTCAACAATGCCATCACACTGCGTAGCGGTGACCAAAACAGCCTCATGGCAACGATGAAACGCATGCAGGAGCAGCTCCAGATCCGTATCAACGAAGCCCAGTCCAGTACGCAGGAAAATCGCCGCATCCGCATTGCCCTGGATAGCATCACGGCCCCCATCACCTTGTCGGAAAGCAACCATCGTCTGATCTACATGAACCCGGCTGCACGCACGCTGTTTGGCAGCATTTCTGCCGGAATCAGCAAACCGGGCTACAACATCGAAGAGATGCTCGGTCAGTCCATGCTCGAAATGTTTGACGACGAGCCGATCAGAAGCTTGTACCGCCAGCCATTCCAAGGTACCCGCACGTTTGAGACGAACATCGCCAACCGAACCGTGCGGCTCACTGCCAGCCCTGTTTATGACCAACAGAACAATCACAACGGACTGATCATTCAGTGGAAAGACCGCAGTAATGAAATACTCGTGGAACAGGAAATCGCCACACTGGTCAACGCAGCGGTCATGGGTGATTTCAGCCAGCGACTCACCCCAGAGGGCAAAGATGGCTTCTTTCTGCAGTTGACACAAAACATCAATGCACTGGTGGAAACCACCGAGCAGGGCATCAATGATGTGGCGCGCGTACTGCGCGCACTCTCCGAAGGGGATCTGACGCAACGCATCGAACACGATTACAAAGGCTTGCTCGCGCGCCTCAAAGACGACACCAACTCGACCTGTGCGCACCTCACCGACATGGTGTCGCGCATTCTTGAGGCCACAAGCACCATCAACCAGGCGTCGAAAGAAATCGCCAGCGGCAACAGTGACCTTTCGAAACGCACAGAATCACAAGCGGGTAGCTTGGAAGAGACTGCCAGCAGCATGGACAAACTAACGGATACAGTGAAGCAAAATGCTGCCAGCGCCCAACAGGCCAACCAGCTTGCGCATGATGCCTCTGACGTTGCGGTGCGTGGCGGCGCAGTCATGGCAGAGATGGTTCACACCATGGGAGATATCGCAGCGTCTTCCCGAAAAATCGCAGACATCATCAGCGTGATCGATGGCATCGCTTTCCAAACCAACATTCTCGCTCTCAATGCCGCCGTAGAAGCGGCCCGTGCAGGCGAACAGGGCCGTGGTTTTGCTGTCGTAGCCAGTGAAGTCCGCAGCCTCGCACAGCGCTCGGCTGCTGCGGCAAAAGAAATCAAACTGCTGATCAGTGACTCGGTCGAGAAAGTCTCTGGCGGTTACAAACAGGTCGAACAGGCTGGCAGCACCATGAACGATGTGGTGGATGCGGTAAAACGTGTCACCAGCATCATCACGGAAATCAGCGCAGCCAGTCAGGAACAAAGTCACGGAATCAACCAGATCAATGGCGTAATCAACCATATGGAAGAGTTCACCCAACAGAACGCCTCTCTCGTGGAAGAGGCCAGTGCGGCCGCAGAGACGCTAAGCAATCAGGCAGATCAACTGGTCAACACCGTCGCTGTTTTTCGCACCGGAGCATCGCCTGCTCAACGCCCAGCAGGCAAGCGAGCACCAACCCCGGCACTCTCCAGTACTGCACCACGGGCGTTGCTCCCCAAGGCAATTCGACCTTCCTGAAAATCAGCCCCCCGACCAAAGGGAGTTCGTTCAAGTATTCAGACCATGATTCCGATCGAAAGCCCGTTTCACCCAGACAATGAAGTGGCCTACCAGCGCTGGCGCAGCCAAAAACTGTCGGCTTATCCCCTGCATGGAGATACGCTCATCGTTCAGGTTCAGAACCCAGCCCATCTGAGTGACGTTGAATACTCGGCGCTATGGCAACGCATCGCCAAAACCAATATGGCCGTTTATGCCACACCGCTCGGAGAACGTGAGGACAAATCCGTACTGCAAAAACTCATGGCGCAGTTCGGTTTGGCCCGACCTGATGCCAACTGGTTGGCCGATGAGGACGGTATTTCCAGCCTGACCCCACGCGATGAAAATGGCGAAAAGCGAGGGGAGTTCATTCCCTACACACACCACCGTATCCGCTGGCACACCGATGGCTACTACAACCCACCACAAAGACGTATTTTCGCCATGGGACTACATTGTGTGCGGCAAGCAGACCGTGGCGGCGAGAATGACCTCTACGATCATGACTTGGCTTATATCGCGCTACGCGACCTCGATTCCAACCATATCCGTGCACTCATGGCCGAAGACGCGATGACCATTCCTGCTCGAACAGATGAACTCGGTATTGCACGTGAAGAGGAGACCGGACCGGCATTGCTTGAAGAGAAGGGGCTCCTGCATTTGCGCTACACCGCTCGCACCAAGAGTATTCTCTGGAAACAAGATCAGGCCACACAAGCCGCGCTGGCTTCACTGGAAACACTGCTTGCCAACAAACCCATGGGCGCTTTCACCCTCAGGTTGGAACCAGGCATGGGGGTCATCTGTAACAATGTTCTGCATACACGGGCATGCTTCGAAGATCATCCCGGGCATCGACGTTTACTCTATCGGGCTCGCTATCATGAGCACCTCGCCAATCTGCGCGAACGAGGATAATCCCTGGGCTGCGCTTGGCTCCGGTCACCGCACCCCTCGCGGGGCCATTCAAATGCCCAATATCCCTCACCCCCGATGCACCTCAGTTTTCTTGTTGTCGAAACCGGGGGTGAGTCTGTTTTCGACCGCAAAGACAGCTGCCTCAACGCGAGAAGAAAGGTTCAGTTTCGCCAGAATATGGCGCACATGTAGCTTGACCGTGTCGTAGCTGATCTCCAACTGACGGGCAATGGCCTTGTTGCTTTCCCCCTTGGACAGGTGCGCCAGAATTTCCCGCTCGCGTTGCGTCAAAGTTTCGAGCTGAGGCACGGCATTGCCACCTTTGTTATCGAGCAGTTTGACCAGCTTCGCCGTCATGGCCGGCGCAACAACGGTTTCTCCCCTGGCGGCACGGACAATGGCATCCACAACCTCATCAGGCTCCATGCTTTTCAGCAAGTAGCCATTGGCTCCACTCCGCAAAGCACGGGCAAGATCTTCTTCTGCTTCACTGACGGTCAACATCAGTACGGGCAGCGCAAAACCATCCAGTCGCAACTGTTGCATGACGCTGATACCGTCAGCCCCCCCCAAGTTCAAGTCGAGCAGCAAAACGTGGGGGCGGTGCTGCCGCAATAAATCGGGGACTTCATCTGGATTGCCCGTAATAGCCGCAACGCTCACTTCACCTTCCCGCTCAAGTAATTCGGCCAAACCTTTACGGAACAGTGTGTGATCATCAACCAGGACAATTCTGGAAACGGCGGTATCTGTCATGTTTTCTTTTCCACTGCATGCCGAGAAGGAAAGGTGAGCCGAACGATAGTGCCCCCTGCTGGTCGGCTTTCGATTGATAGTTTTCCATTCAGCTTGGCCGCCCGTTCCCGCATGATGGTCAGACCGAAACTCTTCCCCATGTTGGAGGTAATACTGTGATCCAGACCCACTCCATCATCGGCGACGTTGACCACATAATGGTCATTGCGCAAATCCAGTGTTACCACCACATGGCGCGCACGCGCATGTTTGCAGATGTTGTACAGCGATTCCTGAATGATGTGATACACCTGAATTTCATCTTCGGGCGTCAGAACCACATCCTGGGCAACGTTGAGAAAATCCACATCCGCATTCGCTTTCTTACTGAAACTCTCAGCTAACTCCTGCAAAGCCGGGATCAGGCCGCGCGGATCAATGCGGTCACGAAATTGGGTAATGAGGTTGCGTAGTTCCGAGTAGGCCATGTCCACGGCTTCCTCGACATCGGTCAGATAACGGTTCGACTTCGCCTCATCACCATCGGCCAACGCTTCATTGAGCACCGTCAGACGCATCTTGGCATAAGCCAGGGTCTGAGCAAGAGAATCGTGGATCTGGTTGGCTAACATGGTGCGTTCATTGATGAGGGAGATACGCATGTTCTCCCGAGTCAGACGACTGTTTTCCAGCGCCATGCCCAAGTGCTCGCTGATGGAATTGAACAGATAGCGAATGTCTTCCGGCAAGGGGGAGGCATTCTGCATGAAGAGGTTGTAGATCCCCATCAATTTGCCTTTGTGCTGCATCGGCACGGCATACACAGTACGACATGACTGCGCAAAATAGAGATGTCGCACCTGTTTCTGACAAACCTCGATGACGCTATCGAACTGGGTGTTGTGCGTCAAAGTCGCCTTGCCACAAATACCGCATTCGAGAGGAACGTAACGCTCTTTCTCAACCAGCACCGGAGGAAGTCCGATTGCACCGACCATGCGCAAATGTGCACCGTCTGCGGTCAAAACCCTGACCGCACCAGCCTTGGCACCAGAGATACGCACCATGATCTCCAGAAAACGCATCAGCATCTGCTCGGTATTGGCGTCGGAATTCATGCTGCTGGCGATTTCTGCCAGTACTTCGATCACCGGCAAACGGTCGCCACTGGCACGCTTGTCCTGCTCTTCTGACAACGCAGGGCGATGAACGCTGGTCACTGGAATATTCTGGAAATCCACGGATTCAATCGGAAAAAGGTTAGAAGGTCTGCGCGACCTTATTGCGAGCCAGTGGCGGATTTCTATCAAAGTAACGTTTAAGCCCCCCCACAATGGCACCGGCCATTCTGGACTGATACTCGTCATCCATGAGCCGCTTTTCTTCCTCTGGATTTGAAATAAAGGCCGTTTCTACGAGGATCGATGGAATATCCGGCGCTTTCAGTACCGCAAAGCCTGCCTGCTCAACATGCGCCTTGTGTAATTGATTGATTTCTCCCAACTCATCCAGCACCGCACGCCCCAATTTCAGGCTATCGGCAATCTGCGCGGTCTGAGATAAATCGATGAGTGTCTGTTTCAGATAGACATCTTTGACATCAATATTGATTCCGCCAATCAGGTCAGCATCGTTTTCCCGTTTCGCCAACCATTTTGCTGCGGCAGAAGTCGCCCCTTTCTCGGAAAGAGCGAAGACCGAAGAACCTCGCGCATGCGGCTTGATGAAGGCATCGGCATGCACGGATACAAACAAATCTGCCTGTACACGACGAGCCTTATTCACTCGCTCGTGTAACGGAATGAAATAATCACCATCGCGGGTGAGGTACGCACGCATATTGGGTTGTTTTTCTATCAACGCCTTCAACCGTCTGGCAATCGACAGGGTAATGTTCTTTTCCAACGCGCCATTAGCCCCTCGCGCCCCCGGATCTTCTCCTCCATGCCCAGCATCAATGGCGACTGTCACAAGCCGCGAGTTTTCCGCTTTGCCGGTTTCCTGCCTCAGCGATTCAGTTGCTGGTATGTCTGTCTTCGAAATCTCAGTTTTAGCTGGCTCGGGCTTGCCCACTTCCTGCTTTGTCTCTGCCTTATTCGCCTCAGGTTTCTTTTGTTGCTCTGAATTGGGTAATTTCTCCGTTTTCCCTCCTTCCAAATTCGGGTCGGATTTGGCCCCCTCGGTCATTTTCTCCGCTGGGAAAAACGTCTCCTGAACGGCGAAAATATCGAGAACAAGACGATGGCCGTAATCACCCAATGGTTTCAAAACAAACACTTGTGGGCGTACCGGGTTTTTCAGAACCAGCACCATACGGGTCACCCCCGGCCGGTTTCTTGCCGCCCGAATGGCCAGAATCTGCGGGTCTTGGGAAGATATTTTGTCAGCGATGCTTGCAGCCAACGCATCGCTGTCCACACCATCGATATCGAGCACAAGACGTTCCGGATCCTTTAAGGAAAACGTCTTGTAGGTGACATCCGCATCAAATTCCAAAACCACACGACTAGACTCGGGCGAGGGCTGAATTCTCACCGCTTTCAAGGTTGCCGCAGAAGCGTATCCCCGCGATAGCAACCAGAAAAACACTAGCAGGATGACAGTCGCTCGACGCATCCCTGACCCCTTTCAGTCAAACCAAGCAGGCACAAACGCCGCCCTTCGCCAGAAAAATCCAAATGAACTTTCACATCGGGCCGAGGCAATGCGTCCTCCGCTTTTTCAGGCCATTCCACCAAGCACACGCTGGTTTCATTGAAATATTCGCGAAAACCCGCTTCCTCCCATTCAAATGAATCACCAATCCTATACAAATCAAAGTGATAAAGATTAAATCGCGATAATGGATAAACTTCAACAAGTGTATAAGTCGGGCTTTTTACGCGCCCACCAAAACCCAACCCTCGCAAGGCCCCCCGGGCAAGGGTGGTTTTGCCCGCACCCAAGTCCCCGATCAGCCACAAGCTCATACCTGGCACCAGTGTTGTCGCCAAACGTCGGCCAAAATCCGTGGTGGCGACCTCATCGCATAGATCGATCACCACGTTATCATCCTTTTCATGCATCAACGCCCCACTCCAGAACATTTGCAATCTCTGAAACCCCGCATTCGACAGTGGGCGCTCGAACTCGGTTTCACTGAAATCGCCTTTGCATCAGCTCAACTCAATGGTGCAGAAAATCGGCTTCTGACATGGTTACAAAACGGTTTTCACGGCTCCATGGATTATATGGCCCGCCATGGCGCTACCCGAGCCAAGCCTCAGATGCTTTTGCCCGACACATGCTCGATTCTGATTGCAAGCATCCCATATCAAGCGGGGGGGGCGGCTGCGAAGGAAACACTCTCGACCTCCTCTCGGGCCTACGTCGCTCGTTATGCCTTGGGGCGCGACTATCACAAACTGGTACGTCAGCGACTCGACCGGCTCGCCGAGCGTATGACTCAATGTCTTGGGCCATTCCAGTATCGCGCATTCTCCGATAGCGCTCCGATCATGGAGATCGAGATCGCACGCAGCACACATCTCGGCTGGGAGGGAAAACATACGCTGCTTCTCAACCGGGGGGGCTCGTGGTTTTTTCTCGGTGAATTGTTCGTGGATCTGAATTTTCCACCCGATGAACGCAGTGCCGCCCATTGTGGGAAATGCTCCGCTTGCATCGAAGCGTGCCCAACAAGCGCTATTGTCGCTCCCTACCAACTGGATGCGCGTCGTTGCATCTCTTATCTGACCATTGAACTCGCAGGTTCAATTCCGGTCGCGCTTCGCCCCTTACTTGGAAATCGTATTTACGGGTGTGATGACTGCCAGTTGGCATGTCCATGGAACCGGTTTGCACGCATAGAGACTGCACCCGATTTCAAACCAAGGAATCAACTCGACACCACTGATTTGCTTGAATTGTTCTCTTGGGATGAAGCGAGCTTTCTTTCCCGCATGGAGGGCTCAGCCATTCGGCGCATCGGTCACGAACGCTGGCTGAGAAATATCGCAGTTGCTTTAGGGAATGCCCCGGCTTCACCCAAAATTCAAGCCGCCTTATCAGCCCGAGCAGATCACCCATCGGCAATCGTGCGCGAACACTTACAATGGGCTCTTTCCCGCCAGCAATCAACGCAAACAACGACATGAGCCTTCATCTTGACCCCAATAGCCCCATCGGGGTCTTCGATTCCGGTGTTGGCGGATTGACTGTCGTTCGCGCACTCATGGAACGCCTGCCATTCGAGTCAATTTACTACTTTGGAGACACCGCTCGAGTTCCATATGGGGTCAAATCTGTGCAGACCATTGCACATTACACCACTCAAATCACCGAGTTTCTTCTCGAAAAACAGGTCAAGCTGCTCGTTATCGCATGTAACACCATGGCAGCGGTGTCTGCACAAGTGGTGCGAGACCTGTCGCCAACCCCGGTTCTGGATGTCATTGAAGCCGGAGCCCTTGCTGCGCTGTCAGCCACAAGAAATCGGCGTATTGGCGTAATTGGCACCCCTACCACGATCAATAGCAACGCTTACGCGCAAGCCATTCATTCCATTGACCCACGCGCACGCCTCGTTTCACAAGCCTGTGCATTATTCGTCCCGTTGGTGGAGGAAGGTTGGCTGGATCACCCTGTAACAAGACTCACTGCCCAAGAATATTTAAAACCGGTTCTGACCGAAAAAATAGATAGTCTGGTACTCGGCTGCACACATTACCCACTGCTAAAACCTCTTCTCCAAGAAGTCGTCGGCCCGTCGATCACATTGGTCGATTCGGCCAACTCTATGGCCGAACGTGCCGCCACGCTTCTGACTGAACTGAACCTCCATACACCACGCAGAACCCCCCCTGAATATCACTATTGGGTGACTGACGTGCCGCTACGGTTTCAAACAATCGGAGAACGATTCATGGGAAGGACACTTAGAAACGTCCATATCGCCGCGCTTTGATGCGATGAACCGCGCGCTTACCCCGGCGAGGAGAGAGGGAACTAAATGAACTGGCGGAAGCGGTGAGATTCGAACTCACGAACGGTTTCCCGTTGCCGGTTTTCAAGTTTTGCGTAGGCGGGCTTTGCCCTGCTTTAAGACGCTGTTGTAAGCCTTACGCTCCTTTGTAGGTCAAGCACTTAGCGTCGTTTGCCGTTTTGCGTAACTTGTCGTAACTTTACGCTGAGCGCTTACGAACCGCTTATGAGTGCCAGAATTGATGCGGCCGGCGACTGCGCCAACAGTCCCGACCGCGTGGTCAACCTCCTTACCTACGAAGGAAGCCAACGTGAAGATAGTACCCACAACACCGCCCGCCAGCGAGGTGCAGCATGCCTAAGCTGACGAAGACCTACATCGACAAGCTGACCGCGCCACCCGACAAAGAGGCGTTCCACTGGGACACCGAGGTCAAGGGCTTCGGCTTGCGGGTCACGCCCACCGGCAAGATCACCTACATCGTGCAGGGGCGCGTCAATGGCAGTTCGCCCCGCATAAGCATCGGCCCGCACGGGGTCTTCACTGTCGATCAAGCCCGGGAGGTTGCCCGCGAGCACCTGCGCAGCATGCGCATGGGCATCGACCCGCGCGCCGTTGCCAAAAAGGAAGCCGCCCAGCGTGTCACCCTGCGCGATGTGGCCGACGCATACAAGCGCGACCGCCCGCTGAAGGACAGCAGCAAGGCCGAGATTGAACGTCATGTGACCACAACCTTCGAGGCATGGTTGAAGAAGCCGCTCAGGGACATCAACCGCGAGATGGTGACGAAGCGCTTCAACGAGATCAAGACCAAGGGCACGCGCGGGGATGGGCCAGCGCCAGCACAGGCGAACCAGTCAATGGCGGTGCTTCGTGCCTTGTTCAACTACGCGATCCGCGAATACCGCGAGCCGGACGGGGCACCAGTGCTGACGGATAACCCCGTAGATGTTCTCTACAAGAAGTGGGTGCCACTCAAGCCCCGCACCAGCCGCGTGCCGGATAGCAAGGTCGGCGCGGTGTGGTCATTCCTCACCAAGGCACGCGAACAGGCATACAACCGTGACACGCTTGCAAGCATCGACCTCGTGATGCTGCTCATGCTGACCGGCCTACGGATTGGCGAATGTAGCGAACTGACATGGGATCGGGTCAATCTTGAGGAAGGGTGGATTCACATTCCCGACCCGAAGAACAGCAACCCCGTATGGCTGCCGCTATCCACGCAGGCGGTGCAGTTGCTGACCACACGGCAGCGTGTCAAGGGTAGCCCGTTCGTGTTCTCGTCCTGGGGCAAGTGCGGGCACATACGCGACCCGCGCGACACCATGAAGAAGGTCAGCGAGGCGGCAGGCACGAAGATCACCCCTCACGACCTGCGCCGCACCTTCACGACGATAGGCGTGGCATCGGTGGGCATCGACTTGCATAAGGTCGAGCTGCTCACAAACCACGTTCCTAAGGGCGTGACCGCGCGCCACTACCTTGAGACTTCGCACCTGCAATATCTCAAGCCTGAGACGCAACGCATATCCGACTGGATCGAGCAGCAGGCGGCGTTGAACAAGTGTTTAGAAGAATCAACGGTTTAATTTATCCAACATTGCCGCGTAAAGCGCTGCTACAGTAACGCCAACTAAGCCGCTCCGTGCAATGCGGGGCGGCGAATCAAGGGGCCGCACAGGGCGCCAAGGCAAAGAAGCATCTGTGACGCAAGCCGGGAAACCGGACACCCCCGAAACCGTCTGGGGCAGGTGACGACACAAATCTCGACGGCAAGCATTCGCCTTGCTGACGCTCCCATTGATATGCGCAGGCAAGGCACAGTCTGAGGACGACTTGCCATGACCACACTTTCCGCGCTCAGCCCCGATCTGCTGACGAACGAAGAAGCTGCCGCACTGCTCGGCATCAAACCGAACACCCTCGAAATCTGGCGCACGAAGGGCAAAGGCCCGGAATTCGTGAAGCTCGGACAAACCAAGTCCGCGCCCATTCGCTACCTGCGCACCAAGATTTTCGAGTTCATCGAGGCGCAGTCCTTCCGCAGCACCAGCGCCTACGCACCGAACGCCAAACAAGCTGTTTGACGGTCGTGGCGACGAAAACCCAATGCAGCCGCGCAACTTGCCTACCCCGCACACCCGCTGATAAGCCCTGCGTAACTCCATCAAGAAAAAAGCCACCGGGTCAGGGTGGCTTTGAAGAGGAACAACTGCAATGGACAAACACACTTTAGGGCATGCCGGTTCAGGCGGCTCGGATATTTCGCAGGCAGCACAGCAGCCGCCACAG
>Ga0208371_1000095_pt1 | contig 36011 bp, 30 predicted proteins | sample SubbioCR12Aug_1A_FD_184827 | JGI IMG/M metagenome (GOLD analysis project Ga0208371, IMG submission 184827) | Serpentinite rock and fluid subsurface biosphere microbial communities from McLaughlin Reserve, California, USA - CR12Aug_1A (SPAdes) | ecosystem: Environmental > Terrestrial > Deep... | reverse complement strand
ACCTGTTTGTCACCAAAGCGCGCATGATTTCCTTGTTTAGTGGTTTCATCTTTCAATTGGTGTGTATTAATGTGTATGAATACATTACCATGAAGCGCTGGTGTTATAACACCCAAAACTAAGCAATTTATCCCAAAACCGATGGTGTAGGTTGATTTTTTGATGGAAATTCAAGGATTCAAACTCCGCTCGAAGGGACTTTTCGCGGAAATTCAAAGATTCAATAATTCAACATCCGCTCGAAGGGACTTCTCGCGGATATTCAAGGATTCAACGCTGCTACCACGACTCCTGTAGCGTGTTGCTTGTAATTCCCGTTGAATCGTTGAATTCCATGAATCTTTGAATCCATTGAATCCCGATGGTCCTCGCCTCGGCTCGTCCCTAACTGAGACGGCATTGCTGTGATGTTGTGAGGTTGTGTTGCTGTGAGGCTGTATCCTGAGTATGCATTTCTGTCAGCCAGGTTCAAGTGTCAATATGTCATTTGTTCATGCATATGGCAGATTGATAACCGACGCTTAAAGGGATATGTTTTTAAACATTTTCTTCAGGCTTTGGGCTTTCACTTCATCATGGAGGCACTCCTGGATTTTTGTTTTAAACTTCCAGCAGGTCATTTGTCGCTTATCGGTGATACGGCTGATTTCATAAGTAGAAATGTTGGGATCAGCGCACACCATCTGTGCAATGCCAAAGGCTTCGGTAAGTGGAATTTTGCATCGGTGAAATACAGTGTGAGCAGTGGCCGATTCTTCAGATTTACAACGCGTACAGCGCCTTGAATAAGGCTTTTTACCCTGACAATAATTGTCGTGCCCGCACTTCCTGCATAAGAAGCCCTCTTTCCACTTTTCCCCGGCCAGAAAGGCCAGACAGGCATTTTCGTCGGGGAAACAGGGGTCATTGGGCAGCAACGCCTGCGGTTGTTCGTTCACAATTATTTCCTTTGATTTCATCCCTGTTTCCTGTTATTAAAATTTTTGGCGCGGTATTTGACAGCAAAAGTAAAAAATTAGTGCGATTTAAGCGATTTAAAAATAATTAATAGTACTTTTGTCCCAAAATTAACATCATCCCATGAAAAAAAACCTGACAGTAGCCCGTATATTACTCATTGCCCTGGCGCTTTTCACCCAAATTGGTTGCAGCAGTGCCGGCGAAACCAAAGCCGAAGAAAAGGATAAAACTCCCAAGGCAAGTGTTTCCGGCTCAAAACTTGAACACCTCACCTATGCTACCTTCCTCGACAAAATCTGGAACTTTGAAGAACACCCGCAGGAATGGGTTTACAAAAGCGAACTTCCCGCAATCATAGATTTTTATGCTGACTGGTGTGCCCCTTGCAAACGCATAGCCCCCATCATGGAAAAGCTGGCAAAAACCTACGAAGGGAGGATCAGAATTTATAAAATCAATGTTGATAACGAACGCAAACTGGCTTCAGTATTTAAGGTGCAAAGTATTCCTGCAGTGCTGTTTACACCACTCAAAGGCCAGCCTATGATGCAGGCAGGTGCACTTACAGAAGATATGTATGTGAAAATCATTGAGGAACAACTTTTAAAAAAATAACATTCACCATAAACATTAATCCTTACAAACCATGGAACATTTAACCAAAGAAACTTTCCTGACAAAAGTTTTCAATTACGAACAAAATAAAGAGTGGAAATTCGAAGGAGAACTTCCATGCCTGATCGATTTTTATGCCGACTGGTGTCAGCCATGTAAGATGGTCGCCCCAATACTGGCCGAGCTCGCTGAAGAGTACAAGGGTAAAATTAATATTTACAAAATTGACACCGAAGCCGAAACCGAACTTGCAGGCGCTTTTGGCATCAGAAGCATCCCTTCACTCCTGTTTTGCCCTGCCGACGGCCAGCCACAAATGGCCATGGGCGCACTTCCAAAAGAATCTCTGATCAAGGCCATTAACGATGTTTTGCTAAAAAACTAAGCAAACAACAATACATGCAAGCCGTCTCATTCAACACGAGACGGCTTTTTTTGCTTATTTTGCACACCAATCATACCTCAGGTGAACCAGCAAATTCTCTTATCCACAGCTTATTTCCCACCCTTAAGCTACTTTTCATTGCTTACTGTCCGCAAATATGCTGAAATTGAAGTGCTCGAAACCTTTGCCAAACAAACTTATCGCAACAGGTGCCGGATTTTAACAGCCAATGGTGTCATACAACTGACCGTCCCGGTAATCAAGCCATTCGGTAATCACACCACAACGCAAGATGTCCTGGTATCTGATCAGGAGCGTTGGCAACAGATCCACTGGCGTGCGATCACCTCCGCCTATCGGGCAGCCCCTTACTTTGCACATTACGCCGATTATTTTCACCCCATTTTCACGCAAAGCCACCACAGGCTAATCGATCTGAACAAGGAAATAATCTGGAGAATACTGCGCCTGCTTCGCATCGAAATCTCCTTGATTGAATCATCGGAATTCGAGCATAATCCCAGAAATAAGCTGGACTTTCGGAGGCAGTTTACACCTAAGATTCTGCCTGATCAATCGCTTTTTACGCCATATTACCAGGTGTTTAACGACAGGTTTTCGTTTCATGCCGATCTCAGCATCCTCGACCTATTATTTAACGAGGGTCCCTCAGCATTGCCTTACCTGCAGAAACTAGCACCCCTTATTCAGGATAAGCAATCCTGACATGATAGATATTCATCAGTTTCTTCTTCAGGATTTTCTTCACCACAAAAATCTCCTTCAGGGTGATGTTGGCATTGATGAACTGGTTTGTTTCCATTTGCTTACCAATGATATTTTCTACCAGGTCGTTAATCTTCTGCTCGGAAGCCACTTTCAGGCTCCTTGATGCAGCTTCAACCGAATCGGCCATCATCACAACGGCTGTTTCCTTCGAAAACGGGATGGGTCCCCGATAGCTAAATTCGCGCTCATCGGGTTGAAATCCTGGATTTTGCCTTTGTTCCATCACGTAAAAATACTCCACCCTGCGGTTGCCATGGTGTGTCCTGATAAAATCAATCACCTGTTCGGGTAAGCGTGCCTTACGTGCCTTTTCGATACCCTTGATGACATGGCCAACGATGATTGAAGCACTTTCGGCATAGGTGATGTCATTGTGCGGATTGTATCCGCTAAGCTGATTTTCAATAAAATACAACGGATTGTCCATTTTTCCGATATCGTGATACAAGGCGCCGGTGCGCGCCAGCAAGGTGTCGCCTCCAATTTCATATAAGGCTTCTTCCGAAAGGTTGGCTACCTGCATTGAGTGCTGAAAGGTTCCGGGAGCCTTTGAGGCCAGTTCCCTGAGCAAGGGGCTGTTCGTATTGCTCAACTCGAGCAGGGTCAGGTCAGTGATCATGCCAAACATCCGTTCAAACAGGTATATCAGCGGCAATGCAAGCAGCGTAAGCGAGGAGCTGAACAGGAATGCCCATATCTGGTTGATACTGATCATTTTCAGGCTGCCTTCCTGGATCAGTAAAAAGCCAAAATACACCACCGTGTAGGCCAGGAAGATGAACACCGAAGTGCGGAAGAAAAACAGCCGTTTGTTGTGATTTACCAGGCTGAATATCACTACAAATCCAACGACAAACTGAAAAAAGACAAACTCATAGGCATTGGGAACAACCAGCGCTATGATGACCACACTGAGCAGGTGAACCATCAGCGTAAGCCTGGTGTCGAAAAACGTGATCATGATGATCGGAAGTATCCCAAATGGAATAAAATAGAGCAGGGCCGGCATGGCCGAAATGATCACAAAAGCCGGAATGATGATAAACAGCATGAGTAAAAGAATCAGGTTGATCTTTTTCAGTTCCTCAAAAACATCGGGCCTGATAAACATGATAAAAAGAAAGAGAATGGCAAAAATGGCCCCTGTCAGGATGAAATGGCCTCCCAACAACGAATAGCGGCTCGACTGTATGCCAACCCTTGTTTCATATTCGCGGCGGAGCGAATTCAATACATTGAATTTATTGTTGTCGATTACCTCTCCTTCGGCGATAATGAGCTCGCCTTGCTGAACCATTCCGTAAGTCACTGAAACCGATGCGAGTGCGCGCTCATTGTCCTGGTGGGTCATCTGCTCGCTGTAATCAAGGTTTTGCACAAAATGGTCGCCCAGTGTGTTGATCACCAATTCTTTGTCGATATTCTTTTTATCAGAAACCACCATTGAGGCGTAATCAAAGGCTGATTTGACCTTAAACAGCGAAGCCAATGGCACTGATTGTGCCACCCTGTCTTTTACCACATTGACAAGTGCGGTGGACTCCCTGTCCTCGACCGCTTTGTGGACACTCATGATTCCAACCTGATGTATAGTATCGAATACAGCAAGCATCACCGCCATGCTCGCCTTTTTTATCCCCGGCTTTTGGTCGCCATATTTCCCTGCCCAGGCCCTGCTAAAATCAGCCTTCAGGGCTTCCCTTCCACGCGCTGTTTCTTCGCGGTTGAGCAGAAAATACGGATTAACTGACTTCAGTGCCTGGCTGCGTTCTTCGAGCAACTGATCATCCGGTTTGGCAATGGCAAAATCGAAAGGCGCAAACAATGACTCCTGCTGCCAGGGCTTTCCTTTCTGAATTTCGTAGCGGAATTTTCCTTCGCGTGGTATAAAAAAAACAACCAGCATTGTAGCCAGCACAAACACCAGCACCTTAAATGTCACGTAGTATTTGTGACGGAGGGTTTCGACAAATGATCGGGCCATGGGTAAAAGATTGTGGCAAAAATAACGTATTCATTTGCTTTTTAATCAACAAAGCGCTATAAACTTCATAACCATCAATTTATCAGCGTTTTGATTTTCAGAGTTGCAGGCCTGCCATTGATGTCCCTGGCAATTTCATTGCAGTTTGTTAACACTTACGGGCTTCCCTTTGACGCACTTCCCATTGGATCAGGCAAATATTCAGCTTCGCGCATTGATTGCCCCATGCATTCGACCCGAATCATTAACTTTGTACAACTTTAGTTCGTGAACTCCTTAAGTTGAATGATCATGAAACATGGAATTTGTCAGCTAAGCTGCATTGCCGTCCGAAATATGCCATCCGACAAGGCCGAGTTGGCTTCACAGCTGTTATTCGGTGAAACATACCGCATTTTGGACAGCACCGAAAAATGGCTGCTGATCCAACAGGATTATGACGGTTACGAGGGTTGGATTGATGCCATCCAGTATTTTCCGCTCGATGAACAACAATATGGGTCTCTGCTGCACAACAAAAGCGCTGTGTGCCAGTCCGTGCTGGCCACAGGCTATGGCTACAACGGCCATCCTGTTTTGCTCAGTTTTGGCAGCACACTGCCAAATTTGTCTGACAGGAAGTTTTCCTTTGCCCAACTGACATACACACTCGGTGAGGATAACCGCAAGCCCGGTGAAAGTCTGCAGGAAATCCTGCAAGTGCAGGCAAACCAATTGCTCGGCATTCCGTATTTATGGGGTGGCCGCACGGCGTTCGGTATGGATTGTTCCGGACTGACCCAATTGCTGATGAAATCAATCGGCATCTCCCTCTACCGCGATGCCCACCAACAGGCATCACAGGGTGAACCAGTTGATTTTATGGAAGAAGCAAAGGCTGGTGACCTTGCTTTCTTCGACAATGAAGAGGGTAAAATTATTCATACAGGCATGATACTGTCAAACAGTCAGCTGGTACACGCATCAGGTCAGGTGCGCATCGATAGCCTCGACCATCATGGCATCTACCGGGCCGACCAGCAAAAATACACCCACAAACTCAGGCTTATCAAGCGCGTGTTGCCATAAGTCCAGGTGTTTTTAAATTTAAATCGCTTTAGTATCACTATCTGGCATGGTTTATGATTGTGTGTTTTCAATCATTACTCACTTAAAATCATAATATCATGTTATTATCCACAAACCTAAAACACATTGAAACAGCAGCGGATTTATCAAAAACCATCAACGAAAACGCCAATGTGATGGTGTGCTGCGGACGCATGGGACCAATGTGCATTCCAGTTTACGGCATCATGGAAAAACTGCAGTCAGAATACACACATATTGCCTTCAGGGACATGGCTTTTGACTCACCTGAAGCGCACGCCATCAGAAACCTGCCCGAGTGCAGCAGTTTCATGGGCCTGCCTTTCACCGTTTATTTCAAAGATGGCAAAGTAGCTGCCGCAACAAGCAGCATTCAGTCAAGGGAGCAAGTGACCAGCATCCTCGACAAAGCGTTTGGTAAATAATATAACTACACCATATGGCGCCCGGTAAGGTATTGACTTTCCGGGCGTTTTTAATTTATTTTGGCATGGAAAACAACCATTATCATTCCATTATTATCGGGGCCGGGCCTGCAGGGCTTACGGCTGGCATCTACCTGTCGCGGGCAAAAATGAAAACCCTGATCCTCGATGCAGGCATCGCCGGAGGGCAACTCATCCTCACCCATGAGGTGGCCAACTATCCCGGAATAGAAAAAATATCGGGCTACGAACTCAGCAATGTGATGCGAAACCAGGCAGTTAAATTCGGTTGCGAGATGCAATCAGGAGTTGCTATTACAGACATTCATTTTGAGTCGGAGCGCAAATGGGTAAAACTGTCAGACGGACAGGAATTTACCGCTGACACCATCATCATTGCGACCGGTGGACGCTCGCGGACCTTGAATGTACCAGGCGAAGATAACTTCAAGGGAAGGGGCATCTCCTATTGTGCTACCTGCGACGGTGACTTTTTTCAGGACAGGGAAATTGCTGTTGTGGGCGGCGGAAACACGGCACTCGAAGAAGCGGTTTCGCTGACCAAATATGCGAGCAAAGTGACCATCATCCATATGCTGGATCATTTTCAGGCCTTTGCACATGCACAGGAAGCTGTGGCAAACAACCCGAAGATTGAAGTATTAATGCAAAGTCAGGTGAAGCAGTTCAATGGCAGCAGCAAACTTGAATCCATCGATGTTACTGACCTCAGAAACGGAAGCGTTTCAACCATCGCACGCGATGGTGTGTTTGTATTTATCGGTTACGAAGCCAATACCGATTTTGTCAAAGGCAGGTGCATTGCGCTGAACGAAAGAAATGAAATCATCACCGATGCTAGGCTTCAGACCAATGTGGCAGGCGTATTTGCAGCCGGTGATGCCGTGGCCAAGCGTTTCCGGCAAATTACCACAGCCGTGTCGGACGGAACCATAGCCGCGCTCAACGCGATGGAATACATGCTAAATCAGCAGAAAACCTGATCGTTGATTTGATTCAACAGGCCTTGCTTTCCAAAATTTAGATTCTTTCTAAATTTCAGAACGGCTTGGTTGTTTACAAATACTGTGTAATTTTGCACGGTAAAAATTCTTCAGGGCAGGGCGTAATTCCCGACCGGCGGTGACAATCCGCGACTCCTTTGCAGTTGAAAAACAGCACAGGACTGAACCAGTGAAACTCTGGTATCGACAGTTAAAGTCTGGATGAGAGAAGAATTGAGTCAAATAATCAGCATGTACTTTGCAGGCTTATGCCTATGCAGTAGGTGCTGGCATAACGCGATCCATCTCAGATGGGTTGGCCGGTGTATTTGATTTAAGATTTCTATGCCCTGCAGGATACTGACAGGGTTTTTTATTTTAAATCAGATCGCATGAAAAAATTGATTCTTTTGGCAAGCCTGTTGACACTGGGTTTTATGGTGTCGGCTCAAATCCACATCAGCGGACAGGTCACCGATTCACTCAGTGGCGAGCCGTTGGTGGCAGCTCAACTCCTGGTCATTTCGCGAAATACAGGCACCACCTCTGATGCTTACGGCCGCTTCGAGTTGACAGTCAATCGCTTACCGCTTAAAATAAGGGTTTCATTTCTTGGATACAGGTCAGTCATACTGCAGTTAACCGAGGCCCCCGGCGAAGCATTGATGGTCAGGTTGTCACCCATGGCGATGAACCTTAGTGAGGTGGATGTGTTGGCCGATCTGGCCGAGGCCAGACACAGCCCGATCAGTTTCAGTACAATCAAATCAGCACAAATAAGGACAGAGCTTGGCGACAGGCCACTGCCAGAAATCATTGCCGCCGTACCAGGTGTTTATGCCGCCCGCGATGGCGGTGGCTCAGGCGATGCAAGCATCAGTATCAGGGGATTCCAGCAGGAAAACATCGCAGTGCTGCTAAACGGCGTGCCCATCAATGGTGCAGAGAATGGCCTGGTTTACTGGAACAACTGGATCGGACTGACGGAAGCCACTTCAGGCATACAGATACAAAAAGGCATCGGTGCATCCAAGGTTGCCCTAAACTCCGTTGGTGGAACCATTAATATTGTGACCAGTCCGGCAACGGAAGCTGGCGCAACGCTGTCGTTTCTGACAACGGATTATGGCAACCAGAAAGCGGCTTTCAGTTATCAATCGGGTAAGACATCCAGCGGCTGGGCCTTGCAGTTGATGGGATCGCGCACCAAAGGCCCCGGCTATATTGATGGCACTTACGTGGACGCGTGGGCCTATTTCGTCGGGCTGGGTAAAAACTTCGGCCCAAGTCACAGGATATTATTCACGGCGATGGGAGGTCCGGAGCGTCATGGGCAGCGAAACCTGAAGCTGAGCCAGGAAGAAATTGACCGCTATGGCAATCGTTACAATAAGGACTGGGGAAGCTTTAACGGTGAAATCAACAACGCCTCTGAGAATTTCTACCACAAGCCCCACCTTGCACTCAACCATTACTGGCAACTCAACCAGCAGGCACTCCTCGCCACATCGGTTTATTTCACACCCGGATGGGGCGGTGGAAAATGGAGCGACAACTTCAATTACGGGCCCGGAATCTTTGATTTCAGAAACCCTTCTGGTCAGGTCGACTGGGATGCCATTTACCATTACAATGCTACAAACACAGACCAGTATGTGCTGCAAAACGGCGACACCGTCAGCGGATATGCGAACCTGGTACAGACCCATTTTCTGGCCAGCCACGTCTGGACAGGACTCGTTTCGTCGCTTGACTGGAACATCAACCCATCGACAAAGCTCAGCACAGGTATTCATTACCGCTATTTTGCATCACGCCTGAGCGAGAAGGTAGCCGATTTGCTCGGTGGCGCTTTTTACCTTGATGATTACAGCTGGTCGCTGGCCGGAAATGCCGGACGCAACGAAATTAAAATGCCGGGCGACATTATCCGCCTCAACAATGGCAGCATGCTGCACAACACCAGCCTTTTTGCACAGGTAGAAAAGACATTCGGCAAGGTAAATGCCTTTGTGGGCGGCACCATTTCCGACGTAAACTACAGACGCCACGACCCATACAACTATCCTGCTGAGCCTTACAGTAAATGGGTTTCAAAACAAGGGGCCGACCTGAAAGCAGGCATTAACCTGAACCTCGACAAACATCAAAATATTTACCTGAATGGTGGTCTGTTCAGCAAAACACCTTATTACAAATATGTCTTCGGTAATTTCAATAATGTACCGGTCAGGGACCTGGGCAATGAAAAGATCATGACCATTGAACTGGGCTATGCTTACCGGAATAACGGCAGCTATCTGCTGGGCAACGCATACTATACCAATTGGAATGATGTGTCATTTCTTTCGAATGAATACATCCAGCTCGAGAATGGCCAGACAAGGGCCATGGTCAACGGGCTTGATGCCCTGCACAAAGGGCTGGAGCTTGAAGCAGGCCTTGACATTACCGAAAAATTCAGCATTGGCGGGCTTTTCTCCGTGGGCGACTGGAAATGGAAAAACGATGTAAACGCCAGGCTGCTCAACGACAATGATGTGGTTGTTGACACGGTGAATGTGTATGCCAATGGCTTAAAGGTGGGCGGTCATCCCCAACTTCAGGCAGGCCTGTTTGCAAAATTGCAATTGCTCAGGGGTATTGACCTGAAAGCAGAGTGGAACTATTATGATCAGCGATATGCCAGCTTTGATCCCACCCAGCGGCAGGATCCGGATGACCGGAGGCAATCATACCGGCTACCCTCCTACAACGCTGTGAACCTCTATTTGAGTCTGCCTTTAAAGGTGTTTGGCAATGATGCCTTGCTATTCGCAAATTGCCATAATCTGACCAATAAAAACCTGATCATAAAGGGAGAAGACGGCGCTGATCACGACATTGGTTCTTTCAGGGGTTTCTGGTCTTTTGGACGCACGTTCAGCATTGGTTTTAACGTCAGAATGTAATCGAAATAAACCGCCTGAATATTTAAACAAGTTTTTAACAATAATTTTGATTTAATTCTTTGTATTTCAATATATTGAATGGAGTTTTAGTTAATCCTTAAAATTTGTTAACAATTAATTAAAATTCTTCGGAAAGGATTTCTATATTTTTGGGATCAGAAAACCTTATCACTAAACTAATACATTTATGAAAAAACGATTACTTGTTTTATTGATGAGTTTGCTTGTTATTGGCGGGCAGACTGTATTTGCACAAGGATCGACCACTGCTGCAATGAACGGAAAAGTTTTTGCATCGGATGGTGGGTCACTGCCGGGAGCAACAGTTATTGTTGTTGAATCATCGACTGGCACACAGTTTGGAACCATCACAGATGCCAACGGCTTCTACAGGATTCCGAACATGAACGTTGGTGGTCCTTACCTGGTTACCATTTCATTTGTCGGTTATCAGAATTACGTCAAGAACGATGTTTATCTCACACTGGGACAGACATTTAAACTTGATGCAACGCTGAGTGTCTCGGCCATTACCCTCACCGACGTTGAAGTTGTTGCATCACGCAACGATATCTTCGACGGTAACCGCACGGGTGCTGAGACCTATGTTAGCCGCAGTGAAATTGACCAGTTGCCCACACTGAGCCGCTCGATTGGCGACTTTGTCCGCTTTACACCTCAGGTTAGCTACACAGGTGGAAATGGTGCAATGTCAGTAGCCGGTATCAACAACCGTTACAACGCTATTTCTTTTGATGGTGCTGTTAACAACGACGTGTTTGGCTTGTCAGCTTCGGGAATGAATGGTGGCCAGACCGGTGCAACACCAATCAGCCTTGATGCCATTGATCAGTTCCAGATTGCCATTGCCCCTTACGATGTCCGTCAGGGTGGATTTGCCGGTGCTTCGATCAATGCTGTTACCCGCAGGGGAACAAACGAAATCGACGGTTCGGCTTATATGCTTTTCCGTAACCAGAATCTTGCCGGAAAAACCCCAGGCAAAGATGTTACCGACCGCAAAAAACTGGACGAATTTTCAGCAAAAACCTATGGTCTGCGCGTAGGCGGCCCCATCATCAAGAACAAACTGTTCTTCTTCTTCAATGCTGAATTCCAAAGAGACAAAACTCCTCAGCCTTTTGATTTCGCAAACTACAAGGGCGATGCCACACAGGCCGACCTCGATGCTTTTGCCGCAAAACTGAATGGTTTTGGTTATAACCCAGGAGGATACCTCGACAATGCCACCGAACTCACCAGCAACAAATTCCTGGTTCGTTTCGACTATAACCTGAACAAATACCACAAACTCACCCTGAGGCATTCTTATGTGAAGAGTGAAAATATCGGAGCAAACAGGTCGAGCAATTCAACCATCAACTTCTACAACAATGGTGTATATTTCCCCAGCACAACCAATTCGACGGCACTTGAATTGAAAAGCAACTGGAACACCATGGCCAACAACCTGATATTGGGCTACACCTCAGTTAATGACGACCGCGACCCTATGGGCGGCAAGTTCCCATACCTGCAGATTTTTGATGGTGAAGGCACTATCTATGCCGGATCAGAACAGTTCTCCACCGGAAACGTGCTCAACCAGGACATCCTCACCCTGAACAACAACTTCTCTTTGTATAAAGGTGCCCATACCTTTACATTCGGCGTCAACATTGAGTATGGTAAATCATATAACCTCTTTATCCGCCAGGCATTTGGCGTGTACAGGTTCAACACCCTGGCCGACTTCATGGCTGATGCTCCTGCCATTCGTTACGACAGAAGCTATTCACTGGTGGATAATGTTGTTGCCGACGGATCGAAAGCAGCCGCTGACTTCCGCACCATGCAGTTTGGCGCATATGTACAGGATGAGTTCCAGATCAACGATAATTTCAAACTGACCGCCGGTCTGCGCTTCGACATCCCACAATACCTCGACAACCCAGATCCTGGAACAAATCAGGCTGTTTGGGATGGTTTCAACGATACGACAGTAGCAAAAATTACCGCTGCCGGATACGACCTTAAGGGAGCAAAAATCGGCGAAATGCCCAAAGCATACCTTTCATTTGATCCGAGAATTGGATTTAACTACGACATCTTCGGCGACAAATCGACCCAGTTGCGTGGAGGAATCGGACTCTTCACCAGCCGTTTACCGCTGGTATGGCCAGGTGGCGCCTTTACAAACAATGGCGTTGTGGTTGGTGGATTTACCAAAAATGGTTCTATTCCGTTCATTCCTCAGTGGGATCAGCAATACACTGCAACCGATCTTGGCGCTTCTGTAGCCATTCCGAGCGGACAGGTTGACCTCTTCACCAGTGATTTCAAAAACCCACAGGTGCTACGTACGAGTCTTGCCATTGACCACAAACTGCCCTGGTGGGGTCTTGTTGGTACTTTCGAAGGAACCTATTCCAAAACCATGAACAATGTAATTTATTACAATGTGAACCAGGTTCCTGCCAGTACAACCGTAACCAACGGTCCTGACAACCGTCCGTATTATCCAAACCAGAAAATTGAATCTGTCTATAGCCGCATTATCCTCGGCGACAACACCAAGGATGGTTACACCTACACCCTTACCGCACAGCTGACCAAGCCTTTGAGCAAGGGATTGTTCGGAACAGTAGCCTATACCTATGGAAGTGCCAAGGCCCTGAATGATGGTACATCATCACAGAACAGCTCACAATGGCGCTATATGGAAACAGTGCGTGGTTTGAACGACCTTGATCTGAGTTATTCTGATTTCGATATGGGTTCAAGGATTATGGCTTTCGTTTCTTACAAAGCTGAGTATGCCAAGAACTTCGCCACAACCTTTAGCCTTGTATTCAACGGTGAAAGCGGACGCCGCTATTCATATGTTTACAATGACAACGGTGGCCGTTTCAACAACGAGCGTGAAAATGCCGGAAACCTGATCTGGATTCCTGCTTCACAAAGCGAAATTAACCTCGTTGACAAACTGGACAACGATGGCAATGTTACCCTGACCGCTGCACAGCAATGGACAAACCTCGACAGCTTCATCAAAAGCGAAAAATACCTCGATGCAAACCGTGGTAGCTACGCCGAAAGAAATGGCAGCCGCCTTCCTTTTGAAAGTGTTGTTGACCTGAAAATTGTTCAGGATTTCTATATGAAATTTTCGGGCAAAACCCACACCCTGCAACTCACCCTCGACATCTTCAACTTCACCAATATGCTGAATGCTGAATGGGGAACCAGAAGGTACATCACCAACGATGCTTACCAGCTGATCACATGGACCGGATTTGAAGCCGATGGCACAACGCCTAAGTTCAATTACAACGGACCTGATAATGTTGAAGGCATCTACAACGTAAGTGACGTAGGAATCTATGGTTCAAGGTGGACCGGACAAATTGGCATCCGCTACATCTTCAACTAAGGAACCTCACATAATCGATAAAAAGGGGCTCGACAGAGTCCCTTTTTTTTTACCTTTACTAGTCAAAAAGAAAACCAGTAATAATGAGGATAAACAGAATGCTGATCGCATTAATCCTATCAGGATGTTTGCTTTACTGCTGTCAGCCGACACAAAACGAAAAAACCGGAAAACCTTATGTTGTCGTATTGTCGATGGATGGTTTCAGGTGGGATTATCCTGACAAGGCCCCGACACCAAACCTGAACAAGGTGGCCGAAATTGGCGTCAAGGCTGAAAGGCTGATACCCTGTTTCCCGACAAAGACATTTCCGAACCACTATTCAATTGCCACCGGGCTCACCATCGATCATCATGGCATCGTGCTGAATAATTTTCACGCAACCGAGTTTGAAGAAGACTACAACAAAGGTGACCGCAGCACCGTTGAAGACGGCAAATTTTATGGAGGTGAACCCATCTGGGTGACAGCCGAAAAGCAGGGCGTCCGGACAGCGACATACTTTTGGGTTGGCAGTGAAGCCGATATTGAAGGCGTGAGTCCGAGCTTTCAGAAAATCTATGACCACAGCTTCCCATACAGCCAACGCATTGATAGTGTGATATACTGGCTGCAGCTGCCTATGGACAAACGGCCTCAGCTCATCATGTGGTATATGGATGAGCCTGATTGGAGTTCACACCAATACGGACCTGATGGCGACAGCCTGAAGCCGGTGATTATGCGGATGGATAGCCTTGTCGGCGTTTTTGTCGACCGCGTGAAACAGCTGCCCAATGCCAATGAAATTGATGTCATCATTCTATCAGATCACGGCATGGCCCAGCTATCGCCTGAACGTCAGATCATCCTCGATCAATATATCGACACCACGGCCCTGGCCATTATCGATGGCTGGAACCCAAACTACAACTTCAAGGTGAAGGAAGGCCGGCTCGACGAGGTGTACACTGCCTTGAAAAAGGTGGAACATTTGCAGGTTTGGAAAACAGGCGAGCTACCCGAACGCCTCCATTATGGTACAAACCCGCGCACCCACGACCTTGTTGTGGTAGCCGATAAAGGCTGGAGCCTGTTTTGGTCATGGCAAACCGGAGATGAGCTTGGCGCACACGGATACGACAATGCAGAAGCAGATATGCACGCTATCTTTTATGCCTACGGCCCATCGTTCAAAACACATTACCGGTCAGGCCCCATCAACAATATTGATGTTTATCCCCTGATGGCCCGCTTGCTTGGCATCAGGCCGGCACAGGTCGATGGAACACTCGAAAAGGTGAATTTACTGTTAAAAAACCCGTAATGCCATGAAAACCAAGCTGATTATTTTCGTTGCATATTGTTTATCCGTCATAAACCTAAACGCGCAGCCTGAGAAAGTGTTGCGGTCGGGACCGATGTTGGGTTATGCTGAAATGCTTGAGTCGGTGATTTGGGTGCAAACCATCAGTGAAGCCAAGGTGTATGCGACATATGCACCTGTTGCCAAACCCGAAATGATCAGACACACCAACACCGTCTTCACCAACAGGCAGGAGGCATTCACCGCTCACCTGATTGCCGACTCTGTCGAACCGGGTCAGCGGTATACCTATACCATATGGGTAAACGAGGAGGCCGTCAGGCTGCCCTACCCAACCGAATTTCAAACGCAGGCTATCTGGAAGTGGCGCGGCAACCCACCCGCATTCAGGATGCTCACCGGTAGTTGTGCCTACATCAATCAGGCAGAACACGACCGGCCGGGAAATCCCTATGGTGGTGATTACCGTATTTTTAAAAATATGGCCAAACACCAGGCGGACTTGATGCTTTGGCTTGGCGACAACATCTACCTGCGCGAACCTGACTGGAACAGCTGGACCGGCATTACCAAACGCTACACCCATGGACGCTCGCTTCCTGAGCTTGGATCCTTGCTCGCCAATGTGCACAACTATGCCATCTGGGACGACCATGACTTTGGTCCGAACGACAGTGACAAGGGTTTCTACAATAAGCAGCAAACACTGGACGCCTTTAAACTTTTCTGGGGTAATCCAACCTATGGCGTTGGCGACATCACAGGCGCCATCACCAGCTTTCAATGGGGTGACGCTGACTTTTTTCTGCTTGACAACCGCTGGCATCGTGATCCGGACAACCTGAAAAAAGACCACAAGACCATGCTTGGTAAGGAACAGCTCGAATGGCTCTTCGACAACCTCGTCTACAGCACAAACACCTTTAAAATAATCGCCCTGGGAGGACAGTTTCTGAATCCTGCACCCTATTTTGAAACCTACAGCAACAATGGCTTTGCCGAAGAGCGCCAACAAATCATCGACTTTATCTGCCAACACAACATCAAAAACGTGATCTTCATCACCGGTGATGTGCATTTTACTGAAATGTCGGTACTCAGGCAGGAAGGCAAACCTACCATCTGGGACCTAACCTTTTCGACAATGACGGCTGGTGCAAACCGTGATGGAGGCAACTGGCCAAACACCTTAAGGGTAGAAGGTACGGTGGTCACTGACAGGAACTTTGGTGAAATTGATTTTACGGGTCCCACCAACAACCGGCAACTTAAGGTGCGCTGCTACGACACCGACAACCACTTAAGGTGGGAACGTACGATTACACCCGAGTAAATATATCCCGGTCGATAAAGCGCCGCTGGTCAACACCCGGCATCAGGGCGCAATCTGTTGATTTCCCGAACAAGCGGCGCCTGTTGCGTGCTACCAGGTCGTAAAGAGCATCGGTGAAGGCAGTCGGAAGCAGCGAAAACACAGCCAGCCATTCTGGCCAACCACCCATCAGCACTGCAAGTCGGAATACAGCCGCTGATTTCACATAAACCCGGTCTCCTTCGAGTAGCACCAGGCTGCTTTCGACTAACTTCATTTCGATGTACGGCGAAAGCATCTCACTGCAAACAGCCGATTGGGTCGAGGCAAAGCTGGCACAGACATTGCGCTCATGCCGCAGCACAAACCGAACGGCGCGGTTGCACAAGCCACAGTCACCGTCATAGAACAATACAGGCAGTGCACTCATCCTGCAACAATGGAATTAGTCATCGAAAATGTTTCAACCAACGCAATTTGAACGGGTTAACCCAATACCAGGTATTTGTTTACCTGTGCAATATTTTCAGGTTTCCCAAACACATACAACATATCATCCGTTTCAATGTTCATTTCAGGGTCAAGCTCGGTGATATAGCGGTTGCCTCTGCGGATGGTGAGCACCGTCACACTGAACTGACTTCTGAGTCCACTTTGCCTGATCGACTTTCCGACAATCTTGTTGCTTTCCTGCTGAACAGGCAAACAGGCGATGACCATTTCAGGGATCTGCAGCCTGAGCGATTCGGGGAAAGGAAACTCACCGGCTGTGTTGGCCAGCAACTCATAATTGTGTGAACGCACCTGGTTCACAAAGGCTTGAATCTGGTCGATAGGAACGAGGTAGCGATTCAGCACGCGGGTGAATATCTGAATGGATGTCTCAAATTCTTCCGGGATCACTTCGTCGGCCCCAAGGTCAAGGGTTGATTCAATCTCTTTCACATAGCGCGTTCTGACAATGATGTGGGCCGTTTCGGTCACCTCACGCACCTTCTGGATAATATGCCGGGTGGCTTCGGCATCGGAAATAGCGATCACTACCACACGTGCCTCGTGAATGTGGGCATGGCGGAGGATCAGCTCATCGTTGGCATCACCAAAAATGATGGGCAAACCCTCCTTTTTTGCATCCTGATACACCACCGGATCAAGCTCAATGATAACAAAGGGAATATTGGCCTGGCTTGCTGTCCGGGCTACGTTATGCCCATTGATACCAAACCCGATAATCACAAGGTGGTCATGCATCTCTTTCACATGGTGTTTCTCGAATTGCTGCTTTTTGCTGCGCTGAAAATGCTCAAGACGTCGACGGACAGCGTCGGGAAGCATGGCCCTGATCAGCCAGTCGGTCATCCTTTCGCTGTAGCCCATGATAAATGGTGTTACCGCCATGGTAAGGACCGAAATCGCCAGAAAATCCTGGTAAACATCTTTCGACAAAAGGTTGTTTTTTAATCCGATCATCGATAAGAGAAAGGCAAACTCCCCTACCTGAAACAGGGTGAAACCGCTTAAAAAGGCCGTCCGGATAGGGAAGCGTTTGATCAGCACAGTCAGCACAATCACTGTCATTTTAAGGAGGATAACGCCTATGGTGATTAGCAGCAGGAACAGCATATGCTGGAAGAAATACTGGATATTGAGCAGCATGCCAACCGATACAAAAAAGAAACTGATAAAGATCTCCCTGAAAGGCAGGATATTGACCGTAGCCTGGTGGCTATATTCTGACTCAGAAATAATTAAACCAGCGAAAAACGCACCCAGTGCCAGCGACAAACCCACAGAGGATGTGAGCCATGCAGTTGAAAAAATCAATAACACCAGGGTCAGGATAAAGAGCTCCCGGCTGCGCGTGCGCACCACCCTATGCAGTATTTTCGGAACGACATAGCGGGCTAATATTATCAGCAGGCCAACCACAAGCACCACCTTGCCAATGAGTAATAAGATGGTCGTACCCAGGTCGCCCCCATTACCAGCCAAAATTGGTGTAAAGAGGATCATGGGAACCACAATGATATCCTGGAAAATCAAGATACCGAGCGCGATACGACCATGGGGCAGGTTAATCTGGCCTTTTTCCTGCAACAATTTGATAACGATCGCTGTACTGCTTAATGAAACCAAAAAACCCGCAAATAAGGCCTGGGGCACATCAAGTCCGGCCAGCCACATGATGAGAAAGGTAAACAGTATGGTTCCGCCGACCTGCAGCGAACCGCCGATCAGCACTGTATTCCTGATCTTGACGAGTCCCTTCAGTGAAAATTCAATACCGATGACAAACAACAGAAAAATGACACCGATTTCAGACAGCAGTTCTACCTCATGCGAGGCTTTTATCAGGCTGAAGCCATACGGACCTGCGATGATGCCGGTGATTAAGAAGCCCATGATGGCCGGCATCTTCAGGCGCTGAAATGCCAGTATGATCAATACGGATAAGCCAAATATGATGACGATTTCTTTGAGTATCGGAAGTTCCATGGTCAGTAAAATAAGCGATGTTTTCAAAGATAACCATATTTTGTGATTATTGGGGACGTTTTTGGCCAATGTAAACACAAAATTCGCAATCACATGAACACAATGCGGATGAAGCGGCAGTTAGCGGAATATTGCTGACCAGAAAGGATTACAGCCGAAATAAAGGATTCCGTCTTTAGCCAACAAGATCAGCCGGGATTAATCAAGCGGGACGAATTTATCCTGGACTGTTGTAAACAGGGTCTTGCGGTAAGGGTCGTAGCGATAATGTTTGGAGGTGTCAGCAGGCAGTTGTTCCCTGACATAGCTGTTCATCAGGTGATCGAAGCTGTAGCCGGCATACAGCCTGCCAAGAAACACCAATGCCGTTTCAAACCTTGTCACATCAAGCGAGTCAATATTCAGCTGATAGCCTACTTCGCCCGTGAAGATGTTCTGGGTAAAATAGCCTTCGATGCCATCCCTTACATCATAGGATGCAAACAGGATCTCAGGCTGCTTCTCGCCCGGTGCGTTCACCTGAGCAAACTCGAACCATGAACCGATATTCACCTGGTTATAAGAAATATCGTAGTTGTACAGCGATCCGTTCACCATCTCTTCATCCGTAAAAACCATGGGTGATTCGGTCAGCTCCACCTGGGCCAGGTTGATCATCCACAGCTCCCCTTTTGCCAGGTTGAACTCCTCCATCTGATCTTCGGTATATACCTGAAGGCCATACTTACGCAGTTCACTGGTAAACGATTTTGAGAACAACTGAAAATACCTTTCTTCTGAAACGCTTTTGATGATTGCTTCCCGTTTAGCAGCGGCAGAATCGTGTTTCCGGTTCAGTTCATCAAGGTGCGAAAGTTCAGTGTCGTCGGGCATAATCCTGTAAAGCGTGTCTGTCGTCAGGAGCATCACCGAAACCATCTGCGCCTGCTCAGTATACAGCCGTGCGGCTTTGCGCGGAGCACTGCAACCGGCGGTAACAAAAATAATAAGAAGGATGATAATGATACGAAAATGACTTGACATGATGTTTTGCTTATTTGCAAAAGTAATGTTTCTCTGCAACATATGTCGGGCGAATAGCTATGATATTAACCTAAACCATTGATAACGAATTAAAAGAACCTTAAAAGCAATCCGTACGAAACAGCTTTGCGGCTACCCAACTTCCGCATGCTGTTCCTGAAGCAGCAGTTCCGCAAACTTTTTCCCATAGGCTTCGGCGCGCTGTAGGTCGGTTTCATTTGGACTGAACTTCACAAAAACGTCTGTTTCGGTGTATTTAAGTTTGAGGTTTTCGAGGTTTGTACGGATGATTTTCATGCCTTCGCCACTCCAGCCGTATGAGCCGAAGCCACCGGCAAGCTTGCCTTTGTCGCGTAGCGGACTGATTAAAGCAAACACCCTATATACCGGAAGCAGAATATTCTGGTTGATGGTCGGACATCCGATGATGAAGCCTGAAGCCATGGCCAGCTGCATATCGATCTCGCCCAGGCTGGTGTGTTCGATGTCCATGACCACGGCTTCGGTACCATCCACCGACTGTATTCCTTCGGCAATAGCAGCAGCGATGGCGCCGGTTTTCTGGTAGGCCGACACATACGGAATATACACCCTTTGCTTGCGCGGCAGGCTGAGTGCTTCGTTAGCATATTGTTCCGAAAGCGCTACATAGCGTTTCCAGTGTGTACGCAGTATCGGACCATGTCCGGGACAAATAATCCCGATATCAAGTTGTCTGATCCGTTCGATGGCCTTGAGCATGAACTTGCTGAAGGGCTTCAGAATCACATCGAAATAATAGGTAAAGGCATCGTCCCACGAGCCAATCAGGTCGTCGAACATACGGCTGTCGGCATAATGTGCGCCAAAGGAGTCGCAGGTAAACAGTACCTTATCCTCCTCCAGCCAGGTGTACATCGAATCGGGCCAGTGCAGGTTGGGCGCACCAATTAACCGTAATGTCATGTTTCCCAGGTCAAGTTCGCTGCCGTCTTTTACCTGGATGCTTTCAAAAGGAACACCCACCATGTCCTTGAGGTAACGGATCGCATTGCCGGTGCCTACAATCTTCGCTTTAGGCGCAATGCTGAGCAACCTGCCCACACAACCCGAATGATCTGGCTCTGTGTGGTTCAGGATAATGTATTCAATGTCTTCGGGCTTTGTAAGCTTCCTGAGTTTAGCTTCGTATTCGGGCCAGAACTTTTCCTTTACTGTTTCGATCACGGCCTTCTTCTCCGCATCAACAAAATAGGAATTATAGGTTGTTCCATACTTTGTTTCCATCACCACGTCGAAGGTTACAATATCGTAATCAATTACGCCACACCATGTAACATGTTTCGCAACATCAAGCACCTGTGTATTTTCCTTGTTACTTTCCATATTCGGTCCATCAATTGTTAAGGAACAAAATTAGGTCAAATTCATTTTTGATTCATTCTAAATAGCACATGGCAAAGCCGGTGCGATTTAACGGTTGTCACCTCCCGGCAAGCCGGAAGTTCACCTGAAAAGAGCCTTTTCACTGAACCAATCGCCGGATTCATCAGAACTCAAGCTCCATCTGCCCGGGCTTTTCCGGTTTGGCCATCGTTGGGTTTTCATCCGCTTTCTTGTCTTCATGAATGGTTGCAGGCTCCTCATCAGGCGCTTCAGCTTCAGCGGTGTCAACTTCATATTCCACCATCGCTTCATCCTCTTCTATTGCTGCTCCAACCGTGTCAGCGGCTTCATCGGTCTCCTCACCTTCGCTTTCGTCGGTGGCCGGTACCAAGGGTTCGCATATGGTAATCTTGTCCAGCTCCCATATTGTCAGGCGCTTGCCTTTTGCCTTGAAGCTTTTTACGCCAATGAACTCTGCCACGTTAATCTCTTCAACTTCGGGCTGTTTGCCTTTTTCGTTGGTCAGGAATGAGAGGCTGATCACAGGCAGCTCGTCAAACAGCATCTCAACAAGTTTCGAATCAGGATGTTCACCGATCAGCGACATGCGTTTGTTCATTGCCAGATCTTCCTCAAATTGGAAACGCTTCAGGTAGTGCCGGCCGGTTTCACCTTCAACATAGATCAGTGAAATCACCTCTTCGGGATCGAATTTCCGGAGCATCCGCAAATCGTCATCAAAATGCGTGGAAAGTTCATAGCCGGTAACCTTAAATTCACCATGCTGCAGGTAGTTCACAAGCTTATCGTCGGCCGAGAAAGCGCCGAGGTATTGGCCACGCTGGTCCGTATTGAGGCGTTTGACGGTTTCGTCGTACCAGATGTCGCGGGCGCCGAGGGTAGAAACGCCGTTTTCGCGCTTGCTGATTTGTTTCACCGCCTGCTTGGTCAGGATGTTTCCGCGCGAATTGCGCCCCTTGATGGCGAGGCTGGCAAAGTCGAACTCGAAGGTCGTCTTTTTCAAGCGGGGTTTTGGCCGCAGCAGCACGCGCAAAATCTCCGCTTCCCCGTTGGGATTGGCGGTAAAATACACCACCTTCGAGTCGGGGGTTCCGGCGGTGAGGTCGTATTCCTTGTCGCGTGTGACGCCAAGCACCGAGAATCGCTTGATGTACCACGGACCCTTGCGTCCGTCGCGGTAGACCATATTGTAAACCGTGCGGTCGTCGTTTTTGCGGAACACATCGATGTGAATCACTTGCTCGCCCACAAAGGATTTCGGAGACACCTTCGACACAAGGAAGGTGCCGTTTTCCCTGAACACGATGAACTCGTCGAGGTCGGAACATTCACACACAAATTCATCCTTTTTCAGTGAGGTGCCTGCGAAACCTTCGGTGCGGTTCACATATAGCTTTTCGTTGTTTGCTGCAACGGCGGCAGCCTGGATGGTGTCGAAACTCCTGATTTCGGTCTTGCGTTCGCGCCCCGGTCCGTATTTTTTCTTAATCTGTTGAAAGAAATTGATCGTATAATCGATCAGGTGGTTGAGGTGATTGTTCACTTCATCAATCTCATTTTCAATACCTTTGATGTATTCGTCAGCCTTGAAGGCATTGAATTTCGAGATTCGCTTGATCTTGATTTCTGTGAGCTGAACAATATCTTCGGTATTGACCTCACGCTTAAGCAAATGCATAAATGGTCCAAGGCCGATGCGGATGGCTTCGATCACGGCTTCCCAGGTTTCGCATTGCTCAATGTCGCGGTAGATGCGTTCTTCGATGAAAATCTTTTCGAGCGAAGAGAAGTGCCAGTCAGCTTCCAGTTCCGCCAGGCGGATCAGCAACTCCTGCCTGAGTAGTTCTTTGGTCTGGTCGGTGCTCCGCCTCAGCATTTCGCTCACGCCAATAAAGGCCGGTTTCCCGTCGAGGATCACACAGGCGTTTGGCGAAACAGAGACTTCGCACAGCGTGAAGGCATAAAGCGCATCAATGGTCTGGTCTGGCGACACACCCGGATTGAGGTGAATGACAATCTCGACGTTTTCGGCTGTATTGTCGTCAATTTTCCTGATTTTAATCTTGCCTTTGTCATTGGCAGTAACAATGGAATCGATGAGGCTGCTGGTTGTGGTCGAAAAGGGCACTTCGGTGATCACCAGTGTTTTCTTGTCGCTTTGGCTGATGCGCGCCCTCACCCTGACTTTGCCGCCCCTGAGCCCGTCGTTGTATTTCGAAAAATCGCCCATACCACCGGTCTGGAAGTCAGGCAAAATCTCAAACTCCTCCCCTTTCAAATGATGCACTGAAGCATCGATCAGTTCATTGAAGTTATGTGGCAGAATCTTTGATGCCAGCCCGACAGCGATGCCTTCGACGCCCTGGGTCAGCAGGACAGGGAACTTCATCGGCAGGGTGATCGGCTCTTTGTTTCTGCCATCGTAAGAGAGCTTCCACTGGGTGGTTTTGGGGTTAAAGACGACGTCCTTTGCGAACTTCGACAAGCGGGCCTCGATATAACGTGAAGCCGCAGCGCTGTCTCCGGTGAGCACATTGCCCCAGTTTCCCTGGGTTTCGATCAGCAGGTCTTTCTGGCCGATCTGCACCAGCGCATCGCCGATGGAAGCATCGCCATGCGGATGGTACTGCATGGTGTGACCGATGATGTTGGCCACCTTGTTAAATCGCCCGTCATCGAGCTGGTTCATGGCATGCAGCAGCCTCCGCTGAACGGGTTTCAATCCGTCGCCCAGATCAGGCACCGCCCTTTCGAGGATTACGTATGAAGCATAATCAAGAAACCAGTTTTCATACATGCCCGACAACTGTATCGTTCTGTGTATTTCGGCCTGGTTCTCAGCAGGTTCTTTGTGATTTAATTCGTCTGTCATAAACACTTACCAATTTTCAATTATTTCCTCCAGAAACGCAACAACAGGCCTTCAATCAACAGGAATATCAGGCTTAACACCACAAACCACTTCCATAGCTGGGTTCCGCTGCTCAGGTTTTCAAATGCCCTGCCTTGATCAATGTCGGCCCTTTCGACGAGCGACGCCTTCGCGATACCGGCTTTTTTCATTTGCTCTTCGAGCTGCGACCTGCTGAGCGTATTCAGTCTCGATTCTTCACGGTTGTCGTTCATCGCCAGGAACGCCAGCGGCTCATTCTCTTGTGTCACCTTGTAAAAACCTGGTTTTTCAACTGCTTCATTCAGTGTCAGCGAGGTCTCACCCAGGTAGCTGTTCTGCAGCGGAATCAGGTCAAAGTCGTTGTTTAGTTCACGAATATGCAGCACCTGCTCATTGTCGCCTGCCTTGGTCCTGATCTGCACCTGGGCATCCGTGCCGAGGTAATGGTACAGTGTTTCCTCGTTTGCGCTTAAGAAGATCAGCCGGTAGATCACAGGGACGAAGAGGTTGTTTTTGTAAAAATCGCTCCACGAGGGCAAAAGCGCCGAAGCGAACACGTAGGCCTTGCCGGCTTCGTTGCTGCCTTCGGCAAGAAAAGCCGAGCCGTTGGTCATGGTGATCAGCTGCTGCACATCGGCTGTTTTCAGGTTGCGGATGCTGTAGTGCTTCCTGACATTGGGCAGGTCAGCGTTTTCAGGAATTTTTTCGAACACTCCTTTGAACACAGGATGCTCAGTGAGCAGCGAAAACACCCTGCTGCGGGCCGTATCGGCCTTTTCAGCGAGTTCCATTCCATACTGGCTGAGCAGCGCATTCACCGTCATATCCACTTTTGCCGGTGAGGGCACAAGCACAAGGCTTCCACCGGCCCGGCTGAAGTCGGTTAGCGCCTGGCTCAGTCCGCCGGAGATGGTTTCAAGTCCGCTAAGGATGATGAGTTTGTATGCCTTCAAGCCCTGAAAATCGAGGCGCTTGAGCTGCTTCGATTCATAGGCAATCTGGTCGTCTCCTTCGAGCAAGGTCTTCAGCCATGGATTCGCTTCACTGTCGTAAATCTCGAGAACCCGTATGGCCTGATCGACGGTGAACGAAAAATAGAGCTTGTCGTCAAAAATCACGGGATAGTCAGTGATTTCGAATGTTCCTGCTGCAGGTCCGACCTCGCTTATATCGAAGCCCAAGCTGACTTCAGCTGATGAGGCAGGTGCAATATCCACATTCGCAATGGCTTTCTGTTCGTCCTGAACAGTGAGCCTCACGGTCAGGTTCTTGATCTCCTCGCTCCCGTCGTTCACAATACGGGCCTTCATCTCTGCCAGTTCGCCCGGATGGTGCAGCGGGCTCTCGAACCAGCAGCTATCCACATACACATTGTTGCTTTTGACAGCTGTGAGCGGCACGAAGAAGTAGTGACTGGCGGTGTCAGAAACAACTTTGCCCAGATCGGCTGTGCTCGCCTGGAAATCACTCAGTACGAACACCACTTTCTGGCTGTAACCTTCGTGCCGCATGGTGTTGGTTCGGCCCAGTATCTGCGACAACTTTCTGCTAAAATGACTGAGGTTCAGCTTGTTTATCTCTGCAATGAATTCATCGCCCGACATTGGCCGTTCATGGGCCGGATTCAGGTCATTGGTCAGGATGATGTATTTATCTTCTTTGTTGAAGGAAGCGGCAATTTCCGTTGCCTTAAGTTTTGCCTCATCAAGCAGGGTGCTTTTCTCGCTGCGGGCCTGCATGCTGAGCGAATTGTCCACATAAACCATCACCAGGTTGCGTTTGGCAGGTTTCAGCCTGTTTTCATCGGGCAGGAAAGGACGTGCAAAAGCCATGACCAGGGCGGCGATGACAAGCAGGCGGCAAAGCAACACCAGCAGGTGCAGGAGTTTGTTGGTGCGGGAGGTTTGCTCCTGTAGGTTTTTCAGTAAACTGATGTTGCTAAAATACAGCAATTTGTGCCGCCTGAAGTTAAACAGGTGTATCAGCACAGGGATGAGCAGCGCCGCAAAACCATACAACATAAACGGATTTACAAATTCCATCAGGCAATCACAATCAGCGTTGAAACAGATGGACAAAAATACACATTATCGGCTTTATGTGTCGACGAAGCAAGGGTCTGCTTTGTCCGAGTTGTTAACAGCAGGAGGCGCTTTTTTTAATGACAAGCAAAAAAAAAAGTCCCCGGAAGACCGGAGACTTAATATTGAATGCTGCGCCGGGGATTAGATCACACCCTGGTCAAGCATGGCATTGGCAACCTTGAGGAAACCAGCAATGTTGGCACCTTTCACATAGTCGACATAACCGTCATCCTGTTTGCCGTGGCGAACGCAGGCGGTATGAATGTCTTTCATGATTTGATGGAGGCGGGCGTCAACTTCTTCGCGGCTCCATGACAGTTTCATTGAGTTCTGTGTCATTTCGAGGCCTGAAGTGGCAACGCCACCGGCATTAACTGCCTTACCAGGTCCAAAGAGGATCTTGTGTTTTTTGAACACCTCAACGCCTTCGGGAGTGGTGGGCATATTGGCGCCTTCTGCAACGCAGATGCAGCCATTTTTAACCAGCATTTCGGCATCTTCCTTACCCAATTCATTCTGGGTAGCACAAGGCAGGGCCACATCGCATTTCACTTCCCATGGACGTTTTCCCTGAACGAACTGAGCGCCGGTGAATTCGTATGAATAAGGTTTTACGATATCCTGGTTCGAGGCACGGAGTTCGAGCATATAATCAATTTTTTCGCCGCTGATGCCGTCCGGATCATAGATGTATCCGTCAGGACCAGAAATGGTAACGACCTTGCCACCCAGCTGGTTCACCTTGCTGATGGCGCCCCAGGCAACATTGCCAAAGCCTGAGACCGCAACGGTCTTACCCTTAAAGTCGGTGTTTTTGGTAGCCAGCATTTCCTGTGCAAAATATACCGCGCCAAAGCCGGTAGCTTCAGGACGGATAAGGCTCCCACCCCAGTTAATTCCTTTTCCGGTGAGCACGCCAACATGTTCGCGGGTCAGTTTCTTGTACATACCAAACATATAGCCGATTTCTTTGCCACCCACGCCGATGTCACCTGCCGGAACATCTGTTTCAGGTCCGATGAGTTTCCACAGTTCCAGCATAAACGACTGGCAGAAGCGCATGATTTCAGCGTCTGACTTGCCTTTTGGATCAAAATCAGAACCACCCTTGCCACCGCCCATTGGCAGTGTCGTCAGGCTGTTCTTGAAAATTTGTTCAAAACCAAGAAACTTCAAAATGCTGAGGTTCACACTGGGGTGAAAACGCAAACCACCTTTGTAAGGTCCGATGGCATTATTAAACTGAACACGGTAGCCCAGGTTTACATGTACTTTGCCATTATCGTCAACCCACGGCACCTTGAACATAAGGGCGCGATCGGGTTCAACGATGCGTTCGATGATGCCGGCAGCTTCAAACTGCGGATTCTGACTAACAACCTCTTCAAGAGACTCAAGCACTTCACGCACTGCCTGCAAGTACTCCAGTTCGCCCGGATGTTTTTTCTCCAGGTCGTTCATGATTTTTTCTAAGTTCATCGCTTTGGCTTTAAATGATAATTGTATGAAAAACAATAGTGTTATAATTTCACAGTGTTAATTTCTTAACAGCGCAAAATTACAGTATTTCAATGAATAAAAACAAAGAAAATCAGGGAATTTTTGATTTCAGCCCAAAACTAGAAACAATCTAAATTATCAGTCGCAACCGTTTGCAGCAGTCAGGGCTTAACACACACACATTCTGAGCCGTCCGCAGGCGGTTTTAGCCCCATGAAATTGTTTTTTATTTCACAAACTGCCGCCAATCCTTGCAACTGAATGAAACTTATGTGTTAAATTTACGCTTGTTTTGCATCTGGCAGCCCGCTAATGCCCGAAGCCACCTCGCATTCCGCCCTTACTTTCTGTTTCATATGAGAATGAACACCTTGGATTTACCAATAAACAGCTTTCATTGTATTCAACAACCTAAATTCATGCACCTATGTTTGTAGATGAAATCAGATTGCCCCTCGAAAAATACCTGGGGAACGACATTTATGCCCGGCTCGAAGGCGATATACTCAGCTATATTCTCGCCGAATGCGATATGCAAAACAGCAACAGCGAGTGGCACTTCATCCTGCAGGGCCATAGCTTCAAAGCCATGCCCAACCTCGCTCCGGGACTCACCGGCCTGTTTGGCGATGTGGTGAAAAAACTGGGCTTCACCGAGCCTGTTGAGTTCTACATCAACAACTCACCCGAATTAAATGCGGCTGCCATCGCCTCCAGCGTCGAAGGCGAACCACATATCATCAACATCAACTCGGGACTGATACAGATGCTCACCGACCAGGAACTGCGCTTTGTGGTGGGCCACGAGCTGGGACATATCATCAGCCGCAACGCCAACATCAGCAGGCTGATCAGGTTTGTGTATCCCAACCCCGACCGCATGCCCCTGCTGCTCCGCCATAAAATCAATGTGTGGCAGAAGTTTGCCGAGCTGACTGCCGACCGCTATGGCTTCATTGCAAACCCCGATATGGCAAGCTGTATCTCGGGCTTCTTCAAGCTGTCGAGCGGACTCAATTCCGACAGGATCAAGCTCGACTACAAAGCCTATCTGGCCGAGAACGAAGAAATCCTGGCCAGGTTGCGCGAAGGCGGTAGCGCCAACTACCTCTCCCACCCGATTAATCCAATCCGCATCAAGGCCATTCAGCTTTTTGCCGAATCGAAACTATACAAACAAGCCAGCCACAACCACCAGCCCGAAAAGGACGATGTGCTAGAAAGCGCCATGGATGAGCTGACAGGAACCCTCATCACCCTGACAAACTCGGCCCTCGACTATTACCGTAAACAGTTTGTGGCCTCAGCAGGCCTCGTTTTGGCACACCTCGACAATGAAATCAAGCAGGAGGAATACAACCTCATCCTGTCTACATTGTCGGAGTTCACCATCTTCCCGGCTGAGTTTCTCCAAAGCATCATCGACACCGGTAAGGTACCTGATATGATGATGGAAGCCATCAGCAAAATTCTGGAGATCAGCCCATCAGACCGATATATGATGTTTGATTTGCTTATGGAACTGGCACAGGTGGACAAGGAACTCGACCAGCAGGAAATCGGCTTTTTGTTCGAAGCAGGCACCAATATGTTTGGCATGAACCGCAAGGAAATTGCCCAGCTCATGGCAGCCAATATTCAGCGGGGATTTGTACCTGACCTGTATAAAAGCAACTGATTCAATGTCTTAAACGATAAACAACCCGTTACGTCGACAACAAGACGGTTTTTATTAATAGGCCCCAGCACAAAGCGTCCGGTGCCGGAATTTCAGTTCGCCTGATGGCTTCCGCTGCATTCCTGCAGCCATAGCTTCGATCCGAACTTTTCAATATAAATCTGCATTTGTTCGTTGCCTTCCATATTTTCCTCAAGCCGCAGGCTTCCGACAAGCTCTACGAAGACTGGCTGGTGGTTGTTCTTTTCGCTTTCTTCAAGAAACAAGCGCTCAGCGCTGATGTTGTCCCCGGCGGCCATGACGGGAATGGCCCTTGCTGTGCCGCAGAAGGTGAGCGTGGCAGCATCGGCCATAAAGAAATAGGCTCCCTTCATCAGAAAAGGCGTGTTGTACACCGATCCGTCGGGCTGGCTTTGCAGCACAAACTGGTTCAGGCGGTCGACCGCATTGCCTTCAAAGTCGAGTACCTTGAGGCTGTTTTTCTCCACCAGGTAATTTGTTTGCACCTCATCGCCGGCCGAGAGCTTAAGCTTGTTGCCATTGAGGCTGAAGCGTCCAAACACCCCTGTCCACAAGGTGTCGGCATTGAAGCGCCGGAGCAGCAAAAAGCTGGAATCGGCAAAGAGCGCCAGCGCATTGTGTGCCGAAGCACCCTCGGAAATCACATAGCTGCCTGCGTAATAGCCCGGTAGCGGCAGCTCCGGCGCTGTGGCCCCTTTCTGTCCATTGCCTCCGTTGTGGTTGGCGATGCACGAAAACAGGGTTGCTGCCGAAAGCAACAGGATGAAAACAATGATATGACGCGTTTGCATGGGGTTGAATTTTTGTTTTTTTTCAGTTTACTTTTTGTTCCGGAATACCCTGATCAGGTAAATGGCCAGGGGCAGGTTGATCAGCAACAAGACCAGCGGCAGAAACCAAATGCCCAGGCGGCCGCATCCGCTCGTTGCCGAGGCGGTGGTGCCGATGCTGATCAGCAGGAAGACAAGGGCCAGGCTCACCTTCAGCCAACGCACCAGCCTCACGGCAGCCGAGTACTGACTAAACGCATTTTCGGGCGTAATCTTAACCGGATAATTGTAGATCTCCGGAAAACGCTCCAGAATGCTCATTCCTAACACCGAGACTGTACTGATTACTGGAATCAAAAACAATGTCAGGCTGCTGCCGTAGCCATCGGCTTCGCCTGCCAGGTTAAAGTGTGTGGGGATGGTATCCGGGAGGTCGCCAAACGCGCGCAGCACAATGAACCAGTTGATGATCACCAGCGTCCAGCCAAGCCATTCAGCAAGGGAATCGGCGGGTGTGAGCGGAATGCTGTGTTTGCGACGATTTTCCATATCAGGCTTTTCCATGAAACGATGCAAATTTAGCGTATTGTATATTTGGTTGGAAGCGAAATAATGGAAGAAACCAGGCTACTTAATGACTTGCTTTGCAAATGCCTTATTCCGTGATCAAATGTACTGAAATTCAGCTGTGAGATGCAGCTTATGGCATGGTGTAACGTCCCCGGGCCAGGCGATCGTGGCTTTAAAATTGTTGGCATTGCGCGCAGGCAAAAGCCATAGATGCTTTGCCTGTGTTAGCAACTGTATTTATTCAGCTTCAGTCGTAGTGGAATCTACATTTTGCGATTAATATTTCATCGTCTTTCACTTTGTATATCAATCTGTGTTCACCATCAATTCTGCGCGACCAAAATCCTTTATATTTATGCTTCAATGACTCTGGCTTTCCGATACCCGAAAGAGGAGTTCGTGAAATGTCTTTTAATACATCATTTATTTTCGATAAAATTTTCTTGTCTGTCTTTTGCCAATACAAATAATCCTCCCAAGACTCATCTACAAATATGTATCTCATAGTTCTATAAGGTCCTTATGAAATGATGATCCTGTTTTGAGTTTTTCAATGGCCGAATCCAATCTTTTCTCATTTGTCTTTGAAGACAATTCGTGATATGTAGCATTAAGCGAATTATACTCGTCTAGTGACATAATGACCACACCGCTGTCTTTTCCTCTGTTAATTATCAGGGTTTCAAAGTTTTCAGTAACGCGGTCAAGATACCGTTTGATATCTTTTCTAAAATCGGAAATAGTTGTTGTTAACATGATATAAGTTGTTTTGTACGTTTAAGAGTACAAATATACGTACATATTGTGGAATTTTGTTGTTTTGGTAAGGTTTTTTTAAATAGTTGCTAACGGATTGGCGGTATGTTTTTGAATATACTCTTGCCGATTTCGAAGCACTTTCCTTTCAAGTTACACGAAGGTTTATTCGAAGCAGAAACGCTGAAACCCGCACTGTCTCGGCAATAAAATATACCGCCTGTTACCGCCTGGTGTTCTGTCTTCAGCCCAAGTAAACCATTATCAATATGGATATCTCTGCTTATTCTCAGTTTAATTTTTCTGTCTGTGTCGGCTTGTGGGTTTGGGTATTTTTTATTTTCTGAAGGGGAGGAGATTTTTAATTTTTCTTTTGGGGTTGGGCAGGCACACTCTTTGGCAAAGCTTTGGTTGAAGCGTTGGCTTGTGGGGCTTTGATAATGTGTGTGACTGCTGCGATGGCTCATACTAATCTTATTAATTCCTTTTTTGTTGTTTTTAATAGTGTTTCCAGGTTCCCTCCTTCGCTTGCATATCCGACTGTAATGATGTCTGCAAGTTCAATCATCATTTTGTTTCTTATTTCGGCTGTTTGTTCGGTTACTCGTTTTACTGTCTTGTCAAAAGGGCTGATGATTAAAATTCTTCCTTCTTCTACTGGTTCAATAAGTTCCGGTTCAATCTTTGCTTTTAATCCTCTGGCTAATGCAATAATGATTGGTTGTTTGCCTTTCAGCAAATAATGAAATACATCTTTTTCAAGTTGGCTATGAAAACCGCTGATGATACAATTTCCGGCTTCTCTTTGCTCAATTGCCCAATCATAGCATTTCAAAACAACGGATGCAGGAATAGACCGGCTGCATAAAAAAGCTGTTTTCTCTAGCTCTAACAATGTCTCATTTCCTATTAGTTGTTCTATCTTCATTTTCGATTACATCTTTAACTTGGACACCATGTCCAAGTTTATGTCCAACTACATTAATAACTCACCACTTTTTTTAATTAAGCTCCCCACTTTTAGTTTTACTATTTCTTCTAACACAATCATTATCAGTAATTATTGTAGGATCTACTCCCTACTTCTTATTTCTATTACCAGTTTCACCAACATAGACAGCATGTCCATGTTCCTGTCAATGTTTAGCAACATTACTTTTTTAGTTTTAAAAGGTAATCTGTAACTCTGTACCCTCCTGCTTTTTTTGATCCTTCATACTCAATTGCCCCTATTCCCTTTAAAAAAGAAACATACCGTTCTATTGTTTTTGCAGGTTTATCGATGTCTTCAGCAATTTGAGTAACTTTTAAACTACCTTTTTTAATAAGGACTTCAATAACTTTAAGATAAATATCTTTTATTCCCTCACTTATTCCCTTACTTATTCCCTCATCAATAGCTTTAGCAATAAGTATATTTAATCCCTCACTTATTCCCTCACTTATTCCCTCACTATAATTAAAAGGAACAACAATACCAGGGAAAGTAACAGTAACAGTATTATCTTTTACTTTCCAAACGGGAATATTAAAACCATTATCAGCACAATTAGCAATCATTTTAACAGTACCAATACCAATCTTTTCAATCCAATTACGTAAAAATAATATATGGGCAATATCGGGATTTACAGGAACAGAAAGATGATCTTCGGATAATGATTTAATGCTGATACCCTTTGGTAATGCCCCATAACTATTTATTTGTAATCTATCAGGGTAAATATCAATCGCAATACTACTGGAAAATGAAGAATAGTCACGATGGATGAAAGCATTTGTAATGGCTTCACGAATGGCATATCGAGGAAAAGAAAGCTTGTCAGTACGCTGCCAGTTATCGGATTGGAATGAACTGGAAACACCGTAAGCCAAATCGAAAAATTCGGTAATTTGCCGAATTGACTTAAATAAATTTCCGTCAAAGATTTTGTCGTAGAGAATTTTCTCACCAGTTTTATCTGTCTTGAATACCGATAATCTTACCCTGACTTGAGGGAACAGGCTGACAGGATTTTTCCCGAACAGAATGACTGCAGCGTTTGTAAAGTCGCCATTTTTATATAAACCATACTTGCCGAGAAATTGAAGTGGATTATCCGGCAAACTTTGTTCCCGCCCTGCTTTACTTGCCTCTTTAATACAATCCAAAACTTCATTCAAATCTATATCATCCAACTCTGCTTCAATGGCTGATTTGGTTTCCCAGCGTTGATTGCGTTCTGATTCTTTATGTATCAATGCAGATAATTGTTTGGAGTCTGCCTGAACGGTTGAACTCCCAACACGATAGTAAACTGCTCCTTTGAATATATAGGGTTGGTTTGTGCCCTGCCATACAGAAATTACCAGAAGCTTCTTCTTTTCAAAAATCTGTATATCAACTGAAACAGCAGGCTCAGGGACAATTTCGGACATTAGAAAGCTTTGAATTTCAGACGCCAGGTTTTCAGCATCTTTAATTCCAATTGCTTTATGGTTTTCTTCTGTACCAAGAACCAGTTGACCACCATCTCTGTTCAGAAAAGAGCATATAGTTTTTCCAATTTCGATTTTGTCAAAACGGGCTTTAAACTCGAGTGTTGATGATTCCTTTTTAATTAACAGGTCTTTTATGTAGTTTGCACCATCTGTTTTCATAACGTTTTCATTTTTTGGATGATGTCAAATATCCTTTCTTTTTTTCCAAACTGGGTTTGAATGACTTTTTCAATATCCTTAAGAGTAAAAAACTCATCAGTCCAGTGCCCTATTCGTTCTTCCGGTGGAATATCATTCAAAATAGTGTCGTTATACATATCAATTACTCGAATGTCATCCAAAAGTTTCGTTTCTCTATAAGAAAACTCCGGATTTAAACTGCCATCGGGTAAATACCTGTATTGCTTCAATAACACTCGTGCCACACGAATATCGCGATGGGCAACAAACCATCTTGGTTTTTTAAACGCTATGGCTTTCTTCATTTCCTCATGGGTGATTGATGTATCACCGATTATTCCAGAACCGTAAAAAGGGCGTATCACACCAAAGAATGCATCAGCATTTTCGATTGCAATCAGGCAATTCTCCAAATTGGACTTTGAGGGGTCTATAGGCATGGTTTTATAATGCGAACTTATAGGTTGGTATCCCATCTGCTCGAATAATCCGCATATTTTATCCAACTGATCCTCATATCCATAAACGGAAGATGCAACAACGATCTCTATTTTACCATCTTCAGTCATAAATTGCCAATTGTTATTACTTGTTCAGTCATGATTTAAATTCTCGCTAAAAGCTAAATCTATAGACAGTATAGGATTGAATGCCAGATACTCCTCAGGTTATGTTATGATTTTTATTTCTAACCAAGATTGGCGCGTATTGCATTGTTGTAAAGATCTAATAAACCATAAGTTTCGAAATACTCTTGTTGAGCTTGTTCCATATCGATGACCCATTCTGGCTCTATCATTTTCATTGTTTCTACAGAGTCTACAACTCCAAAATTATTATAAAATTCAAAAAGTTTAACTGTTTCGTAATATTTATCAAGCAGAATCAGATGAATATGAGTCTGATTTGCCAGTATTTCCCATGGTTTTATTGACTCAGGGTTTGGAAGAATAATGGGCTTGTCATAAATAGAAAAAGCAGTGAATGGATTTTTTGGATTATCAACCCAGAATAGGAAACTGAAAACTGGACCAAAATTTGTCTTTACAACAAGATGGCACATGTGAAAACTGAATGGATTGACATTGCCTAATTCATAGATGAAAGTAGTTGGATCAAAAATGATGAGTACAACTTCTTCGCCTACCTCCTTGTCCAATACAAGAGTTAAATAATAGATACCTGCCTTTCGCATAAAACCGGAAGGGATTGACGGCATGACAAAATTTCTCTTCCCATGCAACCACTTGTTGTACAATTTACTCATCGTCTTCCGAGTTTTCAAGTTCCTTGCCCATCCTGTACTTTATATCATAATTGATGATAAAATCCAATTCTTCTGCCGTAAAGCCATAATGCTCGGCTAATACAGTGTCGATTTCGTCAATGATGGGTTTGGAAAGTCTTGGTTGGAATACTTGCATTTTAAGCTGGCCGTACTTTTTATAATAAGCATCTTGAAAAAGAGAATTCTCTTGAAGATCAAGAAGCAATTTTTTAGCAAGTTCTTTTAGTCTGTTTTTTAAATGGTTATTAACTGATGGAAGGGAGAAAGGGAAAGTTGAAACTTCTCTTTTATTTAAGTTTCTACAATCAGAATAACCAATATAATACCAAAAGAATAGTGAAGACAAGTAGGTTGAATTGGCAATTAATCTCTCTTCGTCATTATTGAAATAAATCTCTTTCAATTCCGATGTTACTCTTAAGTTTCCATCTGCTTCATAAATTTTTGGTGCAGTGTCTAGAAATTGAAGAAAGTACCTCAATTTTCTTGTGTGATAGACAATATTGAGGTGGTCTAGAAAAACTGGACAGAAAAATTAAATTATTAATTTTATGTCCTATGAAACAGAATCGAAGAAAATTTAGTTCAGCCTTCAAGGCTGAGGTAGCCCTTGAAGCCATCAAAGGCATTA
>Ga0208371_1000093_pt1 | contig 36999 bp, 32 predicted proteins | sample SubbioCR12Aug_1A_FD_184827 | JGI IMG/M metagenome (GOLD analysis project Ga0208371, IMG submission 184827) | Serpentinite rock and fluid subsurface biosphere microbial communities from McLaughlin Reserve, California, USA - CR12Aug_1A (SPAdes) | ecosystem: Environmental > Terrestrial > Deep... | reverse complement strand
CCGAAGTGAAGATCCAGGCACGCGGGTCGGCTTCGATCTGACGCGCGAACAGTTCGCCCGCATTCAGCGGGGTCGCGTGAAACAACACGCTGTGCGCCGTAGCTTCGAGCCAGCGCACCGTACCCGCATCGCTTTGGGGGGATGACCAGCGTTGCAGGCAGTCGGCGGCTTCATGGCAACGCTCGGATTGGCGTTGTAGGCCTTCGGAGCGTTCTGCCTGTTTTTCAAGCAGGCCATCGAGCTTCGCCAGACAGCCACTCAGATGCGCCAGGGCTTCGCGGAATTCGCGCCGTTCCTGCACTTTGATGGCGGGCAGGCGCAGCACAGCCAGCCCCAACGAGAGCCGCACCTGACGGGCTGCCGTTTCCAGTTCACCCGCCGCTTTGGGCAGTTCCACGAAGTCGGGCGCAGAAATGGCCGATTCGGCACGCACGTCACGACACAGGTCGGCAAGCATGCCGGTGGTGAGTGTCTCGCCGAAAAACAGGCTGGCCGTCTGTGGCAACTGGTGCGCTTCGTCAAAAATCACGGCATTGCTGGCGGGCAGGAGCTCTCCGGCACCTTCGTCCTTCAGCCAGACATCGGCAAAAAACAGATGGTGGTTGACCACAACCACATCGGCTTCGAGCGCTTTCTTGCGCGCCTTGAGCACAAAACAGTCGCGGTGATGGCTGCATTCGCTGCCCAGACAGTTGTCGCGGGTGGAGGTCGCCCAGGCCCAGGCGGGTGAGTCTTCAGGCACATCGCTGCAGGCCATGCGGTCGCCGCTGTCGGATAACGTGGCGAAACGGGCAATGTGCTGAAGCTGCAGGGCTTCTTCACGGCTGCGCAGACGCGCTTCGAGCTGGTTGCGTTCGAGGTGGTGGTGACAGACGTAATTGGCCCGCCCCTTGAGCAAGGCCACGGTCACGGGCCGCGCCAGCGCTTCGCGCACGGCGGGAATGTCGCGCTGAAAAAGCTGGTCTTGCAGGGTCTTGGTACCGGTGGAAAGTATGACCTTGCCGCCAAACAGCAGAATGGGTACCAGGTAAGCCAGTGTCTTGCCGGTGCCGGTACCGGCTTCGACGACCAGCCGCTCACGGGTTTCGAGTGCGCCCAGAATGGCGCGGCTCAATTCAAGTTGCTGCCTGCGGGGCCGATAGTGGGGAATGAACTCGGCCAAGGGGCCTTGTTCGGCAAAGTAGTCATCCAATAGCATCGGCGCAGTTTAGAGCCTACGCAGTTTAGTAGCCTAATTCGCCGGAAATCATGCACCGCCCGATGGCCCACGAGAAGGTTGCGCAATGAACCCACACCGACACCCTGCCGTGCTCAACGCCGCCCATTGGGAGGCAAGAGACGCCTGGAGCAGCCCAGCGTGTTTCTTGAGCACTCACAGGCCGTGGCTGACCATGCTGGTCACTTTTTTCAGCCTGCTTTCTTGCGGGCTGGCAGCACAGGCCGTCGAAGTGTCACGTGTGCTTCCCAACGGTCTGGTTGCCCAGGCCGAATTCCGGCGCGGTGCGGCAGACAAGCCCGTGGTCGTTCTGTTGCATGGCTTTTTGCAAACACACCATTTCCCCACCATCCACAACCTCACGGAAAACCTGGCTGATGAGGGTTACAGCGTGCTGGCCCCGACGTTGTCGCTGAACACACCCAATCGCAGCAAAAGCATGGCGTGCGAAGCCCTTCACAGCCATACCGTGAAATCGGGCGTGACCGAACTGGGTGTGTGGGTGAAGTGGCTCAAGGCTCAAGGCTACAGACAGATCGTTCTCTCAGGGCACAGCCTGGGCAATGTCATCAACGTGGCTTACCTGCTGAACCGCCCCGACCCAGCCATTCGCAAATTCATCGGCATCAGCATCATGGAAGCCCGCCTGAAAATGCCGGAGAACGAGCGTCAGGCGCTGTTGCAGCAATTGCAAAGCAAGGTCGCCACGGGAGACCGGCGCATGGTCGAAACGCCGTTTTCTTTCTGCCAAAAATTCCGCTCCACGCCGGAAAGCGTCCTGAGTTACATGGCGTGGGGGCCGCAGCACATTCTCGACGGCATCGCAAACATTCGCGTGCCCACCACCATGATCATGGGCAGCCGCGACGACCGCCTTGGCCCGGAGTGGGCCGCTCGCCTGCAAGCCACCCATGCCCGCGTCATCATCGTGGAAGGGGCCAATCACTTCATGGACGGGCAATATGAATTTGATCTGTTTGAGCACATGCGCACCGAGCTGAAAGGTCTCTGATTCATGAAACCACGCAGCATCGGCCAGCTTGCCCTGCTCTATCTGAGTCTGTTCACACTGATGCTGCTGGCGATGGGGGTGTATTTCTGGCACGAAATCGGCCAGACCCATCTCCAGTTACAGGAACAGGCCGCGCGCACCGCACGGGTTGAAGTGGCCGAAGCCATGGAGGCTTTGGGTAAACAGACACGCGCCCTGGGCGAAAACCTGGCCGCCTGGGATGAAACCAAACAGCAACTGGTTTTTCCCGAGTACTACGCCCTGTGGCGGGACAACCGTGTGCGTGACTCCGGGCTTTTACCCCCCGGCGTCACCGCCGTGGCGCTTTACGACAAGGCGGGCAACCTCCTCATCGATTCGGCAGGTGGTGTGACACCCATGCCGCGCCATCTCCCCTCACCCCCACCTGCAACCCTGCTGAAGAACGAAGCCAAACGGAGCTATCTCTATGATTTTCTACCGGTTTATGCAGACCCCGGCCACAGCGTACTGCTGGGCTATCTGGGGCTGAAAACCCCTCTGCGTGAGGCCTTGGCACATATCCGCGCATACCGCTATGCCAATCTCGACTCACTGGAAATGACCCTGCCCGCCCAGGCCACGGTGGATATCTCGCACGCCATGGAAGTCTTGCTCGTCAACGCCCGCCCCAGCCCCGAACAAAAGGAATTGCAACGCTTGTTGCAACATTCCGTGGCACGCCTCTCGCTCGCCGTGCTGCTCGGCCTGCTGCTGGCCGCCTGGTGGCTGAACCGCCTGATGGTGCGCCCGCTGCGCCGCCTTTCTGCAGAAATCGATGCGCTGGATGACCCCGATGGCGACCTGCATGCCCAGCGCCTCGATCTTCAGCCCCTGCGTGTGCAAGAACTGGAAAACGTGCGGCGCTCTTTTAACGATTACCAGAACCGCCTCGCAGAACTGCATCGCAACCTGGAGCAGAACAGCCGCGATTTTTTCGACCAGGCGCGTCGCGATGCCCTCACGGGGGCCTTCAACCGCCGCGCCTTTGAAGAAGACTGGCGCGGTCTGGGGCAAAGCGGTCGCCACGAAGAACTCGCGCTGATCCTGTTCGACTGCGACCATTTCAAGGCCATCAACGACACCTATGGCCACAATGTCGGCGATGCGGTCATTGCCACCATCGCCCAGCGCCTGCAACACGCGCTGCGCACCGACGATCGTCTTTATCGCATCGGTGGTGACGAATTCGCCACGCTCATTTCCAAGACCGACACCTTGCATGCCCAGACCGTGGCCGAACGCTGTCTGGAACAGGTGATGTCGCATGATTTCCACGCATATGGACTGACCGAGCCCGTCACCATCAGTATCGGTGTGGCCCTGATTCTCAGCGAAACAAGCGGAAGCGAACGCATCACCCTGTCCGAACTGCAAAAACGCGCCGATCTGGCCATGTATGCCGCCAAGAGGCCGGGCGGACAAAAAATCGTGTTTTACTCACCGCAGACCGAAGACATGAAATCGCTGGTGGCCAACAGCGCCATCAATGCGGTATTCCAGGCCATCCAAAACCCCGAGCTGATCGAAATGGCCTATCAGGCCGTGGTCAGATTGCCGCTGCTGCGTCACGAATATTCCGAAGCACTGGCGCGCATCCGTTTCAACGACACCCTGGTCCAGGCCGAGGCCATCTTCCCCATCGTGCAGGCACGCAATCTGGATGCGGAATTCGATCTGGCTGTCATCCGCGCCATCCGGCGGGATTGCGACACCGGTCGCTTGCCCGAAGGCAAAGGGGTTTCCATCAACATTTCCGGCCCCGGCATCGTCAATGCACGGGTCATCGATGCTCTGCTCACCCTGCTGGCGACAGAACCGAACCGGAAGATCGTGGTGGAAATCACGGAAACCGCGTTGATCACGCAGATGGATACCGCCTCACAAAACATCCAGCGCCTGCGCGCAGCGGGTGCCCTGGCCGCGCTCGATGATTTCGGCAGTGGCTACTCTTCCTTGCGCTACCTGGCTTCCATGCCGGTGGATCTCGTGAAATTCGACATTTCGATGGTGCAGTTACTCGAAACGGGGCTGCCCAGGCAGCAGTTGATCGTGCAAGAGATTGCCTACATGGTCATTACCGCAGGCTATGAACTGGTGGCCGAAGGCATCGAAAGCGCCTCTTTGCTGGACAAGATCGTTCGCCTGGGGTTTTCGCATGCACAGGGTTACTACTTCGGCCAACCGGGCGAAACCCCGGAACATGTGTGCGAAGGACCTTTATCTGCGTTGACCGCCGTCAGCCATGCCCAACCGGGGGACATCGCCCCAGGTACGCCGCTTTCCTGAACACCGATTCGCGGCCAAGGCCGCTCCTACGAAATCAATGGGGTGTAGGAGCGGCCTTGGCCGCGATATGAATAAGTCAGCGTTTCCCTAAGGCCGCCCAACCCCATCCTGGATCAACTCAGAAAGTTGAACAGGCTCAGATTGGCGGTTTTCGCATAGGCTGAATTGGAGGCTTCCAGCATCGTCTGGCGAGTTTGCAGTTCGATGATGGCGGCCTCCTGATCGACCTGCTGGATTTCACCCAACGCATTTTTATCGTTCAGCAGCAAAGCCGTGGTCGTACCTTTTACATCCGCCACCTCTCCCAATGCACCGGCAATGCGGTACTCGACCTGGGAAAGTTTCTGAATGGCCTGATCCAGCGCTTTGACATAGCCATTCAGATTGGCCTGCGTCAGTGTGCCAACGGGCAGATTGCTGATGGCATGGTCAAGATTCTTGAGCAGATCGTGGTCAGCCTCATTGGCACCCGCACCATTGGCGGTATCAATGAAACTGGCATCGGTGAAGCGGAACACCTCGGCGAGGTTGTCACTGACCTGAACCGTGCGTCCATTTTCGACTTCGATCGAGCGGGTGCCATCCGGGTAGGCCGTGCCGTTGTAATAGGTGTCGGCCAGACCGCCATCGAGCGTCCGCACAAAGGGTTGCGCACCGGTATCAGGGGTCGTGGGCAGGGTGGTCTTGAAACCGCCGAAGATGAAGTCACCGTTGGTGTCTTTGGTATTGGCCAAACCGACAAGATGGCTGAATACCGATTTCAGCCGCTCGGCGTGAATGGTGCGCAATGACGTGGAGCTGGACGGGCTGATCGACAGCAGGTCGCGGGCACTGTTCAAGGCGCTGTGCATTTCCTGCACGACCGTCGCTTCGTAGTTCAGCGCCAGATTGGCACGTATCTGGTTGGCCGCGAACTGGGTGCGCGTGGCGATGCTGCTGGTCAGTCGCATCACTTTTTCCATGGCAAGCGGATCATCCTTGGGGGCCAGCAGCTTGCTGCCACTGGCGAGCTGCTGGTTGAGCCGGGATAGGTTGCCCTGGTTGTCACGCATGCCCAGCATGCTCGACTGAAAGTAGGAGAGGGAATCGATACGCATGATGGTTACCTCACGACACCGAGAAGTTCATCGAAAATGGCCGAAGCCACACTCATGGCTTTGGCCGAAGCCTGATAGGCCTGCTGGAAACGCACCAGATTGATCGCCTCTTCGTCAAGGTTGACCCCCGACAGACCCTGCTGCGACGAGGTCGACTCATCCACCAGCGTGGTGTAGGCCGACACACTGATATCCGCGTTGGAGGCGTTGTTGGCTGTACGGGTGACGGTCTGTTGATACGCCTGCTCGAAAGTCGATTGCTGGTTGTTGAGCACACGGCTTGTGCGCAGCGCGGCCAGGGCCAGGGCGTTACGGTTATCCCCCGCACCATTCGCCGTGCTGGCCGCTGCGGCCACCTCGGTGGTGTTGCCCAGAATCATGCTCATGGAGGCGGCCAGACTCTTGAAATTCAGATTCCAGGTGCCCGAACCCGCCACCGGCACAAAAGTGGTGTGCGGATACAGGCTGAAACCCTGCGCCACACCATCCATCACCACCTCTTCGCCTGCACTGACGGTCGTGCTCAAACCATCAGACTCGCGCACCACGGTAAACGCCGAACCATCCCATGAGGCGCTGTAGTTGTCGTTGGCGATACGTGAACCGCTGCTGCTTGTGCCCAGGCTCAACCAGCCGCTGGCTCCGCCCACCTGCTCTTGGGCGGGCGTAAAAAAATTCCCCCCCGCCGTGGCGGCATCCTGCTGCAAACCATTGCGGTGAATCGCATTGATCTCGGAAGACAGGGCGAATGCCATCGCAGTCACATCGCTCATGGCGGGCAGCAACACCTCGTCGCGCTGCGCCAGCAAGCCCGCCAGTTCGCCCCCCTTGATCTGCGTGCCCGAAAGCGGCAGCGACATGCCACCGATGTTCAACACCGCTTGTTTCAGGCTGGAGTCGTTCGAATCCGTGACTGCTGACACGCTGTAGGCGTACTTGCCTTGCACGAGGGTCTGACCCTCACCGATGTACAGACTGATCTCGCCATCGGGTTGCTGTACCTGCGTGACCTGCACCAGTTTGTTGAGGTTGGCCACCAGCGCATCGCGTTGGTCACGCAAGTCGTTGGCGGTCTGCCCGCTGCCCCCCTCCAATTTGGCAATGCTGGCATTCAGCGAAGCAATCCCGGTGGTCAGCACATTGATTTCCTGAGTCATCGAGGTCACCGCCGTGTTGCTGGCGTCGAGCATGCCTTGCATCTGCGTATCGAGCGTATTGATGCGGCCTGCCAGATTTTTTCCCATGGACAGCAAATTCTGGCGTGCTGCCGTTGAAGTCGGATCGTTGGCCACTTCACTGCTGGCCGAGAAGAATTTACTGATCGCTTTGGAGAGGCCGCTATTGGAATCGCCCAGCATGCTATCGATCTGGCTGGCCTGTGCGCTGTAGGTCTCGTAATAGGAAAGCTGCCCCTGATTCTGCAACACGGCATTGTCGAGAAACTGGCTGTAGATCTGCCGTACCGACTCGATGGCCGTGCCCGAGCCGAAATAACCTGAGCTGGTGAACTGTGCAGAAGGAGTGGTGTAGGCCACCTCCTGACGACGATAGCCCGAGGTATTGATGTTGGAGATGTTGTGCTGCGTGGTGCGAATGCCCGCCTGCGCGGCATTCAGACCACTTAACGCAACACTGAGAGAGCTGATCGACATGGTGTGCTCCTGATGGAAGCGCGCTCAGGCGCGCCTTATTCCCCCGCCATGGCCAGATGGTCTGAGACCCTGGCGATGACGGACTGTAATTTGCCCGCATAGGCGGGATCCGTGGCGTAGCCCCCCTGCGCCAACCCTTTGGCGAAAGTCGCCGCCTCGGTGCCCCCGGCCACCGCTGTGCCATAACGACGCTTGAGCAGGCTGGCGTAATCGCTGAAAGCGCTGCTGTAGTCGGCATAAGCGCGAAAACGCTGCGAGACCTTCATGGGCATGCCTTGGCGATATTCGGTCGTCAAGGTTTCTACCGAATCGCCTTCCCAGCCTTTGCCTGCCTTGATGCCAAACAGGTTGTGGCTGGGCTGACCATGCTCATCCCTGATTTCGCGTGTGCCCCAGCCTGATTCCAGTGCGGCATGCGCGAGGATGAAGTGGGTCGGCACGCCGGTCTGCTCGGCAGCGCGTTCTGCGTGAGGACGAAGCCGCTCAATGAAGGTATCGGCGGGCAGATTCATCGCCGCCCCCGCAGAAATCGAAGCGGGCGGCATGGCACGAGCTCCATCCATGTGTGGTTCTGGCTGGCTGGCCGATGGAGTCGGTGCAACGGTAGTCGGCGCAGCGGCACAGCAGGGGGTCGAGGGGGCAAGCGGTTGCGCCACACCGGGTTCGCCCCCGACCACGCCAGGCGGTTGCATGGCTCGCACCATGGCATCGGCAAACCCCAGGCCCTTGCCCTTGGTGAGCTGCACCGACCATTGCTGATCGAGCAACTCCTGATACAGCTTCAGGTTATCGCCCCCGGTCATCGGGTCATCGTCTGTGCTCAGACTGGCTTGGCGCATGCTCTTCAGCATTTGCGCAATCAGCATCGACTCAAACTGTCTGGCTGCCCCCATCAGGGCCTCGCGGTCGCCGCGCGCGGCTTTCAGCTTGAGCGACTGAGCCCCGGTGAGATCAACCGCAAGAGAGTCCTGAATGTCGGTGGCATACATGTCAGATGATCTCCAGATCGGCCTTGAGCGCACCCGCCGCCTTCATGGCCTGAAGAATGGCCAGCAGATCCTGCGGCGAGGCCCCCACGGAATTCAGCGCCTTGACCACGTCATTCAGGGAAGCAGCCGCAGGCACGACAGACAGTTCGCCCTTGTCACTCTTCACCTGGATGTCGACCTTCTGGGTCACGGCGGTCTGCCCGCCAGACAGCGCGTTGGGCTGCGAGACCTGGGGTTCGCTGTTGATCACCACGGAAAGGTTGCCGTGAGCGATGGCACATTTTTCCAGCTCAACCAACTGGTTCATGACCACAGACCCGGTGCGCGCATTGATGATGACCTTGGGCGTGGGGGTGCCGGGGTTGAGATTCAGGTTTTCGAGCTGGGAAAGAAAGGCAATGCGCTGACCGATTTCCACGGGCGCTTTCACTTGAATGACCCGTGCATCGAGTGGCACGGCCACCCCCCGCCCGAACTGACGGGAAATGACATCCGTCACCCGGCTGGCGGTGGTGAAATCCATCTCCTTCAACTCCAGGTGAATGAAATCACCCTGCCCCACGCGGGTTGGCACCGCACGTTCAACCGTCGCGCCAGCGGGCACACGCCCCACAGAAAGATGATTGACCTGCGTGGAAGATCCCCCGGCTGCGGCCCCCACGCCGCCCACCAGCAGATTGCCCTGGGCCATGGCATAGATCTGGCCATCGGCCCCCTTGAGCGGGGTCATGAGCAACGTGCCGCCACGCAAACTTTTTGCACCCCCCAGCGAAGACACCGTGACATCGATGTTTTGCCCAGGTTTAACGAAGGGGGCCAACTGCGCCGTCACCATAACCGACGCCGCGTTCTTGGTGGCCAGATTCTGGCCATTGACCATACCCAGATTGCCCATGAGGTTGGCCAGGCCCTGATTGGTCAGTGGCGACGTATCGCCCGTGCCATCCAGACCGACGACGATGCCGTAACCGATGAGCTGGTTGGTGCGGATGCCATCGATGTTGGCAATATCCTTGATCCGTTCCGCATTTGCCGACTGGCAAAGCAGGGCGGCAAAAAATGCCGGGATCAATCCATGCCACAAACGTTTCATGCCGTTCTCCTGAACTGAAAGCCCACCTCGAAAGCCCATTTCCGGCTCTCTCCCCCCGCCAGGGCACTCGCCACGCGGGGTTCTGGTGAAGAAGACGGGGAGGAAACTCCTGCTTCGCGACTGGCCGCGAAGCAAAACCCGTCAGAACGGCAAGAGAGTAAGAAAGAAGCGTGCCAACATTCCGCTCAACTGACTTTTATCGAAACGCTGACTGCTGGTGGACTCCAGCTGCACGTCGGCGAGCTGGGTGGAGTTGATGCTGTTGAGCGCCGTGATCTGGCTGGGGTTCACCACCCCCCCCAGGCGGATGTATTCCGTGTCCTGGTTGATGCGCACCTGTTTTTCACCTGCCACCAGCAGATTGCCGTTAGGCAGGATGTCGACCACCGTGACGGTGATGGAACCACTGACGGTATTGCCGTTGGTGTCGTTGTCTTTGAGCTCGATCTTGTTGCTGGCCGCAGGTTCCCAAGTGGTCGCGCCGATGCCGGGCACGTTTTTGCCCAAAACCACCGGCATCGGCACGGAAATGCTGCCGTTGGCCTTGCGCTCATCGCTTGAGGCTGAACTGCGCGTGGCAGAGGTCTTCTCGACCAGATTCACCGTCAGAATGTCGCCGATGCGTTTTGCCCGCCGGTCTTCAAACAAGCCCATGCCGGGTCGGGCGCGGCTTTCTGCCACGGCAAAAATGGCACCGTTGTTGTCTGCAGGCAGCGCGGGTGCGGTGGGACGCACACTCAGGGGATGCTTGATCTGCGTATCGGGAACCGTGCTCGCACACCCCACCAGGGCTGTCAGCGCAAAGGAAACGAAAATGGCTTTCATGAAAGGCTCCTTCGCCACGTCTTATCCTCAGATCTGGGTAAGACGCTGCAACATGCCATCCGAGGTGGTGATGACACGTGAATTCAACTCGTAGGCACGCTGCGTAATGATCATGTTGACCAGTTCTTCCGCCACGTTAACGTTCGATGCCTCCAGATATTTCTGGTTGAGCACGCCCAGGCTGTTGCTGTTGGGGTTGGCCACCTGGGCCGCACCCGAGGCCGCGGTTTCGATATACAGGTTCTCCCCCACACTTTGCAGGCCCGCATAGTTGATGAAGTTGGCCAGCTGAATCTGCCCAAGTTGCGTCACCGTATTCGGGTTGCCCGGTTGCGTCACAGTGACGATGCCGTCTCTGGCAATGGTGATCGACAACGCATCTTGCGGCACCTGCATCTGCGGCATGAGGGCATAACCGCTTGATGTCACGAGCGTGCCCTGGCTGTCGGTCTGAAACGAGCCGTCACGGGTATAGGCCGTGGTGCCATCGGGCATCTGGATCTGAAAAAACCCCTTGCCGTTGATGGCGATGTCGTAATCCTTGTAAGTCTGGTTCATGGCCCCCTGGCTGAAAATCCGCTCGGTTGCCACAGGCCGCACGCCCACGCCCAGCATGAAACCTGAGGGCAATTGCGTTTGTTGCGTCGATTGCCCACCGGGTTGGCGCACCACCTGGTAGAGCAGGTCTTCGAACACAGCGCGGCTGCGTTTGAAGCCTGAAGTGGAAACGTTGGCCAGGTTGTTGGAAATCACATCCAGCTGGGTTTGCTGGGCAGACAGGCCGGTGGTGGCGATATGAAGGGAACGCAACATGGTGTTCTCCGGTAAATGGCTTAGGCCGTCAGGCTCAGCAGCTTGTCGGCGCTGCGGTGGTTTTCATCGGCCACGCGCAGCACGCGCATGTTCATTTCAAACTGGCGGGACAAACTCACCATCGACACCAGCGCGTCGGCCGGGTTGACGTTGGATGACTCCAGCGCGCCCGAAACCAGCTGCACCGTGGCATCGGCCTGGGCAGGCTGGCCATTGTTGAGGCGAAACAGACCATCTTCGCCACGCACCAGATCGGTTTCAGTGGGTTTGACCAGTTTGATGCGCCCGGCAAGCGTCACTGCCGCCACGTTCTCCCCCACGGGAATGGAAGAGACGCTGCCATCCTTGCCAATCATCACATCCTGATTGGGGGGCACAGCCACGGGGGCGTTGTCGCCGAGCACGTTGTAACCGTTGGTGGTTTGCAAAATGCCGTTGGGGCTGACCTGCATGTGTCCCATGCGGGTATAGGCCTCCTGACCAGCCGCATCCTGCACGGCAATCCAGCCTTCACCCCGCACCGCCACATCCAACGCACGCCCGGTCTGCTGGATGTTGCCCTGGGTAAAGTCTGCACGGGGCGTGGTTTCCAGCACGAATGCCCGCGTCTTCGCGCCTTCCCCCACCACCGGCAAAGCCCGAAACACGTTGAGTTCCTGCTTGAAGCCATGGGTGGAGATATTGGCCAGATTATGGGAAACCGCCGCCTGCTGGCGGGTGACCTCCCGAGCTCCGGTCATGGCGATGTAGATCATGCGATCCATGGCTCAGTCCGCGCGCGATCAGTTGATATTGACCAGAACCTGCAGCAGGTCGCTCTGGGTCTTCACCGATTGCGCATTGGCCTGGTACAGGCGCTGGGCAATGATGAGGTTGACCAGTTCGCCGGTCAGATCGACGTTGGAATCTTCCACCGACCCCGCAGTCACCAACCCCACCACCCCTTCGCCGGGCTTGTTGGGAATCTCTGAGCCGGACTCGTCCGTGGCCCCCCACTGGTTGGCCCCCAGCGATACCAGCCCTTGCGGATTGCGAAAACTGACCAGCATCAACTGCGCAATCTGCCGGGTCTTGCCGTTGGAATAGGTACCCGTCAACACACCTTCTTCAGAAATGGACAGGGAGGTCATCTCGCCCGAAGACTGGCCGTTGATCTCTTCCAGATGCACCCCGAAGGAGTTGGAATACTGCGTCAGCAAGGAGTCGGATGAGGTGGTGTCATTGACAATCAGCGAGATATCCAGAAGATCGACATCGGTATCGTCCGTGTCCACATCAATGCCCGCAGCCAGAGAAAGCGAGCCTGTATCCGGTGTGGCGAAACTGCCATCGGTATTGAACGTGACCTCGCCGTAGTCATAAATCTCTGACCCGTCTGCCTGATCGGCCGTGGCGTACACATTCCAGGTATTGGGTGCCGTTTTGGTGAAGTACATGGTCAGATCGTGCGCAGTACCCGAACTGTCGTACACAGACAACGTGCGCGTGTGGTTGTAGGTGCTGGTGGGAATACCGCCCACCGGCACTGTCCCTGTTGGAAAAGCCTCCGGCGGCATCAAAGCACGCTCGTCCAGGTTCAAACCCAGACGAATCTGGGTCGTCGCCACAGCAGCCAGGGGCGAAAAATCGACGCGGATGTCGCCTTCGCTATCGAAACCCAGCACATTGCCACTGCTATCGAGCTTGGCATTGACATAGCCACGCACCAGCAGATTGGTGTTGGTATTCAGGTAGCCGCTCTTGTCGAGGTGAAGCTGGCCGTTGCGAGAGTAGGCATAACTGCCGTTGTCATTGATCTTGAAAAAGCCCTCGCCATTGATGGCAACATCGAGCGGGTTACCGGTAGAAGACAGCGACCCCTGCTTGAATTGTTTGGATACCCCCAGCACCTGCGCGCCGATACCGACTTCCAACCCTCCCGTCGTGCCGCCGCCGCTGTTGGCGAACACGTCGGCAAACTCGGTGGTCCCCCCCTTGTAGCCCACCGTATTGGTATTGGCGATGTTGCGGCTGATGACATCCAGATGGGTGCTGGCACTGTTCAGACCACTCAAACCTTGTTGGAAAGCCATTTTGGACTCCTGTTTATTAAGGCTTTAGAAAACCGTCTGGATTTGCGACAGGGTGACCGAGGCACCGGTCAGCAACTGCACCTGCAAGCCGGAAGTACCCGAAACAACGCTGGCAACCTGGCTCAGGGCGTATTGGGTCGCCTTCACCTCACTGCCCTCTTTGCTGGCCGCCACCGTAAAGGTGTAAGCGCCTTCTGCCAGGGCATTGCCGTTGGCGTCGGTACCATCCCAGGAAAAATTCGACATCCCCGCCGAGGTATTGCCCAACTCCAGGGTATCCACCTGCGTCCCTGTGGAATCAAATACTTTCACCGTCACTGCGTCCGCAGCCGAGGCCAGGTTGATGCCGCCAATCGCTTGCCCGCCGGACAAGGTCAGTGTCTTGCCTTCAGCCATGACCTGATGGCCGATGAGATTGGCCGCCTGCACCATCTGCCCGGAAGAAAAGGCCGCTGCCATCGTGTCCATGGTGGAGTTCAGCGTGGTGATGCCCTGAACCGTCGATATCTGCGCAAGCTGCGAGGTCATCTCAGCGTTATCCATGGGGTTCATCGGATCCTGATTCTGCAATTGCGCCATGAGCACGCTCAAAAAGCGGTCCTGCAGATCGTCGGCCTCGGTTGTCGCCGTGCTCTTGCCCGAACTACCATTGAGCTTGTCTGCCATCGTGGTGCCGTAGTCGGTCGCCGTTGCGCTACTCACAGTCATGATTCATTCCTTTCAATAAAACAAAGCGCCACTCCGGACATCTCCATCGGAGCCGCGCCCATCATTTACGCCTGCGCCACTGCAAGCGTGCGCTGCAGCAGATTCTTGGTGGTACTCATCACTTCAACGTTGGTCTGGTATGAACGCGAAGCAGAAATCATGTTGACCATCTCTTCCACCGGATCAACGTTGGGATACGCCACATAGCCCTTGGCATCGGCCAGAGGATGCTTGGGGTCGTAAACCAGACGCGCAGGCGACGGATCTTCAACCACCTCTTTCATGCGCACGCCCTGCGCCCAGGGGTTCTGCCCCATGGCAATCGCCTGAAACACCACCTGCTTGGCCTTGTAGCCCTCGCCGGTGGAAGCGTGCGCAGAGTCAGCGTTGGCCATGTTGGAGGCCACCGCATTGAGGCGCATCGATTGCGCAGTCAGTGCGGAGGCCGAGATATGAAACACATTGGTGAGAGACATGGTGACCTCGCTTATCTATCCGTGAGCGCCATGCCCAGGGTCTTGAACTGGCCGACCGCGCGATCGAGCAGAAATTGGTAGTGCAGTGAGTTTTCGGTGAAATGGGCACGCTCGACATCCACATCGACGGTGTTGCCATCCAGGCTGGGCTGAAGACTGGTGCGGTACTGAACCACACCCCTGGAGGCGAGGCCCGAGCCCTTGCCATCGATATGGCGCGACTGGGTACGTGCCAGCGACAGCGCCCCGCCCTTACCCCCTGCCGCACCCAAAGCGCTTGTCAGCGCCGCACTGAAATCGAGATCTTTGGCCTTGTAATTCGGGGTATCGGAGTTGGCCATGTTGGATGCCAGCAATTCCTGGCGCTGCGCACGCACATTCAGCGCAGAACGCACAAAGGCAATTTCCTGGTCAATCTTGTTCAGCATTTCCGCTCTCCTCGGCTCGACAAGCCTCTTGGTGAACAGATCAATGCAAGCCCTGTGCCAATCCAAAATCAATCATTAACCCATTGATTCAAATCAACACAAGAGCACGACGCAGGTTAGGCGGCAAATACCGCCGCGCAAAACAAAAGCTGGGGCGGCAAGACTTGCCGTCGTGGATGGCAGGCGGCAAACCCCTCCAATCGGGGGCGTTGCCCCCCTCCCCATTCCCGGCCTCAATGCGGGGCGTGGCCCCTACTGAAACAGGCGCTTAGCCAATTTCCACCCGGTTACGGCCAGAGTGCTTGGCCCGGTACATGGCGGCATCGGCACGGGCAATCATGGCGGCTTCGTTTTCAGCGGCCCGGCGTTGCGCCACGCCACCGCTGAAAGTGATGAGCACGCGCTCATTCTCGTGCAGGAAAAACTCTTTGGTCAGCGCGCGTTGTACGCGCTTGAGCACTTCTGCGGCTTCTTCAGCGCTGGAGTTGGGCAGCAGGATCAGGAATTCCTCGCCCCCATAACGGGCCAGGGTATCGGTCGGCCGCAACATGGTTCGCACCACTTTTGCCAGATGCCGCAATGCCTGATCCCCCACCTGATGTCCCAGGGAATCGTTGATTTTCTTGAAATGGTCGATATCCAGCAGGCCAATCGACAGTTGTGCCTGCAAACGTTCTGCCCGAGCCACTTCACGGGAAAGCGCCTCGTCCATGCCACGACGGTTCAATGCGCCGGTCAACTGGTCTTCACGCACGAGGTTGGAAACCTGGGCCAGCTCCTTTTCCAGTTCGTGCATGCGTGCTTCTGCTTGTTCGGCCTGACTGCGCGCCGTCACCAATTCGGAATGGCTATGCAACAGAGCATCACGCAGCCCGGCCACATCGGCAGACAAGCCTTCCACCACATCGCCCAGCTCAGTGATATCGGAAGCCTGGCTGATTTTCTCCGAATAGGCCCCAATGCGGGCGTGGTAGCCATCGGTGCTCTGGCTCATCTCGCCGATGTGGTCGATGAAGACCGTGATCAATGTTTTGAGTTTGGCCTTGGCTTCATCCAGGCTGCCCTTGATCACCCCCTGCTTGTAGGCCAGCTCACGCAGGCTGCGCTCGGCTTCCAGCAAGGTATCGGGCTGAAGATTGCCATCCATGAGGTTGTGCATGGCGGCCAGTTGTCCGGAAAGCCAGACTTCATCACCGACCAGTTCACCAATGTTCAGAAACAACAACCCCACCAAGCGCTTCAGCCCTGCAGCCAATTCGTGATCGTCTTCGGCGCGCATGAGCACATCCCGCCAAAGCTGTGACCACTTTTCGATCTGCTCGGGCTGAAGCTGGCTGAGCCCACTGATAGATTTGCAAAAATCACTGGCACGGCAGGACAGATCCGGCCAACGGGGCTCGCAACAATCGGCCAACTGCGCCATGTGATGACTCAGTGTGGCAATGAACGGATGGCAGTCCACACTTGCCGTGGCCGGGGGAATCTCGTGGCCGGATGCACTGACCTGCGTGCCGGAAACATTCACGGGCACGTCCCTCGCTGCCTCAGGCGCTTCATGGGCGGGCGTGGCTTCGGCCTCATCCGCGTGAGTCGCCGTTGTCTCGCTGGCGACACCGCCAGACCAGGTATGTGCCAAGGCATCGAGCTTTTCCTGCAACTGCCGGGCGTCGTGACCAAAGTTGATGAAGATGCGCTCCATCATTTCGCGTTTGCGCGCTTGAGAGAGACCGATCTGGTGGGCATCCCACTGTTTGAACAACGGCCGCAGGGTTTCTGGCCAGCGCGGCATGATTTTTTCTGGTTCGGGTGCAGGCTGTGCGGAGGCTGTCTTGTCGGCGGGAGATCTTTCCACCCCGGAGACTTCCTCATACGCCAACCGGAAATTTTCGGGCGTGGGCGGCTTGCGCTGGCTTGCCAGCTGGCGAATGGCTTCGCGCGCAATTTCTCCAGGCTGTGAGGGGCGTTTCGGGGGGGGCATGCTCAACCTCTCCTGCTGATTTTCTACACCGCGACAGGTGCTTTGATGCCTGGATGGGGGTCATAACCCTCCAGGCTGAAATCTTCGTATTTGAAGCGGTCAATCTCGGTGACCGCCGGGTTGAGCCGCATCCGGGGCAAGGCACGCAGATCTCGCCCGAGTTGCAGATTCACCTGTTCAAGATGGTTGAGATAGATGTGGGCATCCCCCAGGGTATGCACAAAATCACCGGGTTTCAGGCCCGTGACCTGGGCCATCATCATGGTCAGGAGCGCGTAACTGGCAATGTTGAACGGCACCCCCAGAAAGATGTCGGCGCTGCGCTGGTAGAGCTGGCAGGACAGTCGCCCTTCGGCCACATAAAACTGGAAAAAGGCATGGCAGGGCGGCAGCTTCATGTGCGGCAGTTCACCCACGTTCCAGGCAGACACGATGATGCGGCGCGAGTCGGGGTTGTGCTTGAGGGTCTGCACGACCTCGCCGATCTGGTCGATGTGGCGGCCATCTGGGGCAGGCCAGCTGCGCCACTGATAGCCGTATATGGGCCCGAGGTCGCCGTGCTCGTCGGCCCATTCGTCCCAGATGGAAACGCCGTTTTCCTTGAGGTAGCGAATGTTGGTCTCGCCCTGCAAAAACCACAGCAACTCGTGAATGATCGATTTGAGATGCACCTTTTTCGTGGTGAGCAGGGGAAACCCCTGGCTGAGGTCGAAACGCATCTGGTGACCAAAAACCGAGATCGTGCCCGTGCCAGTGCGGTCGGATTTCTTCACACCCTGATCCAGCACATGCTGGATCAGATCGAGGTATTGCCGCATCAGCCCGGCTCCTTCAGCAGATATTGATAAACCAGATTCATGATGATGAGACGCTGCGATTGCACCAGTTCACCGAACTGAACCCCGTAATAACGGATGGACTTACCCTGGGGGTCTAGCTCTTCGCCACTGGAACGCACGATCACGGGGGTTTTGATGTATTCCTCCAGATCGCCCAGTTTGACCTTGAAGGCCATCCAGATCACCTGATCCTTGTGCCCCAGGGGAATCTGGGAAATCACTTTGGCTCCGCCGACGCTGATGTCGACGATGCGCCCCGCACCGGTTTGCGCACCGTTTTCAGCCTCATAGATGGCCACCACGATGCTGGCCGGAGCACGCATGGTCTTGCGGATGCGCATGGCCTGCACGCTGTCGGGCCAGGCCAGATGCAGATAGGGAAAAGGCTGCAACTGCGACTTGAGCACCCGCGCCTTGAAAGCGCAGACATTCAGGCCGGAAAACGCACGCACCAGAAAAGTCTGGCCGTCTTTCACGAAAATCAGTTTGCCATCCACCATGGGGGCCGAAACCAGCAGACTTTTCTGCTTCATCTGGCCGATGACATACACCGTCCAGCGTTCTGTCTGGCCTTCCAGTTGCGACTGCAATTGCAGCGCATCGCCCGGCATCAGCTTCAGGGCTTCGAGGTCGATCGTCTCTTCTTTGGGTTTGTGTGGCGCGGCAGCATGCGCCTCAAATGCGGGCGGAAGGGTCTTGGGGCCATCGGCAGCCAGCGCAGAAAACGGGGCATCCACAGCCGGTGAGGTGGTCGGTTTGCGTTTGAACACGCCCTTGTTGAGCATGGCCTGAAGCTGCTGTTCCGAATTCACGGCCTCGCCCTGCTGCATCAGCAACTTCTGATGGCCGTCATACAGCGCAAACGGCAAGGGAATACCCACTTCAATTTCCGACTTGCGTACCGGCATCAAGGCAATGTCATCTGGCATGGCAGGCTTTCTGCGAAGAGGTTATCCCACCCATTTGCGTGCATTTCTGAACAGGCGCAGCCACGGCCCGTCTTCACCCCAGCCTTCGGGATGCCACGAATGCTGCACGCTGCGGAACACCCGCTCGGGGTGCGGCATCATGATGGTGAAGCGGCCATCCGGCGTGGTCAGGCCGGTGATGCCTTTGGGCGAGCCGTTGGGGTTCAGGGGGTAGGTTTCGGTCTTGCGACCACGGTTATCCACGTAGCGCAGACAGACTTCGGCAGCCTTGCGCTGCGTCTTGTCGTCGAACACGGCCCGGCCTTCGCCATGCGCCACCACCACCGGCATGCGGCTGCCCGCCATGCCCTCGAACAGAATGGAGGGGCTTTCCGGCACTTCCACCATGACGAAACGCGCTTCGAACTGCTCCGACAGATTGCGCTCGAAACGCGGCCAGTGTTCGGCACCGGGAATGATGTCCTTCAGGCGGCTCATCATCTGGCAACCGTTGCACACCCCCAGGGCAAAACTGTCGTCACGGTTGAAGAACGCCTCGAATTCATCGCGGGCACGGGCATTGTGCAAAACCGAGGCCGCCCAGCCGCCGCCTGCACCCAGCACGTCGCCGTAACTGAAGCCCCCGCACGCGGCCAAGCCCTTGAAATCTTTCAGGCTGACCCGCCCGGCGAGCACATCGCTCATGTGTACGTCCACCGGGGCGAAGCCTGCGCGGTGGAAGGCAGCGGCCATTTCCACTTCGCCGTTGACGCCCTGCTCACGCAGGATGGCCACCTTGGGCAAAGCCGCTTTCTTTTTCACCGCTATGGCAGGAGGCTGTGCCGGATCGAAACTCAGTTTTGCATGCAGCCCCGGGTTCTTCTTCGCGGCCAGACCTGCAAATTCCGCATCGGCGCACGCCGGGTTGTCACGCAGGCGCTGCATCTGCCAGGTGGTTTCAGACCAGGCCGCGAGCAGATCTTCGCGGGTTTCATCAAAAACCATCTTGCCCTCGCGCAGAATGCGCACCCGATCCTTGCGGGTAGGTTTGCCCACCACGAAGACTTCGTCGCGCAGGCCGACTTCGAGGAAAGCATCGATGATTTTCGGCGTGTCGCTGCGCCGCACCTGGATCACCGCACCCAGTTCTTCGTTGAAGAGAATGCCAAACAAACGCGAGGTATAGGGTTCGTGCGGGTCGGGGGCGTCTTCGACACCATTCATGATGTCGGTATGCAGGCGGTGGTAACGCAGCTCGTCCACATCGAGATCGACACCGCAACGCCCGGCGAACGCCATTTCCGCCGCCGTGGCAAACAGGCCGCCATCGGCACGGTCGTGGTAGGCCAACAGCACGCCCTCGCGGTTGAATCGCTGGATCAGGGCAAAAAACGCCTTGAAACGATCCGGCGCGTCGAGATCGGGGCAGGTATCGCCCAGTTCGCCATAGACCTGCCCGAGAATCGAGCCGCCCAGGCGGTTTTTCCCCCGCCCCAGATCGATGAGCAGCAGGTCGGTCGGGCCACAGTCGCGGCGCAGTTGCGGCGTGAGCGTGCGACGGGCGTCACGCACCGGGGCAAAGGCGGTGACGATCAGCGACAACGGTGAAACCACAGCTTTTTTGCCCTCTGCCTCTTCCCAACGTGTGGCCATCGACATCGAATCCTTGCCCACGGGAATACTGATGCCCAGTGCCGGACACAGCGCCTTGCCCACCGCACGCACGGTGTCATACAGGGCCGCGTCTTCGCCCGGTTGCCCGGCGGCGCACATCCAGTTGGCCGACAGGCGAATGTCGCCGATCTCGTTCACGGCAGCAGCAGCCAGGTTGGTGAGGGCTTCGCCAATGGCCATGCGTCCGGAAGCCGGGCCATCGATCAGGGCCACGGGCGTGCGTTCGCCCAGGGCCATGGCTTCGCCCAGCAGCGTGTCGTAACCCAGTGTGGTCACGGCGACATCGGCCACCGGCATCTGCCACGGGCCGACAAACTGGTCGCGGGCGGTGTAGCCGCCCACGGTGCGGTCGCCGATGGTGATGAGAAAGGTCTTGTTGGCCACGGCGGGGTGGCGCAACACACGGTAGGCGGCCTCTTTCAGATCCAGACCTTCGGCCTGGAAGGGTTTGAGTACGGGGGCGACGTGCCGCACGTCGCGGGTCATTTTCGGCGGCTTGCCCAGCAGGACTTCCATGGGCATATCCACGGACTTGTCGCCAAAGTGACTGTCGGCCACCACCAGCTGGCCTTTTTTCGTGGCCTTGCCGACCACGGCAAAGGGGCAGCGTTCACGCGCGCAGAGCTGCTCGAACAACGGCAGCGACTCGGGCGCAATCGCCAGCACATAGCGCTCTTGCGCTTCGTTGCACCAGATTTCGCGCGGCGACATGCCCGGCTCCAGACTGGGGACATCGCGCAGCTGGAAGGTGGCCCCCAGCCCGGCTCCATGCGCCAGCTCGGGCATGGCATTGGAGAGCCCGCCCGCACCGACGTCGTGAATCGACAGGATGGGGTTGGCTTCACCCATCTGCCAGCAACGGTCGATGACCTCTTGCACCCGGCGTTGAATCTCGGGGTTGCCGCGCTGCACCGAGTCGAAATCCAGCGTTTCGGCGTTGGTGCCCGCGCCCATGCTCGATGCTGCGCCACCGCCCAGGCCGATAAGCAGGCCGGGGCCACCCAACTGGATGAGCAACGTGCCCGATTTGAACATCTGTTTATGGATGTGGCGTTCCTGGATGTTGCCGACACCACCCGCCAGCATGATGGGTTTGTGATAGCCGCGAATCTGGCCATCGGGGGTTTCCATCTCGAACGTGCGGAAATAACCGGTGAGGTTGGGTCGTCCGAATTCGTTGTTGAAGGCTGCCGCGCCCAGCGGCCCCTCGATCATGATGTCGAGGGCGGAAACGATACGCCCCGGTTTGCCGTGGTCTTTTTCCCAAGGCTGCTCACCGCCGGGGATGCGCAGGTTGGAAACCGTGAAGCCGCACAACCCGGCCTTGGGTTTGGAGCCCTGCCCGGTCGCGCCTTCGTCGCGGATCTCGCCGCCGGACCCCGTGGCCGCACCGGGGAAGGGCGCAATCGCCGTGGGGTGGTTGTGGGTTTCCACCTTCATGAGGATATGGGTGGGTTCTTCGTGGAAACGGTAGACGTTGTCGCCATCGGGATAGAAGCGGCCAATGGTCGTGCCTTCGATCACCGAGGCATTGTCGGAATAGGCGGAGAGCGTGCCCTGCGGCCGCACGGCATGGGTGTGGCGGATCATGCCGAACAGCGATTCATCCTGTTTCTCGCCGTCAATGATCCAGTCGGCATTGAAAATCTTGTGACGGCAATGTTCGGAGTTCGCCTGAGCGAACATCATCAGTTCCACATCGGTGGGGTTGCGCCCGGCGCGGGTGAAGTTGTCCAGCAGGTAATCGATTTCGTCTTCCGACAGGGCCAGCCCGAGTGTGCGGTTGGCCTGCTCCAGCGCGGCGCGCCCCCCCGTGAGGATATCGACCGTTTTCAGCGGTTGCGGCGCGACATGGTGGAAGAGTTTTTCCGCCTCGCGCTCGTCCAGCAACACGCTTTCAGTCATGCGGTCGTGCAGAAAGGGCAGAACGGCATTCAGATCCATCGCATGCCCGCGCTTCATGCGCACGGACCAGCTCACGCCATGCTCGATGCGTACCACGGCACCCAGGCCGCAGTTGGCGGCAATGTCGCTGGCTTTGGATGACCAGGGAGAGACCGTCCCCAAACGCGGCGTGACGAGAATGGCTTCATTGGCCGGTTCATGGGGCCGGGCGTGCAGCAATTCACACAGAAATTCCTGTTCAGCGGGAGCCAGATCGCTGGAAAGTTCGACGAAATAACGGAAATCAGCCTGCACCCCCTTCACGTGCAAGGGGGCCAGACTGTTCAACAATTTGGTGATGCGAAAATCAGAAAGTGCGGCGTTACCGGCGAGAAACAGAACACGGTGAGGGGCTTTGTCAGCCTTGCTGGAAGAAGCTTTGGTCATGGCCCGGCCAAAAGGTTGGGAAAGGCCGTGATTTTAGAGCCTATTTCGGCCAGAAAGAGTCAGCTGAACGGCGAGTCGCCCGGCCCTTTCAGCGCCGCCCGCAAGGCGGGCCCGACCCGGCCCGCCTTGAAGGGTTTGATGATGTAACCAGCCGCACCATAACTGACGGCATCGCGCACCGTCGACATGGAGGCATCGCCGGTAATCATCACCACCTTCGTATCAGGCGCAATTTTCTGAATGGCCTTGAGCACATCCAGCCCGGAGGCACCGGGCATGTTCACATCGAGACACACCACATCGGGTGCCAGTTTTTCCACTTGGCTCACGGCCGACAAGCCGTCTTTGGCCTCGCCCGCCACGGCAAAACCTTCATCACGCAGGATGGCTTTCAATACCTCTCGCATGAGGGTGTCATCGTCCACGACCAAAACACGGGGTAAGTTGCTGTTCATGTTCATATCAATAAAAAAGGCCGGAAACCCGGCCCCAGGTTCGGACAAGAGCCCAGGAGTCTATCTGTCAGAAGACGGGGCATTGAGCCCCGTATGGTCTTGCAAGCTGCTCGTGTACTGCAAGCCGCAATAGTGCGCAAGGAAATCCCTGCCTTCAGACGATTCATTCAGAGCCTTGCCGAATTCATTTACCACCGCGACACAATCGAGGTGCGAACAGCTTTCATCCAGATCGCAAGCCAGCAGGGGTGCCCCCCCTGGGGTCACAGAAATTGAATACCACCTTTTCATGACGTTCTCCTTTTTCAGGCATGTAATGTGGGTATAGAACGTTCTTCACCATTAAAAACCATGCTGACGATCAGGCCAGACTCCCTTCCAGGAGAAGTGGGGAGAAACAGAGTGAAGCGGACGCTTTCAGGATGCGCCCATAACCCGTTGCCACTATTAAGTTTTTCCACATGCCTCCGTTAATGGCCGATTCCAGAACGCTCTGCGAGGTGCATGTTGTCAGCTTCTGAAGTGCCATTTTCCGAAGCAGCATTCGCCGCACACACCCCCGACGGGAACCTGACGGCGCATGACCCGGTGACCGGCTTACCTGGTCGCTTTCTGCTGCAATCGCACCTCGAACACGCGCTGGAGCACGCACGTCGGCATGGCCACCCCTTGGCTGTGCTGCTCATTGCGCTGGATGACTTGCAACGCGTCAATCACGCCCTGGGCTACCCCTCAGGCGACCATGTCCTGCGCGAGGCAGGGCTGCGCCTGCAGACCCGCATTCGCAAGGAAGACACGTTCGGACGCCTTTACGGCGGCAAATTCTTACTGCTGCTGGAACACCTGCATGAAGTCGAAGAAGCCGCGCACGTGGCCCGTGACCTGTTGCAAACCCTGAGCACCCCCTTCAGCCTCGATACAGAACAGCTGATCTTTCAAAGCGCCTGTATCGGCATCAGTTTCTATCCAAACGATGGAGCCGATGCCGCCAGCCTGATCCGCCTCGCAGAAATCGCCCTGTTGCGTGCCCGCGAGCAAGGTCACGGGCAATTCGGTTTTCATGCCCGTGATCTGGACACCGATGCCCATGCGCGCATGACGCTTGAATCAAGCTTGTGCGCAGCGCTGAAAAACAACGAGCTGGAATTGTTTTTTCAGCCCAAAACCGACCTGCATAACGGACTCATCACGGGGGCCGAAGCGCTGCTGCGCTGGCGGCGCGGCGATACCCTGGTGCCACCGGGGCAATTCATTCCGCTGGCGGAAAAAAGCGGCCTGATCGTGCCCATCGGCATTTGGGTGATCGATACGGCCTGTGCTCGCCTGCGCGCCTGGGCAGATCAGGGACAGCGTGAAACGCGGCTGGCCGTCAATGTCTCTGCCCGCCAGTTTCACACGGGCAATCTCGACACGGTGGTTGCCGAAGCCCTGGCCAGACACGATGTCGAACCGGCACGGCTGGAGCTGGAGCTCACCGAAAGCATGTTGATGGATAACCCGGAGGCCACCACCACTTTGCTGCAACGCCTGAAGGCCATTGGCGTGCGCCTGTCACTGGATGATTTCGGCACGGGCTATTCCTGTCTGGCCTACCTTGCACGCTTCCCCATCGATACGCTCAAGGTCGATCAATCGTTCGTACGCGACATGGTGCATAGCAGCAATACCGCAGGCATCGTCACAGCCATCATCAGTCTGGCACGCACGCTGCACCTGCATGTGGTGGCAGAGGGAGTGGAAACCCCCGAGCAACTCGGCTATCTGCGCAAACTGGGCTGTGACGAAGTGCAGGGTTATCTGCTTGGCCGCCCGATGCCAGAGTCGGCCTGGCTGGCGACATGCGACACCTGTTCCGCGTTTTTCTCGCAAGAACACACCCATCAGGCAGAACAGACCCTGCTTCTGGTCGACGATGAACCTGGCATCCTTTCTGCCCTGAAACGCATGCTGCGCAACGAGGGCTGGCGCATTCTCACTGCCCAGAATGGCGAACAGGGGCTGGACATCCTTGCGCGCGAAGCAGTGCAGGTCATCGTTTCAGACCACCGCATGCCGGGGCTGTCGGGCTGCGAGTTTCTCGCCCGGGTCAAGGCCATGCACCCCGACTGCCTGCGCATCATGCTATCCGGCCAGGCCGACATGCATGCGGTGCTCGATGCCATCAACAATGGTGCCGTCTACAAATTTTTCACCAAACCCTGGGATGACCAGCAACTGCGCGAACGCCTGCGCGAAGCTTTTCGTATCCAGGCAGCACTCACCGCCGCAAAGGCCACATTGCCATGAGTTTCACGCCCGACTGCAAACCTCTCTCCCGCACCCTGCTGCTGGTTGATGATGAACCCAACATTCTGTCTGCCCTGCAACGCCTGTTGCGCCGCGACGGCTACACGATCCTGAATAGCGATGCCCCCGAAAAGGCGCTCGAAATCCTCGCGCAGCAGCCCGTGGATGTCATTCTTTCCGACCAGCGCATGCCCAGCATGAGCGGTGTGGAGTTTCTGCGCCGCGCCAAGGAAACCCGGCCCGAATCAATCCGCATCGTTCTGTCCGGCTATACCGATCTGCAGTTCATCACCGATGCCATCAATGAAGGTGCCATCTATAAATTCCTCACCAAACCCTGGGATGATGACCAGTTACGCACGCAAATTCGTGAGGCCTTCCGCAGCAAGGAAGTCGCCGATGAAAACCGCTGCCTGACCCAGGCGTTGCAGGCCGCCAACAGTGAATTGCAGGCCCATGTCAGTGAACAGGCGCGGCAGGCCCTGCGCATCGAGACCGTACTGGACACCTTGCAAGAGGTCTTGCAACTGATTCCCTGGCCCATCGTCGGCACCGATGAAACCGGGCTGATCGCCCTGTCCAACGCCAGTGCCGATAACAATCTGGGGCACGGCCCCCTGCTGGGCCAGGATGCGCATGAAGTACTCCCGGAGATCTTGCGCGGCTGCCTCCACAGCACGCTGCCTTTGACCGAAAAAATTCAGTACAAGGAGCACAAGTACCGCCTGATCTATCGCCCGATGGGGCAACACTCGCGCTCGCGTGGTGCCCTGATTGCCTTGTTGCCCTGTGAGATCTGCCCATGAAGACCCTCGCCCTTGAAGACGCCCGACCAGGCATGCACTTGGGCATCGATGTCCGCGACACGCAAGGTGCTGTCTTGCTGGCAGCAGGCAGCGAATTGAACGAAGGCCTGCTCACAGCTTTGGCGAGGCGAGGCATCCACCAGGTCAGCATCATCGAACAACACCCCCCCCTCTCGCCTGAAGAACTGGAAACCCTGCGCGAAAATGCCCGCGCCCGCCTGGCGCACATCTTCCGGCGTTCGGGCAAGACAGCCACTGATCGGCAATTATTTGAACTGGTGCTCGATTACCGTCTGGAGCAACTGGGATGAGCGTTTCCGGCATGAAGGCAGACCGCCCCCTGGCTCTCGATGAGGTACTGGCCGATATTCGTCAACTGCCCTCGTTGCCCGCCGTCATCAGCGAACTGGTACGTACTCTGGATGACGATCTGGCCAACATCGACCAACTCGCCGAAGGCATTGCCAAAGACCAATCGTTATCTGCGCGTGCCTTGCGGGTAGCCAACTCGCCTTTCTATGGCATTCAGCACAAGGTGGCGAGCATTCATGACGCCATCGTCATTCTCGGTTTTCGCGCCGTTGGCAGCCTGGTTACGGCGGCTTCGGTCACAGGCTATTTCCCCTCCCCCGCCGGTCTGGAATTCGACTTGGCGCGTTTCTGGCGGCATGGCATCGGCACAGCGTTATGCGCCCGTGCCCTGGCCCAGGAAAGCGGGCAAGACGCCGAAACAGCCTTCACAGCCGGGTTGCTGCACGATATCGGCGTACTGGTACTGCTCACGACCCGCCCCCGGCATTACCGGCAAGTGCTGAGCTGGCGTCACGAACAGGACTGCACACTCATTGACGCAGAAAACCATGTGCTGGGTTTCGACCACGCGCGTGTGGGCGAAGCACTGGCGCAACGCTGGCTCTTTCCCGAAGAAATCAGCCGGGCCGTCGCCCTGCACCACGCGCCCGAGGGCAATGCCCTCAACGGTAAGGCATCACTGGCCGATGTCGTGCATATCGCCAATGTGCTCTCCCACGCGCTGGATCTGGCACGCGCCTCCGACGCCTTGGTGCCCCTCTTGCAAGAAGCGGCCTGGCAACGGCTCAACCTGTCTACCACGCGGTTGAAGCACGTCCTCGCCGACATCGAGCACGAACACGAAAGTTATTGCGCCCTGCTGGCAGGATGAAGTCACGATGAAATCAATTCAACACGACACAGCCACACGCGGCATTCTCACCGGCTTTTTACTGGTCATTTGCTTGCTGCTCGCCCTGGCTGGCATCGGGCTGTCTTATCTGCATACGATGAACGGGGCCATCACCCGCATCGTGCGTGAGGACAACGAGCGCACCCGTCTGGCCACCGAGATGTATATCGCCGCACGCGAACGCGCACTGCAACTGCACGCCATCCTCGAAGAACCCGATCCGTTCGCACGCGACGAACTGCTGCCCCGCTATCACCAGCTTGCTGCGCAGTTTCGCCATGCCCGCAACCAGCTCACGGCCATGCCGCTCTCGCCGGAAGAGCGACATATTCTCAACGAACAAAACCGCCATACCACACGGGGCGCGCAGCTTCAGGAAGAGGTACTCGACCTCACCCTGGCAGACCACAAGGATGAGGCAGAACACAAACTCGTCAACGAAGCCATCCCCGCGCAAAACCTCGCCACCGTGGAACTGCGCCGCATGCTCGACCTGCAGATGCAACGCTCGCGCGAGGCTGCGGACAAAACTTTTGGGCAATACCGTCTGGCACGCAACCTGCTGGTCAGCAGCGCAGCCATCGCCACCCTGTTGGCCATTGCCATTGCCATCACGGTCATCCGTCGTCAAGAACGCTTGCTGGCCCGGCTCAAACACACCAACCAGGAATTGCAGGCACAGAAAACAGCGCTCGATGAACATGCCATCGTCAGCATCGCCAATACCGACGGCCTCATCCGCTACGTCAATGAAAAACTCTGCGCCATTTCCGGTTACTCCCGTGAAGAGCTGATGGGCCAAAACCATCGCATTCTCAATTCCGGCCTGCACCCACCGGAATTTTTCAAAAAGATGTGGGACACCATTTCTTCAGGCCAGGTCTGGCACGGCGAAATTCGCAATCGTCGCAAGGATGGGGAGTATTACTGGGTAGGCTCGACGGTGGTGCCGTTTCTCGATGAGCATGGCAAACCCACGCAATACATTGCCATCCGCACCGACATCACCGCCCGCAAACGCATGGAAGAATCGCTGCGCAACGTCAACATCGAGCTGCAAAAAAGGGTGGATGAACGTACCGAGGCGCTGTCTCGTGCCATGACGCAACTGCGTGCCGACATTGCCGAACGCACCCGTTCGCAAGCACTGCTGCAACAGCAATATCAAGAGCTGGAAAGCCTGCACAGCAAACTCCAGGAAGCGCAGTCACAACTGCTGCAATCAGAAAAGCTGGCTTCCATCGGACAACTGGCTGCTGGCGTGGCCCACGAAATCAACAACCCCATTGGCTACGTACATTCCAACATTGGCACACTGGAAAACTATATCCGCGACCTGTTTACGCTGATTGACGGCCTTGATACGGCGAGCAATGCGCTGCCCGCGCAATCTGAACAGAAACAGGCCGTCGAAACGCTAAAAAAACGACTCGATCTGCCCTATCTGCGCGAAGACATTCCCCAACTCATGGAGGAATCGCGCGAAGGCATCACCCGCGTGCGCAAGATCGTTCAAGATCTCAAAGATTTCTCGCGCCTCGACAGCTCGCCCGACTGGCAATACGCCAACCTGCACCAAGGGCTCGACAGCACGCTCAACATCGTCCACAACGAAATCAAATACCGCGCCGAGGTGGTCAAGGAATATGCCCAACTGCCCGATGTCGAATGTCTGCCCTCGCAGTTGAACCAGGTGTTCATGAATCTCATGGTGAATGCCGCCCATGCCATTGAAGGCCCGCGCGGCACGATCACCCTGCGCACGGGGGTATCGGCGAGTGCCAACGAGGTTTGGATCGAGGTTGCCGATACCGGCAAAGGCATTCCCGATGACATTCGCGGTCGCATCTTCGATCCGTTTTTCACAACCAAACCGGTGGGGCAAGGTACCGGGCTCGGGCTCTCCCTTGCCTACGGCATCATCCAGAAACACCATGGCCGCATTGAGGTGGAGAGCCTCGTTGGCAAGGGCACGACCTTCCGCATCACGCTGCCTGTAAAACACGTGGAGCATCCCGATGGCAGCGCAACCTCTGCCTGATCGCGCGCCCGGGCGGCACCCGTTATTGACCCGCCAGATCCGCAAACATCTGTTTCCCTCTGGCATTCCCGAGGAAAAGCTGAGTGATTTTCTGGATGCGGTGGATCGCGCCTATCGCCATGCCGACGAAACGCGCCAACTGACCGAGCGCTCGCTCTTTCTCATGTCACAGGAGCTAAATGCCCGGCTCGATGAAAAACAGGCGCGCGAAGCCGATCTGAAACGTGAAAAATCCGAGCAGTCGGAACTCATCAAACGCCTGGAAGAAGCCCATAACAAACTGCTGCAATCGGAAAAAATGGCCTCCATCGGCCAACTCGCTGCTGGTGTGGCCCACGAAATCAACAACCCCATCGGTTTCGTCAATTCCAACCTGGGTACCCTGCGCGAGTACGTCATGCGCCTGCTCAATGTGCTTGCCGCATATGAGGCCGAAGAAAGCGGCCTGCCAGACGAGGCCACACACGCGCGCCTTGCCGCTGCACGGGAGGCTGCTGACCTGGCATACGTCAAAGAAGACCTCGCCACCTTGCTGGCTGAAACCAGCGACGGCATCGCGCGCGTGCGCCGCATCGTGCAAGACCTGAAAGATTTTTCGCATTCAGACCAAGGCGAGTGGATGCTGGCCGATCTGCACAAAGGCCTGGAAACCACGCTCAACGTGGTCAACAACGAAATCAAATACAAAGCCCAGGTCATCAAGCAATACAGCCCGCTGCCTATGCTGCGTTGCCTGCCCTCGCAACTGAATCAGGTTTTCATGAACCTGCTGGTGAACGCCGCCCACGCCATCGAATCGCACGGCACCATCACCATCAGCACCGGTTGCGATGAGCAGGAAGCCTGGGTGGAAATCGCCGACACCGGCTGCGGCATTCCCGGGCCGCTCATCAAACGGATTTTTGACCCCTTTTTCACGACCAAACCCGTGGGCAAAGGCACGGGGCTGGGGCTGTCCATTTCGTATGGCATCGTCCAGAAACATGGCGGCCACATCGATGTGCACAGCGAGCCGGGCAAAGGCACGGCTTTCCGTATCTGCCTGCCCCTTCACCAGACCTCTCACCACGCATCTGCAGAGTTAAGTTCATGAACACACCCGCTCCGGCCACCCTGTTGTTCGTTGATGACGAACCCTCGATTCTCTCTTCGCTCAAGCGCCTGTTTCGCCCGCATGGTTATCGTATTTTTACAGCCGAGGGGGGGCAAGCCGGGCTGGAAATACTGAAAAACGAGCACATCGATCTGGTCATTTCCGACATGCGCATGCCGGTCATGGATGGTGCGCATTTTCTTGAACAGGTGCGCCTGAACTCACCAGAGACCATTCGCATCCTGCTCACCGGCTATGCCGACATGGAATCCACCATCGCCGCCATCAACAAGGGCCAGATCTACCGCTACATCAACAAACCCTGGGACGACAACGAAATTGTCCTGATTGTGCGTGAGGCGCTGGAACGACGACGCCTGGAGCAGGAAAACAGCCGACTGAATTCGGTGGTGGAAGCCCAGAACGCCGAACTGCGCGCCCTCAATGCCGGGCTTGAAGAAAAAGTGGCGCAACGCACGGCCGAGCTCGATAAAGCACTCAAGTTCGTCAAAGCCGCACACACCAAGCTCAAAACCGGGTTCATCAATACCGTGCAGGCGTTTTCCGGGCTGACGGAAATGCGTGGCAAAAATCTTTCGGGGCACGCCCGCCGCGTTGCCGATCATGCCCGCAGCCTGGCGAAATCGTTGGCCTTGTCCGATGCCGAGCAGCAAAACATTCTGTTCGCCTCGCTGCTGCACGACATTGGCAAAATCGGCCTGCCCGACAGCATTCTTGACCGGCCTTTCTCTGCACTCACGCCCGAAGAACGAGCCGAGATGATGCGCCACCCGGAACGCGGCCAGCAGGCGCTGATGCAGATCGAGCAACTCAAGGAAGCCGCCCTGCTTATTCGCCATCACCACGAGCTGTATGACGGCAGCGGCTACCCCGATCGCCTGGCCGGACTGGCGATTCCCATGGGCGCACGCATCCTTGCCGTGGCCAATGACTATGACAGTCTCACCAGCGGCACACTCACGCAACAACCCATGAAACCCAAGGAAGCCCTGGCCTATCTCATTGAAAACAGGGGAAAACGTTACGACCCGGCGGTGATGGATGCCTATGTCGTGATTCTTTCCGGGCAATTGAAAAACATCATCGATGAAATACCGCTCAGACCCGCCTTGCTCAAACCCGGCATGGTGCTGTCACGCGATTTGCAACACCGCGATGGCTACATGCTGCTCGCCAAAGGTTATGTGCTTGATCAGCCCGTGATTGCGCAGCTCATCAAAGTAGAAGTCAGTGAACGCTATGCCGTGCTGGTGTACGTGCTTCAGGAAGAAAAAACCTGAAGCACGCTCAGGGGAAATCGCTCAAGGGGGAGGGGGCGATGCTGGTGCGGCAGCCGCCGACACCCCCTCATCATCAACCTTGCCGGCATGGCGTTTCAGCCAGCTCACCATGTCGACCCAGATGCTCATCTGTTCTTTGGGGGTGGGCATGATGCCTGAATAAGGCAATTCAATCGTGACCACCGGAATGTTCTCGGTCGCCCAACCATAACGCCCCAACGAACCAGGAAATGAACCCAGCTGCTCCAGATAAAGATGCCCCACCTGTTTGGGCGGAATTTTCGATGGGCCATCAAAATCGAGCAGACCATAAGGGGCATGCAGGGAAATGATGACGTCAGGTTTGAAGCGCGCGATTTCTTCAAGCACCCAGCGAGTCTCCGGCTCGGAAGCGGCGGCGGTACCCGGATAGCGGCGCGGGTCGCGTCCAGTTCTGTTTTCCCAGTAAGCGAGGCTGTCCTTCACCCAGTCCTGGGTTGGAAAATTCCGGTTCAGATCGATGCCACGCGCATTCATGCGCTGCGCTTTTTTTTGCAGCAGCCCATCGGGGTTGGCCAGCGGGGTGAGACGCCAGTGGAACAAGCCAGAGTGATGGGCATCAAGCACCTTCATCCATTTGAAGACGATGCTGACAGCAGAAAACTCATCGCCGTGAATCCCCCCGAGCAACAGCACCCGCGCTTGCGGTTTCACTCCAGGCAGCGGCGGGTATTCCTTGACCAGGATCGGCACACCGTTCACGGAATAATGGCCGCTGGGTACCAGCCCGCTGGACAGGCAATCCTGCACAGATACCGAGCTTAGTTTGTTGCCGATCCTGGCACAGGCCTGATCCCGGTCGAGCAGCGCCGGTGCGGGTGCGGGTACGGATTCATCAACACGAATCTGTGTAGGCATGCCCGCTGCGTCTCCTGCCACGCCATCGGGCCGAGGCGGCCCGATGGCTGCGGGCTTTTCCGGTAAGCCCTCCGGCGTGGAGGCGGCCATGCCTCCCAACGACCAGCATGAAGCACAGGCAATACAGACACCCATCTGCAGAAAAACATTTGATTTACTGAATGAGATAACCCGTTTGATCATTTGTTTTATGTTGATTCTTGAGTTGGCATCGTCGCGTCTTGAGACTCTTTGAAAATCAGCACACACGCCCCGTTAAAACAGGCAAAACTATACTGCTTGAACACGCGAATAATTCGGGCCCAAAACCTACTTCATCCATTTTCCAGAACATGCTGCCCTATTCACTCATTCGCCCTATGCTGTTTCAGCTCAACCCCGAAACGGCCCACAACCTCACCCTCTCCAGCCTGAATACGCTGCACCAGATGGGCATTTTGGCGACGATGCTGCCGAAAGTGCCACGTTTGCCGGTGCGCGTCATGGGGCTCGATTTTCCCAACCCCGTGGGGCTGGCTGCAGGGCTCGACAAGAACGGCGAGGCCATTGACGCCCTGGCGCAATTCGGTTTTGGTTTTCTCGAAATCGGTGCGGTCACGCCCCGCCCGCAACCCGGCAACCCCAAACCCCGCCTGTTTCGCCTGCCTCAGGCCCAGGCCATCATCAACCGCATGGGGTTCAACAACCTGGGGGTCGATCACCTCATCACCAACCTCGAACGCGCCCACTACCAGGGCATTCTCGGCGTCAATCTTGGCAAAAACTTTGACACCCCCATCGAGCGCGCCGCCGATGACTATCTGATCCTGCTCGACAAGCTCTATGCCCGGGTCAGTTTCGTCACCATCAACATTTCCTCCCCCAACACCAAGAACCTGCGCGCCCTGCAAGGAGGGAGCGAACTGGATGCCCTGCTTGCCGCAATCAAGGCACAACAAACCCGCCTGACCGATCTGCATGGCCGCTACATGCCGGTGGCCGTAAAAATCGCCCCGGATCTCGAAGAAGCACAAATCGCAGAAATGGCGGCGCTGTTTCGCAAGCATCGTATGGATGCCGTCATCGCCACCAATACCACGCTGTCGCGCGAGGGCGTGGCGCACCTGCCCCACGCTCAGGAAACCGGTGGGCTCTCCGGCGCACCCGTCCGGGAAAAATCCACACGCGTGCTGGCAGCCTTTCATCAGGCACTGGCGGGTGAAGTACCTCTCATCGGTGCGGGTGGCATTTTTGAAGGGCAGCATGCCTGCGAAAAACGTGAAGCGGGCGCTGACCTCGTGCAGGTTTTCACAGGCCTGATTTACCGGGGCCCGGCGCTGGTGGCAGAGTGCGTACGCGCGCTTGCCGCGCGCAGCTGATCTCGTTCATCCAGGAAACACCATGCGCATAGGCATTCCCAAGGAAATCAAGAACCATGAATACCGGGTGGCCCTTACACCAGCCGGTGCGCGCGCTTTGCAACAGGCAGGGCACACCATTCTGGTCGAATCGGGTGCGGGCCAGGCGGCAGGCTTCGAGGATGCGCTTTACCTGGCCGCCGGGGCGATGCTGGATGATGCCGCCGGGGTCTACCGCGCTGATCTGATCTTCAAGGTCAAAGAGCCGCAACCACAAGAAGTGGCACGCTTGCGCAGCGGTCAGTGGCTGTTCTGCTATTTGCATCTCGCGGCTGCCACGCAGCTTGCCCGTGCACTCATGGATCAAGGGGTGACGGCACTGGCATTCGAGACAGTGCTTGATAGTGCCGGACACACACCGCTGCTTGCACCGATGTCGCAAATTGCTGGCAGGCTGGCCATTCAGGCAGGCATGCAGGCGCTGGAAATGAAACACGGCGGTCGCGGTGTACTGCTCAGTGGCGTGCCGGGCGTGATGCCAGGACGGGTGGCCATTCTGGGCGGTGGCATCGTCGGTGCCAATGCCGCACGCCTCGCCGTCGGCCTGGGGGCTGACGTCACCTTGCTCGATCGCAACCCCGCCCGCCTGCGTCATTTCGATGAGGTGTATGCAGGCCGACTCAAAACCCGCTATTCCAATGCAGAAAACATGGCCGAATGTGTGGCCCAGGCGGATCTCGTGATCGGGGCCGCCTATGTGCATGGCCGTCGCGCCCCGCATCTGCTGACACGTGAACACCTGCGCAGCATGCCTCGTGGTGCCGCCCTGGTCGATGTCGCCATCGATCAGGGTGGCATTGCCGAAACCTCGCGGGCCACGACACATGCCGATCCGTTTTTCATCGAAGAAGGCGTGGTGCATTACTGCGTGGCCAACATGCCGGGTGCGGTCGCTCGCACCAGTACGCTGGCGCTGGCTGAAGCCACCCTGCCCTATTTGCTAAGACTGGCGGAGAATCCCGAAATCGCCTTGCGCGATGATCCGGGCTTTGCCGCAGGACTCAACGTCGCCGCGGGCCGCATCGCTCATCCCGGGCTGGCACAAGATCTCCCCCTCTGATCTGACCGTCTGCTTTCCTGCTCACAAGGAGCCATCATGTTCAAATCTGCCGAATTGGGTCATACCCTCGATAAAAAGACTTTCAACAAGGAACTGCCCGCGTTGCGTGAGGCCTTGCTGGAAGCGCAGTTCGAGTTGCTGGAGCGTCATGATTTTCAGGTGGTGATCGTGGTCAGTGGTGTGGATGGGGGCGGGCGACGCGAGTCGGTACATCGTTTGAACGAATGGCTCGATCCGCGCCACATCGAAACCCATGCCATGGGCACCCCGACTGACGAAGAGCATGACCATCCGCACATGTGGCGTTTCTGGCGCGCCCTGCCCGCCAAGGGCAAGATCGGCATCTTTCAGGGCTCGTGGTATAGCGAACCGTTCATCCGCAAGGTGTACGGCCAGATCAAGACGGCCGATCTGGAAGAGGCCATGGAGCGCAATGTGCGTTTTGAAAAAATGCTAGCCGATGAAGGCACGCTCATTCTCAAGTTCTGGTTCCATCTTTCCAAAGACCGGCAGGAAAGCCGCCTCAAAGCACAGGAAAAAGATCCCGTCACACGCTGGCGCGTGACCGAGCGTGATTGGCATCACTTCAAGCTCTACGACAAGTTTTTCAAAACAGCCGACAAGGCACTACGCATGACCAGCACGCCTCAGGCACCTTGGTACATCATCGACGGCACCGACGAGAACTATCGCAGCCTGACCATGGGCAAGATCGTGCTTGAGGCCCTGCGCGCACGTCTTGCCCACAAGCCCCCCACCCATTCCATTCCCGGCCTGCCCAATCTGCCCGGTATCGACAAAACCAATCTGCTGCGCGTGCTCACCCTGGATCAGGCGCTGGACAAGAAGATCTACACGCAAAAACTCGAAGAACTACAGGGGCGACTGGCCACACTCATGCGCGACAAACGCTTTGCCAAACACGCTGTCGTGGCTGTGTTTGAAGGCAACGATGCAGCGGGTAAAGGGGGCAGCATTCGCCGGATTACCGGGGCTCTCGACGCACGCTCATACCAAGTGATTCCCATCGCAGCCCCCACTCAGGAAGAACAGGCCCAGCCCTATCTCTGGCGATTCTGGCGGCACGTGCCGGGACATGGGCGTCTGGCCATCTTTGACCGATCCTGGTATGGCCGGGTGCTGGTGGAGCGGGTGGAAGGCTACTGTTCTGAATACGACTGGCTGCGTGCCTACAACGAAATCAACGATTTCGAGAGTGAGTTACAGGCACACGGTGTCATCGTCGTGAAATTCTGGCTGGCAATCAGCGAAGAAGAACAGCTCCAGCGCTTCAAAGTGCGCGAGGCCACCGGCTTCAAACATTACAAGATCACCGATGAAGACTGGCGCAACCGTGAAAAATGGCCGCAGTACGAACAGGCCGTGTGCGACATGGTCGACCGCACCAGCACCGAAAAAGCCCCGTGGGTTCTGGTCGAGGCCAACAACAAATATTTCGCCCGCCTGAAAGTGTTGAAAACCCTGTGTGAACGGATCGAAAAATCCTTGTAGGATCTATAGCCGACTATTTTTGTCGGAAAAATAGACTGACACAAAAGGATGATCGAGATGAGTGAACCCGTCGTAGCAAGCAAGATTCCCGTGGGCATCGACTTGGAAGCCGACACGAGTTACTGGTGGTGCACCTGTGGGCGTTCCAAAAACCAGCCGTGGTGCGATGGTGCCCATGCGGGAACCCACTTCCAGCCACACGAATTCAAGGTGCAGACCGCAGGTAAATACTGGCTGTGCACCTGCAAACATACGGCCGATGCGCCAATTTGTGACGGGGCGCACGACTTGCTCGATTAAGCGCCCATTCGCGAGAGATCATGCCCCGCGCCGCTTGCCTATGGGTACATGGTGGCGTTGTGGGTGTTTGTAACTTTTTGTCTATTTACACGTCCCCTTCTGCTCATTATTGATCTGGCCCGTAAATAGATAGATTTTGTATGGATTTTCAGCGACCATGCTGGCATGGAAAAAGACGATGCCAGAAAGCTCAGTCCAGCCGAACAACACGAGAGACGGCGGCAGGTTA
>Ga0208371_1000092_pt1 | contig 37990 bp, 34 predicted proteins | sample SubbioCR12Aug_1A_FD_184827 | JGI IMG/M metagenome (GOLD analysis project Ga0208371, IMG submission 184827) | Serpentinite rock and fluid subsurface biosphere microbial communities from McLaughlin Reserve, California, USA - CR12Aug_1A (SPAdes) | ecosystem: Environmental > Terrestrial > Deep... | reverse complement strand
CTTGGCCATGGCATTGGGGTGCATCCCGATTGGGGGCTGATTGGTGCGTTACGCCAAAGTCTGGTGGAAAAAGGCTACACCACCTTGTCTGTGCAGCTTCCGGTGCTGGCTGCTGAGGCCAAGGCTGATGTCTATGCGCCCACATTCGATGCGGCGGCGGCTCGCCTGGACAAGGCGGTGGCTTATCTGAAAACCAAGGGCTACACCCACATTGCGCTCGTTTCCCACAGTTTGGGTTGCCGCATGAGCTATCGCTATTTGAGCGGCAAACCCGATGCCAGCGTCAAAACCTGGGTGGCGATTTCCACGCCCGGCACCGAAGACTTGGGCAAATTGAAATTGCCCGTGCTGGATCTGTATGGACAAAATGACCTGCCCGGTGTGCTGAAAAATGCTGAGGTGCGTGCAGTGGGTTTACGCCAGGCGGGTTCGGCACAGTTCAGGTTGAACGCGGCCGATCATTTCTTTGAGGGACAGGATGCCGCGTTGCTGGAACAGGTCAGCAGTTACTTGAAAAAACATCTGTAAGCCCACCGGTACGTCCCGATTTTGGCCCCCATAGGGGCTAGGTCAGAGCAGATCCATGTGTTCCAGGCCGGTGCTGGTCGGTGTGTTGCCGTTGAGGTGCAGCTTGATTTGCAAACGCAGGTTGTTGAACGAGTCGGCATTGCGCAAGGCGTCTTCTGCCGTAACCAGCCCCTGTGAAAACAGGTCAAACAGCACCTGATCGAAGGTCTGCATGCCCATATCGCGTGAGCGGGCCATGATGTCCTTGATTTCATCGAGCCGGTTTTGCTGGACGAGATCGGCAATCAGCGGCGAATTGAGCAGCACTTCCACGGCGGGGACGCGCCCCTTGCCATCCAGGCGTGGTAGCAGGCGCTGCGAAATGATGGCACGCAGGTTGAGTGACAACTCCAGCAGCAGCTGTTCGCGGCGTTCTTTCGGAAAGAAACTGAGGATGCGGTCGAGCGTCTGGTTGGCGTTGTTGGCGTGAATGGTTGTCAGGCAGAGGTGCCCGGTTTCTGCGTAGGCCAAAGCGTATTGCATGGTTTCGCGGTCGCGGATCTCGCCGATCATGATGACATCTGGAGCTTGCCGCAGCGTGTTCTTGAGTGCGGTTTCCCAACTGTCGGTATCGATGCCCACCTCACGTTGGGTAATGATGCTTTGCCCGTGTGTATGCACATATTCGATCGGGTCTTCGACCGTGATGATGTGATCCTGGGCGTGTTTGTTGCGATGCCCCACCATCGCTGCCAGCGAGGTCGATTTTCCCGAACCGGTCGCTCCGGTCACGACCACCAGCCCGCGCGGCATCATGGCGATGTCTTTCAGTACGGGGGGCAGCAGCAGTTCCTTCAATTCGGGGATGCGCGTATTGATATGGCGCAGCACTGCGCCGATGTGCCCCTGCTGCACGAAGACGTTGACGCGGAAACGACCTGCACTGTTGACCTGAATGGCAAAGTTGCACTCGCGCGTGGCTTCAAAATCAAGACGTTGCCGTTCCGTCATCAGCGACTTGATCAGCAACTGCACATTGCCGGGGGTCAGTGTCTGCTTGGAGATGGGCGAAACTTTGCCATTGAGTTTGATGGCGGGCGGAAAACCTGCGGTGAGAAACAGATCGGAAGCCTTGCTCGATATGAGAAAGCGTAGCCATTCGTGGACTTTTTCCTGGGGTTCCATCGTTCAGAACATGTCCTTGTTGATGGCGACGGTGCGGGCTTCATCGGAAGCGACAATGCCGCGCCGCACCAGATCGGCCAGCCCTTGATCCAGGGTTTGCATGCCCATGGATTGGCCGGTTTGAATCGATGAATACATCTGCGCGATCTTGTTTTCACGGATGAGGTTACGGATAGCAGGGGTGCCCAGCATGATTTCATGCACGGCCACGCGCCCCGAGCCATCCTTGCGCTTGAGCAGCGCCTGTGAAATGACCGCGCGGATCGACTCTGAAAGCATCGAACGCACCATTTCCTTTTCGGCTGCGGGAAACACGTCCACCACCCGGTCGATGGTTTTTGCGGCGGAAGAGGTGTGCAGGGTGGCGAATACGAGGTGGCCGGTTTCTGCGGCAGTCAGCGCCAAGCGAATGGTTTCCAGATCACGCATCTCGCCGACCAGAATCACGTCCGGGTCTTCACGCAGGGCCGAACGCAGGGCGTTGGAAAAGCTGTGGGTATGCGGCCCGACTTCGCGCTGGTTGACCAGCGCTTTCTTGCTGGCATGCACGAACTCGATCGGATCTTCAATGGTGAGGATATGGCCGTGCAGGTTATCGTTGACGTGATCAACCATGGCCGCGAGCGTCGTGGATTTGCCCGAGCCGGTCGGGCCGGTGACGATCACCAACCCCCGGTTTGCAGTGGAAATGTCCTTGAAGATTCCGGGGGCACCGAGTTCTTCAAGGGTCTGTACGACGCAGGGAATGGTGCGGAATACGGCCCCCGCGCCGCGTTCGTGCGTAAAGGCATTGACCCGAAAACGCGCTACGTTTTGCAGATCGAAAGAGAAATCCACTTCCAGGTGTTCTTCATAAACCTTGCGTTGTGCATCGCTCATGATGTCGTACACCATGGCGCGAACATCCTGGTTGTTGAGTGCGGGCACATTGATGCGGCGCACGTCGCCATGAACCCGAATCATGGGGGGGAGCCCGGCGGAAAGGTGCAGATCAGAGGCCTTGTTCTTGACCGAGAACGCCAGGAGATCCGAAATTTCCATTATAATTCCTATACTTACGTAATTTTATAGAGTATCTGACCCATTATGGGTGCAATCGCTTCTGCCTTGCAAGCTTGCCTGAGTCGTGTGGGTAATGCTTGTGAAAACGTGAATCGGCCCGCCGGATGCGCCACCTTGTTGGCGGTGAGCAAGACCTTTCCCGCCGAGGCCATCCGCGAAGCCTGGAACGCGGGTCAATGCCGTTTTGGGGAAAGTTATGTGCAAGAGGCGCAGGTCAAACTGGCTGCGCTGGCCGACCTCGATATCGAATGGCATTTCATTGGCCCGTTGCAAAGCAACAAGACCCGATTCATCGCCGAACATTTCGCCTGGGTGCATGGCATTGAGCGTGAAAAAATCGCCCAACGTCTGGCAGAACAACGTCCGGACACCCTGCCCTCGCTCAACGTCTGCATTCAGGTCAATGTCAGCGGAGAGGCCAGCAAGCATGGTGTTGCCCCGGAAGAAGCCCTGGCGCTGGCGCATGCCGTGGCGGTTTTGCCGCATTTGACGCTACGCGGTTTTATGGCGATTCCCGAACCCTCGCACGACCCGGTGGTACAGCGCACTCGTTTCGGCGTGTTGGCCGACCTGCTTGTACAGGCACAGCAGGCCGGGTTGCCGCTCGATACCTTGTCGATGGGCATGTCTGCCGACATGGAAGAAGCTATCGCTGCTGGTTCCACGCTGGTGCGCGTGGGTACGGCCATTTTTGGTGTACGCACCTATCTCTAAAGGAATACACGCAAGTGAATACAACATTGGGTTTCATCGGTGGTGGCAACATGGCGGCGGCCATCATCGGCGGCTTGCTGAAACAGGGGTTCAACGCTGCCGACATCACCGTGGCGGAATGTCTGGCCGAGCGGCGTGCCTGGCTCAGCCAAGCTCTGGGGGTGGTGGTTGAAGAAAGCGCCGCCGCCTGTTTGCGTGCCGACGTGGTGCTCCTGGCGGTGAAACCGCAGCAATTGCGCGAGCTGTTGTTGCCTCTGCCCGCCCTGCAGACCGGGCAACTGGTCTTGTCCATCGCGGCAGGCGTGCGCGCGGCAGACATCAGCCGCTGGCTCAAAGGGCATGCAGCCATTGTGCGCGCCATGCCCAATACCCCGGCGCTGGTAGGCGAAGGCATGACGGGGCTGTTTGCGCAAAACGGCGTTTCCGATACCCAAAAAGCCTTGGCCACCCGCATCATGGCTGCGGTGGGGCAGGTCGATTGGGTGTCGGAAGAAACGCTGATTGATGCCATTACCGCCATCTCTGGCAGTGGCCCGGCCTACGTGTTCTATTTCATCGAAGCGCTGGAACAGGCTGCCGTTGAGCTGGGGCTGCCTGCCGACACGGCTCGCCGTCTGACTGTGCAGACCTTCCTTGGGGCCTCCTTGCTGGCTGCGCACGACGCAGCCTCGCCTGCCGAGTTGCGTGCCCGTGTGACGTCCAAAGGCGGAACGACAGAACGCGGCCTACTGGCGCTGGCCGAGGGGGGGGTGCCCGCCGCAGTGGCCGCCGCTGCCCGCGCGGCAGCAGCGCGGGCGGTGGAAATGGGCGACCTGTTGGGGAAAGATCCATGTTGATCGATGCCCTGCAATTTCTCACCAGCACGCTGTTCGACCTGATTGCCACGGCCTTTTTTTTGCGTTTCTGGTTGCAATGGGCCCGTGTGCCGTTTCGCAACCCATTGGCGCAATTCGTGGTCAAGGTCACCGATTTCGCCGTCAAGCCCCTGCGTCGCGTCATTCCCGGCTTGCTGGGGGTCGACTGGGCCAGTGTCTTGCCCTTGCTGGTGACGGAATGCCTGGCGATGTGGATATCGCTGCTGCTTGCCGGTGAGGGCGTTGGCACCTTGTTCGCGCCGGGGATACTGGTACTGGCGCTGACAGCCACCTTGCGTCTGGGGTTGTATGTGCTGATGGGATGCGTGATCGTGCAGGCGGTGATTTCCTGGGTGAACCCTTACTCGCCCTTTGCCCCGGTATTCCAGGCGTTGACGCGGCCTGTGCTGGCCCCGCTGCAACGGTTTATTCCGCCTGTCGGGGGGATGGATCTCAGCCCCATGGTGGCACTCATCCTGATTCAGTTGCTGCTGGTGGCACCGGTTGCCGCGCTGGAACGATTAGCGCGCGGCTTGCTTTGAACATGGCGGGCGTGAGCTGGCTCCGTGCCACGGCGCGTGGCACGGAAATCGACATTCATGTGCAGCCAGGAGCCAGTCATCCCGGATTGGCCGGGATGCACGGTGAGGCCCTGAAAGTGCGCATTGGCGCACGTGCCGTGGAAGGCGCGGCCAACGAAGCCGTGTTGGCGTTTTTCTCGAAGTTGCTGGGGGTGCCCAAACGGGATGTGGGGTTGCTGCGGGGGGAAAAATCACGCAGCAAGGTGGTGTGGGTTGATTTGCCTCTGACTGAGGTAGAAAAGCGTTTCCCTCATCTCACAGCAGAATGATGTCGTACTGCTCCTGCGTGAACAGCGTTTCCACCTGTAGCGAAATGGGTTTGGTGATGAAGTCGGAGAGTTGCGCCAAGCTCTGCGATTCTTCCTCAAGAAACAGGTCGATGACGGTCTGCGACGCCATGATGCGGAATTCGCGGGCGTTGAATTGACGGGCTTCGCGCACGAGTGCACGAAGAATTTCATAACAGGTGGTTTGCGCTGTTTTGATCTGGCCGCGCCCCTGGCAGGTCGGGCAGGCTTCGCACAACACATGGCTCAGGCTTTCGCGTGTGCGTTTGCGCGTCATTTCCACCAGCCCCAGCGAAGTGAAGCCATTGATGGTCATGCGCGTGCGGTCGCGCGCCAGGGCTTTGGTCAGTTCGGTGAGCACGGCGGCCTTGTGTTCGGCGTTTTCCATGTCGATGAAGTCGAGAATGATGATGCCGCCAAGGTTGCGCAGGCGCAGTTGCCGGGCAATGGCTTGTGAGGCCTCCAGATTGGTCTTGAAAATGGTTTCGTCAAAACTCCGACCGGAGACGAACCCGCCTGTGTTCACGTCAATGGTGGTCAGTGCTTCGGTCTGGTCGATGATGAGGTAGCCGCCTGATTTCAGATCGACCCGTCGTCCCAGCGCGCGTTCGATTTCATCTTCCACCCCGTACAGCTCGAACAAGGGGCGTTCGGCCACGTAATGGCTGATTTTGTCGGCAACGTTGCGAGTGAACTCGTCGGCGAAACTTTTCATGCGGGTGTAGGTTTCGCGTGAATCCACGAGGATGCGGCTGGTGTCCAGGGTGGAAATGTCGCGCAGCACCCGATGTGCCAGATCGAGCTCCTGATAGATGGTGGCAGGGGCAGAGGTGTTCTCAGAGCGTGCCTGGATTGCCTCCCAAAGTGTGTACAGGTAGTCCACGTCGGCGGCGAGTTCGGTTTCTTCGGCCATGTTGGCCATGGTGCGAATGATGAAACCGCCGCGTCCGCTTTCGGGCAGCACCCGATTGAGGCGTTCGCGCAGCAGCTCACGTTCGGCCTCATCGCCGATTTTCTGCGACACGCCGATGCGTGATTCCTGTGGCAGGAAGACGAGAAAGCGCCCGGCCATGCTGATCTGCGTCGAAAGGCGAGCGCCTTTTGCGCCGATGGGATCCTTGATGACCTGTACGAGTACGCTCTGGCCTTCGTGCAAGATGCGTTCGATGGGGCGCGGCCCGCCGTGGCCGTTTTCGCCACGTGCTTCGAGAATGTCGCCGACATGCAAAAAGGCGGCACGGTCGAGACCGATATCAACGAAAGCCGATTGCATGCCCGGCAGCACGCGAGAGACCTTGCCCAGATAGACATTGCCAACCAGCCCGCGTTGCGAGCTGCGCTCGATATGCAGCTCTTGCACGGTACCCAGATGGATGACCGCAACCCGGGTTTCTTGCGGGGTGACATTGATGAGGATTTCATCGCTCATGGCGTGACTCCTGAAAGGGGGCAAATGGAGAATCGGGAAGCGGGGCAAGCCCGGCTCACGGTTCGCTACTCGTTTCAGGCGGTGTGGTGGAAACCCACCTCTCGTAACAGTGCGCCGGTTTCAAACAGCGGTAGCCCCATGACGCCGGAATAACTGCCTTCGAGTCGGGTGATCAACAGGGCCGCGCGTCCCTGAATGCCATAACCGCCAGCCTTGTCAAAAGGTTCGCCGCTGGCGACATAGGTGGCGATTTCTGTTTCGTTCAGCGACTTGAAGGTGACGCGGCTGGTATTGAGCACTACGCCCTGTCGGCCCTGCCAGGCCACGCCCACGGCGGTGAAAACTTCATGTGTTTTGCCGGAGTAGCGGCGCAGCATGGCCGTGGCTTCGTCGGCATGGGCGGGTTTGCCCAGGATATGGCCCTCCATGGCGACGGTCGTGTCAGCGGCGATGAGGGGTAGGTCGGGCAGGTTGCGGCGGGTGCGTGCATGCAGGCCCGCAGCGAGTTTGAGGCGGGCCAGACGCAGCACGTAGTCGTCGGCGGGTTCATTGGGGAGTGGTGTTTCGTCGATATCCATGCGTCCAGGAGACGCGCGCAAGGGCAGCACGGTCGGGCTGAAGCCCACCTGTTGCAGCAATTCGCGGCGGCGAGGGCTTTGCGAGGCGAGGTAGAGGCTGGGGCGCATGACTTTATTCGCGGTGGTAAGGGTGGTTGTTGAGCAGGCTGACGGCGCGATAAACCTGTTCCGCGAGCAGCACCCGTGCCAGGGCGTGTGGCAGGGTCAGGCGCGACAACGCCAGTTTGCATTCGGCCTGGGCCAGCAGCCCGGCATCAAGACCATCGGCCCCGCCGATCACCAGCGTGGTGTCTTTGCCTTCGCCCTGCCATTTCGCCAGCAGCTCGGCGAGTTCGCGCGTGCTGATCTGGCGGCCATGTTCATCCAGTGCCACCAGGCGGCTGCCCGTAGGCAGTTTTTCACGCAGGCGGGTGGCTTCGGCGGCTTTGAGCGATTCGGGTGACTGACCAGCGCGTTTTTCGGGTTTGACCGTGACGAGCGTCATGCGCAGGTCGCGTGGCAGGCGCTTCAGATATTCGCTTGTGGCGTCTTCTGCCCAGGCGGGCATTTTGTCGCCGACGGCCAGCAGGGTCAGTTTCATGCCGGACGGGCGCGATATTCGGCGGCCAGCTGCACATAGCCTTCGGCCATGTAGACGAAGTGCGCCAGTTCTTCGGGCGTGAGCGGGCGAATCTGCTTGGCCGGGCGCCCCAGATACAGCCAACCCGATTGCAGCACCCGACCTTCCGGCACGAGGCTGCCTGCACCGAGCAGCACGCGTGGTTCGAGCACGGCCTTGTCCATGACCAGTGAGCCCATCCCCACGAGGCATTCGTCGTGGATGGTGCAGCCGTGCAGGATGACGCCGTGGCCGATGGTGACGTGGTGGCCCACCGAGAGGGATGCGCCTTGCGGGTCATGGGCACGGCGGTGGGTGACGTGCAGGATGCAGCTGTCCTGAATGTTGCTGCGTTCGCCGATGCGGATGCTGTTGACGTCGCCACGAATCACGACATTCGGCCAGATTGAGGTCTGGTGGCCGACGACTACATCGCCAATGAGGGTGGCGCTGGGGTGGATGAAGACTTCCTGACCGATATGTGGGGTGAAGTCACGATAGGTTTCGATGGCCATAAAGAACGCTGGAAAAACTGCGAAAAGGCCGCAAGTATAAGAGCCTATTTCCTTACAGCCTGCGCCTTGCGCCGAAACCATGAATCCTTTGCTCGATTTTTCTGGTCTGCCCCGTTATGCCGAAATTGCTCCTGAACACGTTACGCCGGCCGTTGACCAGCTTCTGGCCGAAAACCGTGCCTTGCTGGCTGAACTGATGGCAGAAGGCGCGCCCGTGCCGACCTGGGCTGTGTTTGTGGAGCCGCAGGAAGATGCCAATGAGCGCCTGTCGCGTGCCTGGGGGCAGGTTTCGCACCTGCATTCCGTGCTCGACAGCCCGGCTTTGCGCGAGGTGTACAACGAAAATTTGCCGAAAATCACCCAGTACTACGCTGAACTCGGGCAGCACGAAGGCTTGTTTCAGCGTTACAAGGCGCTGGCGGCCAGCCCCGAGGCGCAGACATTGAATCTGGCGCGACGCACGATTCTCGACAATGAGCTGCGCGATTTTCGCTTGGGGGGCGCGGAATTGCCCGAGGCCGACAAACCGCGTTTCATGGCTATTCAGGAAGAGCTGGCAAAACATTCCGCCAAATTTGAGGAAAACCTGCTCGATGCCACGCGCGCGTGGTCGAAGCTGATCGAGGATGAAAGCGAACTGACGGGGGTGCCGGACGATGCCAAGGCTTCGTTTCAGGAAATGGCCGAGGCAGAGGGCAAGCGTGGTTGGAAGCTGAATTTGCAGGCCCCCTCTTTCCTGGCAGTCATGCAGTTTTGTGCCAACCGCGCGTTACGTGAGGAGATGTACCGTGCTTACACTACGCGCGCTTCCGAATTTGGCCCGACCGAACTGGATAACACCGCGCTGATTGCGCGCATTCTCGAATTGCGCCAGGAGGCGGCCCGCCTGCTTGGGTTCGAGACGTATGCGCAGGTTTCGCTGGAGCCGAAAATGGCGCAGAGCCCTGAAGAGGTGCTGGCTTTTTTGCATGAACTGGCGGCACGCGCCAAGCCCTATGGCGAACGCGACATGGCGGAGTTGCGTGCGTTCGCAGCGAACGATCTGGCGCTGCCGACATTGCAGGCTTGGGATATCGCCTATGCCAGCGAAAAATTGCGGGAATCGCGCTATGCCTATTCCGAAACCGAGGTGAAAGCCTATTTCCAGGAACCCAAAGTGCTGGCGGGCCTGTTTCGCGTGATCGAAACCCTGTACGGCTTGGCGATTCGTCCGGATAGCGCACCGCTCTGGCATGAGGATGTCGGTTTTTACGCGCTGCATGACAAACAGGGGCAGTTGATCGGGCAGTTTTATATCGATCTGCACGCACGTGACAGCAAGCGTGGCGGGGCCTGGATGGACGATGCCATCACCCGCCGCCGCAAGGGGGAGTCCATCCAGACACCGGTAGCTTACCTGAACTGCAACTTTGCGCGCCCGGTGGGGGGCAAGCCTGCGTTGCTGACCCATGATGACGTTATCACCCTGTTCCACGAATTCGGTCATGGCCTGCACCACCTGCTGACGCGCGTGGAAGACCTGGGGGTGTCGGGGATCAACGGTGTGGAATGGGATGCGGTGGAGTTACCCAGCCAGTTCATGGAGAACTTTTGCTGGGAATGGGAGGTGGTGCGCCACATGACGGCGCATGTCGATTCCGGCGAGCCCATGTCGCGTGCGCTGTTTGACAAATTGCTGGCGGCAAAGAATTTTCAGGCGGGGATGCAGACCCTGCGCCAGATCGAGTTCGCTTTGTTCGACATGCATTTGCATCACGATCTGCCCGTTGGCCAATCGGCGATGGAACTGCTGGCCGAGATTCGTGCGCAGGTGGCGGTGGTGCTTCCGCCGCCTTACAACCGCTTTCCCAACAGCTTCTCGCATATTTTTGCGGGGGGGTACGCGGCGGGGTATTACAGCTACAAATGGGCGGAAGTGCTCTCTGCCGATGCCTACAGCCTGTTTGAGGAACACGGTGGTGTGAACCCCGAGATTGGCCACCGTTTCTGGAACGAGATTCTGGCCCAGGGCGGCGCGCGCCCGGCGCTGGAGTCGTTTACGGCATTCCGGGGAAGAGCGCCGCAAATCGACGCCCTGTTACGCCACAACGGCATGACAGAAGAGGCCTGATACCGGGTGTCTGTCGGACGGTCTTCGACGGGGGCACTCACTATCGACGCCCCCAGTCCGACAGGCTCCTAGGCGGGGCCCCCTTGGCGGGCGGGCTGCAAGAGTACGTCGAGCTTCGCCAGATTGGGTGCCCAGGTGTACTCGGCCAGGATGCGCTGGCGCGCGGCTGCACCGCAATCTTGGCCGGAGAAGGCTTCGAGCACGCGCTCGGCTTGTTCGGCGGGCGTGTTGGCGAGAAGTACTTCTGCACCGGCCTGGGCGGAGATACCTTCAAGGGCCTGGGGGGAAACCACGACGGTTTTCGCCATGGCGCAGCCCTCCAGTACCTTGTTCTGAATGCCGCGTGCAATGCGCAACGGGGCAACCACGGCGGCGGCGTGGGCAACATACGGGCGGGTGTCGGGTACACGGCCCGTGACCATGGTCGTGTCGTCGGCAAGGGCTTGTACCGCCGGGGTGGGGCGCGCACCGACGATGTAGAAGCGTGCTCGGGGTTCTCTGGCGAGGATGCGTGGCATGACGTCGTGTTTGAAATAGGTGACGGCATCCACATTGGGCCAGTAATCCATGGCACCGGTGAACACGATGGGCTTTATCTCAGCGGGAAAAGGGCTTTCGAAGTGGTGCTCTGGCGAGTAGTAGTCGGTGTCTACGCCCTGATTGAAGTGGCTGACCTTGTGTGCAGATTCCGGGGCCATGGTGCGGAAGTCGCGGGCTTCCACGGGGGAGACGAACAGGCTGGCATCAAAGGCCTGGGCAACCTGCCGTTCCCATTCCAGCAATTTGCGACCTTCGCGGGCGTAGATCCAGGAAAGCGGCCAGGTTTTGGTGGGGGCGTATTGCGTCCATTTGTCGGAGTCGATGTCGACAAAGTCCATGATGCGCACCACCCCTTTGGCATGGATGACGAATTGCGCCATGGCCGAGGAAAATACGACGACGGCGCGGATGCCCGAGTTGAGTTTGTCTTGCACCCAACGGTCGAGCGTAGCGTCCTGGTAATAGGGCAGTGTCAGCGCTTTGCCCGTGAGCAGGCCGCTGAGTGCGCGTACTTTGCCCGCACGCGCATCGAGTGGGCGCAGGCAGATATCCGCGCAGACCTTTTCCAGAACGGGGCGGTGTTGCCAGTCTGTTGGGTCGTCCACAAAAGCCCCCAGGTGGATGCGCCAGTTCTGGGCGAGGTGTTTGACCATGTGCCAGGAGCGCATCTTGTCGCCCTTGTTTGGCGGGTAGGGAATGCGGTGCGCAAGAAACAGCAGGTCGTTCATGGTGGTTTACCCCAGATTGCGCACGATGAAGGGGCCAAGAAAATTGGCAACGGAACGGGGCAGTTTTTGCCAAGCTTTGATGAAGAGCTGGTATTTCGGGTTGTTGGGGTTGTTTTCCGGGACTTTCTGTGCCGTGACCAGTTTGTAGGTGTAGTGCAGTGGCGCAGGCTCAAATCCCCAATTGCGTTTGAAGTCATAGGGGCCGGTGCCCACTTTGCTGCGGCCATAGTCAAAGACGTGAATGCCCCGCTCACAGGCGCGGCGCATCAGTTCCCAGTATTTGAAGTCGTTGGCGGCCAAGCCGCGTGCGGTCTCCATGTCACCGGCGTAGTAAGGCAAGACTTCATCACGGAAATAGAAGGAGAGCACGCCGCTGATGAGTTCGCCTTCTGCTGAGCGCACGAGCTGGATTTCACAGTCGGGGCCGAAAACCGATTTCAGCAGGGCGAAGAAACGTTTCGGCAGGGCAGGGGTGCCGTGGCGCTGGACGTTGTCGGCAAAGACGTGGAAGAAGTTGTCGACGCTTTCGTCGATTTCGGCAATCAGACCGTTTTTGATGCCCTTACGCACCATGGCGCGCTGTTTGCGGGGAATCGCCAGCATGTTTTGCTCGACGTCGGGGTCGAGTTCTTTGCGGAAGGTGACATAGAGTTCGGTTGTCGCCCAGTCTTCATGAGCGTGCGCATCACGGTCGCGGTATTCGAGATGGCCGACGCCCAGTTGGGTTGCCAGTGCCTGGGCATGTTGATCGAGTGCGTTGCGGGCTTCGGGTGTTGCAGCAGCTATGCCGCCATACACACAGAAGGGCAAGGCGATCAGGCTGTGCCCGAACAACAGGCTTTTGATCTCCGCGAGCGGCAGCACGCCTTCGATCTGCCCGTTGCGTTCAGCCAGCAGGAAGTAGGTGCGATGCCCAAAGGCGCGCTCGATGACTTCTTTCCAGCCGATGCGGTGAAAAAAGGTGGCGGAGGGTTCATTCAGGACGAAGGCATCCCATGCCTGGGCGTCTTGAGGATTGGCGGTGCGAACGGTCAACATCATTGTGATAACTCGGCGGCGTAAACCTGATCAGCACGCCCCCAGCGAAAGTCGCTGCACAGGCGGGCAAGTTTGTTTTCCATGCGGGACAGATTGACGTAATGACGGAAGCGGCTTTTCAGCGGGGCTCCGGGAATACGTGGTTGCTCCGGGTCAATTTCCCAAGGATGGAAATAGAACATCGCAGGACGGGCGTCGTGGTGGTTGACCTGACGGATCAGCCAGCGCGACAGGGGGTAGGGCATCAGCCGGAAATAGCCACCGCCCGCTGCGGGCAGGTTGCGCTCGTGCCATTTGACAGTCGTGGGGGGGATTTCCAGTAGAGCGGGGCAGCGTTCCGGACGGTAGGGGAAACGAGGGGCATCCGGCATGCCGTAGTGGTCATGGACGACCGGGTAGATGCTGGAACTGTAGCGGTGCCCGGTTTCTGCCAGCACGTCGAGTGCCCACAGGTTGGTGTGTCCAATGGAAAAGCTGGGGGCGCGGTAGCCTTTGACGGCCACGCCACCGGCCTCTTCGAGCAGCGCTTTGGCGCGACTGACATCCTGGCGGAACGCGTCTTCAGTCAAGCCGGTGACGCGCTCGTGACCATAGCCATGACTGGCCAGTTCATGGCCATTTGCAACGATGTGTTTGACGATGTGGGGGTGCCGTTCTGCGACCCAGCCCAGGACGAAAAAGGTGGCTTTGACCGCATGCTTGTCGAACATCGCGAGAATGCGGTCGATGTTGCCTTCTACCCGGCTGGGCCATGTGTCCCAGTCGCTACGGGGGATGGTGTGTTCAAAGGCTCCAACCTGAAAATAATCCTCTACGTCGACGCTCATGACGTTGGTGATAGGGGCGTCTTTCATGCTTCTCCCGGGCCGTGATTTGAAGTTCTGATGCAAAGCCGGAACGCGGTTTCGTTCAGAAACTCATGTTCAACCATGCAGATGCGCTGTTTTCCTTATAGACCTCTGTACCGCTGTCCGAATTGTTGCCCTCGAAATGATGCACCTCAATGGTTCCCGTGGCTTTGTTTGACAGACGTCGGGTCAGTGCCCAAGACATGGTCCAGTTGTCGGATGAGGCCACCGATGAGGTGACCTGTGTGGTCGAGAAGTTTACGGTAGAAAGCATTCTGGGGCTGAGTCGCAGATCCCATATCCCCCCGAGGGTATATCGAGAACCGTTTGTGCCCAGCGTGAGTTCTTCGCTGCGTCCCTGGTTGAGCGTGGCCGTGAAAGTGTGCTCGTTGAGTAGCAGGCTGAGTGCGCCCGACCAGGCTTTTTCAACGTAGAAACCGTTGGTGATGCTGCTGGCAGGTACGAGCGATGCGTAGGTGTCGAGTACACAACTTGAGTCGGGCGGGGCCGATCCCGCCGGGACGCGAACGGTACTCAGGTTGCATCTGTAGGTGTCGTATGCGGCTTGTGCGCTGAGTTGGCTGACGGAGTCGGTGACGTTTTCTGCATAACGCAGTGTCCAGAAAGTTTTGGCCGAGCGATTTGTGAGATTCAGCGCGTAGGAGGTGTTGCCATAGCGCCGCCCGGCAGAAGCTTCAAAGCGGCTTCTTTGCGAAGGGTTCCAGGTAAGCCCTAGAGACCAGTTGTTGCCCTTGATTTTGTCAAATCCAGCTGAAGACTGGTCGTTTTCATCTTGGCCTACGCTGGCGACCAATCTGGTTTTGGGAGCAATCTGGTAGCCAGCATTGGCAACCAAGCTGGAGATCCGCACTTTTGATGTGCTGTCATCCCTCTGTAGGCGGTATGAAATTCCCCATGGCGTTTTGTTGAATTCGGTGCCGCTGGTGAGTTTGACAAGTAGATTGGTGTTGTGTGAGGTGCTGAACGTGGCGTTGTTGTCGGACTCGCTCGTGCGAACCTGGCCCTTGATGTTGAATTGGGCGTACTCGCCAAAACGGTTTTGCCACGATGGACCGATGGTGAATGAACGAATTTCAGTGCGGTTATTGGTCAGGTTGTAACTGCCCACGCCGACTTTCCCGACTTCGTTGATGTTGTGCTGATTGATCGTAGCAGAGGAGGAAATGACCAGGTTTTCACCCAAAACACGGGCATACAACTGCGAGGCCAATTGGTTGCTTTTCGTGTTCTGGCCGGGATCGTGGCTGTACAGCGTGCCATGCAGACCATAGTCGACAGAAAGATCCATTCCGGCACTTCTGCGCAGCAGTGAAAAACCGGGAATGACTTCCGTGACAAAAGACGCCTGCTGGCCGGACGCCTGCAAGGCGATGTTGTCGGTATAACGTTCACTGACCCCGAATTTGGGTTCAAATCGCCACTCGGCTGCAAAGGCCGTCGTGCTGGATGAAGCGCCGAACAGGGTGAGGATGAGTGTGCTAGCTGCCGTTTTCAGCATCACTGCTTCCGAAATAGTCCCCCACTCCGACGCCTGCACGGGAGGGCGCTTTGTTCAGAACCATTCCTACGTAAGCACAATCCCGCAGATAAGACAGCGACTCAGTGACCGCACTTTGTGGTGTTTTTTCTGCTTCGACCACAAGAACAACCTGGCCCATGTAGGTGGCGAGCACGGCGGCTTCACTCGTGGACAAGAGCGAAGGAGTGTCAAAGACAACGATCCGGTCGTGATAACGCTTGGAGATATCGTCCACAAAAGCCTGCATGGCCGCGCTGGCGAGCAGTTCTGTGGCATGGGGGACGCCCTTGCCTGCAGGCAGGACAGTGAGTTTGTCGATTTCCGTCTTAATGAGCACTTCGGACAAGGGAATGGAGGGATCAATCAGTACGTCAATCAGCCCCCGGCCAGCCTTGAGCCCCAGGTATTTCATGACACCACTGGAACCCACATCAGGGCGCGCCACGTCGGCATCGACCAATAGAACGGTATTTTCCAATTCGGTCGCCAGACTGATGGCCAGGTTGACTGCGGTGAACGATTTCCCCTCCTGCGGCAGGGAACTGGTGACCATGATCATGTTGCCATTCGGTAGTGCGACGTGCCCGCCTTGGCCGAATGCATTGGCAATCAATGGGCGCTTGATCAGGCGATATTCTTCCGCGAGTCGGCTGCGGCCCGCATCGGGGGTTAGAACACCCCGTTGCCGCAGCCTGGAAAATGTAGCTTTCCCTCGCTGCCCCCGATGCTCACCTGGGCTCATCACCGATGCGGTGCCAGCCCGGGCACGTGAAAAAACAGCGCCCCACTTGATGGGGTTGGCCCCGGCAAACAGTCCTTTTACTTGTTCAAAGATGCGCATGTCTCGTTCCTCAAGCCTCGGAAATGAACAGGTAGTAGACAATCTGGACGAGATAAACCATGAGCAATCCGGCAAATAGACCACCGTAAACCAGGTTGATGTGGCGTGCTTTCAGAAGTCCATCGGTCGTGCCGATACGGGTCACCACCCCCAGCATGGGGTAATCGGTGAGGTCATACCATTGGCGGCGGCTGTCGATAGTGGGGCGGATTTGTCCGAGCAGGAAGGCTAGACCTGTGCCGAGTGCCAAGCCGACAACCAGTGCGGCAGAAAGCAGCAAGGGGCGATTGGGGTAGGACGGCCTCGATGGGACACGGGGTGGGTCAATGACGCGGAATTCAACGGTGTCTGTCCGGCTTTCCACATCTTGGGAAATGGCTGCGGTTTCCCTGCGATCAAGCAATTCATCGTAATTTTTCTTGAATACGCTGTAATCACGCATGAGTTGCGTGTATTCCGATTCGATCTGAGGGATGAGGTCTACAGATTGCATCAAGCTGGTGCGTTTGTTTTGCAGTTGAGCCACCCGAATGCGTAAGGAGGCAGCATTGGCATCCGCTTCTGCAATGGCGATCGTCAGCTGTTGGTAGACCGGGTTGTCTGCTTTGATGGAGGAGGGAACGTCTTTTTTCATCAAGGCTTCTTCTTGATGTTTTTGTTCCTGAAGTTTGGCGATGAGCTGTTTTGCCTGAATGATTTCGGGGTGAAGGTCGGTAAAACGTAGTCGCAGGTTGTCCAGTTGGGTTTGTAACGCAGAGATACGCGTGTCGAGTTGTGACGAAATGCCGCTTACGGGCAAGGTTGATGTCAGGATGGCCGCCTGCCCATCCAACTGGGCCTGTAGTTGCTTCTTGCGGTTGACGGCTTCATCGAGTTCAAGCGTGGCCTGCTCCAGAGCGAGATTGACCTCACCGACCTTCGCGTAGTACCCGCCTTCTTGCCCTGGTAATGCCCCCATGTGCTCACGTTTGAAGGCTTCGAGATTTTTTTCCTTTTCCAGAAGTCTGGCCTCGTACCCTTTCAGTTGTTCGTCAATGAATTTCTGGGTTGAACCCAAATCCTTTCTGGCATTTTTCAGGCTGCTTTCGGTGAATATGGTCAGCATTTCCTGCACAACCCGTTTGGCAAGATCCGGATTGGAGTTCTGATAGCTGATGGTGTAGAGGTTTTCGCGTTCAGTGCCCTTGATGGTGATGCGTTCTTCAAAACCTTTGTACAACGCCTCTTTTTGCCGTTGGGTTTTTGCAGACAGATCAAGATCGAGCGAACGCGCCAGTCTTTCCAGGTTGGGGCGGCTGACCAACGTGCGGGTCATCAGGGTGATCTGCTGATCAAGGTTCGGTTGTACCGTGAGCCCGGACAAGAGCGGGCGTAACAGGGACTGCGTGTCGACATACACCCTGGCTTGAGCCTGATATTCGTTTGCCAGAAAGTAAATCCAGACCCAGCCGCTGACGGATACCGTCCAAGCAATGGTGAGCACCAACCCGCGCCTGCGCCAGACGCCCCGGATATAGCCCAGTATCTGCTCGACTAACTCATTCATTACAAATAGTCCTAGTTTTGGCCAAGTTGGAAAGTCAGAACCAGCTCTCGGGGATGATCAGCAGATCGCCCGGAGCCATGTCTACGTTGGCAGAAATATCGCCCTCCTTGACCAGATCTTTCAGGCGAACGGCATACTGTTGTGGCTTGCCATTGACCGTTCGCAGAATGCTTGCCTGATTGCCATCTGCAAAATCGGTGAGCCCCCCCACGGAGATCATGACGTCTACCAACGTCATGCCTTCACGATAATTCAGCGATTGTGGGCGGGTTGCTTGCCCGATGATGCGAATCTGCTGGCTGTATGCACCAACCCCTCCGCTGCCACCCCCGCCCCCGCTCCCGCCGTAGTTTCCGTAAGATGAGCCGTATGAGGAGCCATAAGAAGAGCCACTGCTGTAGGCCTGACCATAGGAGGATGATCCTGCGCCACTTCCCCCATAAGCCCCCCCGCCCATGCCGCCAACCGTGACAGTCACCACCGGGTCTTGGATGTATCGGGTTAAGGCTTGTTCTATTTCCCGCGCGAGCTGGATGGGGGTTTTATCGCTGGCGCGCAGCTCCTCTACAAGACTCATGGTCATCATGCCATCTGCACGAATCTGGAAAACCCCGGAAACTTCGGGGTGTCCCCAGACAAAGATGTTGATGGAATCGCCTGGCCCCAGGATGTAGCGCCACTCGGAAACCCCGGCAGCCTTGGCGGGTGCCGGTGGGTATACCGGCTCGTCTGCACAGGCGGACAGCAAACCTGCCAGCAACACGGGCAGAAGATAATGTTTCATTGGTGTGAGCTCACTACTAGTAGGCCATTTGGTGATCGCGTGCAAAATCCAAGTCGCGTAGCATGAAAACAGATTGTTCACAATATAACAATGTATATAGCGGAATGGTTAAATGCACCCGCTTTCGCGGAGATTGAAACAATGCACATTCGTTACAATTAACCGCATGAAAACCGAACTCGTTGACACGAAAGACAACCAGCGCTACCTCGTACGTACCCGCCTTGAGGTTGTTCACCTATTGGAAAACATCATGGCATCGAGGGCGATTATCGCCTTGTATGACGATGCGAGTAAACGCAACTTCATGCTTTCTTCGTTGCTTGAGGTCGATGGCTCCCAGGGGGTGTTGTTTTTGGAAATGGGCGCAGACCAGGCGTTCAATAAACGTTTGATGGCTGCGGGCGAGATGACCTGCGTCACATCACTCAATCAAATTCACGTCCAATTTACCGCCCGTGATTTGCGGGCTGTCGTGTTGGATGGCAAGAACGCCTTTCGGGCATCGCTGCCCTCCGAGCTTTTGCGTTTACAGCGTCGGGAGTCCTATCGTCTGGCGACTTCGGTCATCCACCCCGTGCAATGCGCCATCAACACGGGGCATGGTTTGGTCGAAACGGTGGTAGTGGATATCAGCTTGGGTGGTTTGGGATTGTTGGCCTACGAAGACGTCGGAAATCTTTTGCGGCGGGGTGTGGTGTACCACGGTTGCCGTTTGTCTTTGCCGGGAAGAGGGGAGTTTGCTGTCAGTTTGAACGTTTGTACGACCTTTGATGTCGCCTTGAAAAACGGTAAACAAACCCATCGGGCGGGGTGTCAGTTCATCGACCTTCCCGCCAGCATTGAGACAGAAATACAGCGTTATATCATCCGCGTAGATAGGGAGCGCGTCAGCCGGTATCTGTAATTACCGGGGCTGACTCAACCAGCGGGCGGCATCCAGTGCGTAATAGGTCAGGATGGCGTCAGCTCCTGCTCGTTTGAACCCCAGCAGGCTTTCCATGACGCATGCTTCTTCGTTCAGCCAGCCATTTAGGCTGGCTGCTTTGAGCATCGCGTATTCGCCGCTGACCTGATAAACAAATGTGGGAGCCTGGTAGGTTTCTTTGACCCTGCGAACAATATCGAGGTAGGGCATGCCGGGTTTGATCATGACCATATCGGCACCTTCCTGCAGGTCTAATCCCACCTCCCACAGCGCTTCATTAGTGTTGGCGGGATCCATCTGGTATGTATGTTTGTCGCCTTTGCCAAGGTTGGCTGCCGAACCGACGGCGTCCCGGAAGGGGCCGTAAAAGCTGGATGCATATTTCGCGGAATAGGCCAGGATGCGTGTGTGGATGAAACCCGCAGCATCCAGGGTCTCGCGTATGGCGTGGATACGGCCATCCATCATGTCGGACGGAGCTACGACATCCGCACCCGCCATCGCATGCGTTTCGGCCTGACGGGTCAGAACGGCAATGGTCTCGTCGTTGAGGACATATCCTGAATCGTCAATGAGCCCGTCTTGACCGTGGCTGGTATAAGGATCCAGTGCCACATCGGTAATAACACCAAGCTCGGGGAAGCGTTTTTTTAGTGCGCTGACCACAGTCGGAATCAGACCTTGCGGGTTGTAGGCCTCTGCGGCGTCAAGGGATTTTCGGGTTGAGTCAATAACAGGAAACAGCGCCATTGCGGGTATACCGTGATTCAGGCACGCCTCGGCAAGCGCATACAGACGATCCAGGCTCATGCGCTGTACGCCGGGCATCGAGACGATGTCTTCTGTCCGGTTTTCTCCTTCCAGAACGAAAACGGGAAGAATCAGATCGGTAGCGGAGAGCGTGGTTTCACGCATCAGACGGCGGGAGAAATCGTCACGACGCATGCGACGCATGCGTTTCCCGGGAAATCTGGATAGATCAAACATCGGTTTTGCTCCTGGGTTCAAGCGAGGTTGTCGCAGTATTGGGGGACGCTTTTGACGGGGTTCCCAGCCATTTTCTGACAATGGACTCGGTTTCATCCAGGCCTTGGCGTTTCAGACTGGAGAAAAGCTGGATGCTGACGGCTAGGTCTGCATCCTTGAGCGTCTTGGCGACGCCCAACAGGGTTTGTTGCGCCGCGCCGCGCGAGAGTTTGTCGCTTTTCGAGAGCAGCACGTGAATGGGTTTGCCGGAAGGGCGAAACCACTCCAGTAAAGACCAGTCCAGATCAGTCAGGGGGTGGCGGATGTCCATGATGAGCACCAACCCAGTCAAGTGTGGGCTTCTGGCCAAGTAGCCGCCAATCAGTTCCTGCCAGACGGCTTGCTGGGCTTTGGGGGCCTTGGCAAAACCATATCCGGGCAAATCAACCAGAAAGCGTCCGGGCTCAATGCTGAAGAAATTCAGAAGTTGTGTTCGTCCGGGGAGTTTGCTAACAAAAGCCAATCGCTTCTGATTGCATAATGCGTTGATTGCGCTTGACTTCCCTGCGTTTGACCGGCCAGCAAAGGCCACTTCTGCCAAGCTGTCACGGGGCAAATCGCGGGTGTGAGCAACTGAAATATGGAAATTGGCGTTTAACACAATTAAACCTGGACTGGCACTATGGGAATTGGCCCGCTACAATGCCTCGATTCTTGCTTGCTGTCATTCCGGATTTTAAGGAGCGTTTCCATGAAAGCCTTTGCGTTGTTGACTAGCCTGATTATTTCCGCCATGGGTTTGACTTCAGTTTCTTGGGCCAATACTGCTGTGACCCCCGCTGCAAAAGGGGATGCAGCCAAGGCTCAAAAAATTGTCAATGACGTGTGTGGTGCGTGCCACGCGACGGACGGCAATAGTACGAATCCGACGTACCCCGTGCTCGCGGGACAACACCCCGAATACATTGCGAAGCAGCTGAATGAATTCCGTTCCGGGGCTCGCATGAATGCAACGATGGCCCCGAATGCAGCCAAATTGAGCAACGATGACATCCTCAACGTGGCAGCCTATTTCAGTGTGCAGCAGACCAAGGCCAAGCAGGCAAAGGACGCAACGCTGGCAGCAGAAGGCAAGAAAATTTACATGGGGGGTAACCAGGGTAGCGGTGTTCCAGCATGTGCATCCTGTCATGGCCCTGCGGGTTCCGGTATTCCCGTCCAATTTCCTCGCGTTGGCAGCCAGCATGCGAAGTACGTCCTGACACAACTCAAGAATTTCCGTAGCGGTGATCGTGCTAATGACGGTGGAAAAATGATGCAGGTCATCGCCCGCAAGATGACTGATCAGGAAATGAAGGCTGTGGCGGAGTACATGTCCGGCTTGCGCTGATCCGTTGCTCATCATGAACGGCCCGCTTGATGCGGGCCGTTTTCTTTTGGCCGATGTCTTTATGTGGCCCATCTTCCTCTTTCCCTGAAATGTCGTTCCTCAGCGACCTGAACCCGCAGCAGCGCGAAGCTGTCCGCTATCTTGATGGGCCTCTCTTGGTGTTGGCGGGTGCGGGTTCTGGCAAGACGCGGGTGATTACCCGAAAAATCGCCTATCTGGTCGATAGTTGTGGCATAGAAGCCAGCCATATCGCGGCCATTACCTTTACCAACAAAGCAGCGCGCGAAATGAAGGAGCGTGTCACCGAGCTGTTGCCAGGAAAGAGTGCGCGTGGCCTGACCATTTCCACTTTTCACTCGTTGGGGTTGTACGTTCTGCGGCTGGACGCCTCTCTATTGGGGTACAAGCCCAAGTTTTCGGTTCTGGATACAGCAGATGCACAGGGCATTCTTTCCGACATACTTAAAAATACGGACAAGGCTGGCTTGCGTCAGGCGGCGGCAGTGATTTCTGGCTGGAAGAATGCTTTGCTTTCTCCAGAGGCGGCCATGTCGGCTGCGAGGGATGCCAATGAGCAACAGTGGGCAGCGGCTTACCAGGCTTATCAGGGCACGTTGCGGATTTATCAGGCGATGGATTTTGATGACCTGATTCGTCTCCCGGTGGCGCTTTTTCGGCAACACCCCGAAGCCTTGGAAAAATGGCAGGCCCGGCTGCGTTATCTGCTGGTTGATGAATATCAGGACACCAACGGTGCCCAATATGAGTTGCTCAAACAGCTCGTTGGCCCGATGGGGCGCTTTACTGCGGTGGGTGATGACGATCAGGCCATTTACGCGTGGCGAGGGGCCGATATTGAAAACTTGCGGCGCTTGTCCCAGGACTGGCCTCGACTCAAGGTGATTCCACTGACCCAAAACTACCGATCAAGCCAGCGCATTCTCAAGGCAGCCAATAGCGTCATACGCAATAACCCCCGTCTGCACGAGAAAAACCTGTGGAGTGATTTGGGGACGGGGGAGCACATCGAGGTGGTTGAGTGCCGCGACGATCGGCATGAGGCAGAGACCGTAGCGATGCGTATTTCTGCGCATAAATTCGAGAACAGAACCCGATTCAGCGACTACGCCGTGCTTTATCGCGGCAATCATCAGGCACGTTTGATTGAAGAGGCTTTGCGAGAGGCCAAAATTCCCTACCTGCTTTCTGGTGGACAGTCTTTTTTTGACCGCACCGAAATCAAGGATGTCATTGCTTACCTGCGTCTGATTGTGAACCAGGACGATGACCCAGCGTTCATCCGCGCAGCTACGGTACCTCGTCGGGGGATAGGGCCGACAACGTTGGAAAAACTGGGGGAACACGCAGGAAAGCGACACATCAGTTTGTTCGCTGCGGCATGTGAGGCGGGCTTGCAGAACCAGTTGACGTCACGCCAACTTGACTCACTGATGACCTTCTGTGACTTCGTCAATCGGCTTTCTTTTCGCGCAGAGCGTGAGTCTGCCGGGTTGTTGCTGGAGGAGTTGATTGCGGCGATCCAGTATGAACCCTGGTTGTACGACACGGATGATGAGCGTGCAGCCAAGACGAAGTGGCAAAACGTACGCGAATTCATTGATTGGCTGACAAAAAAAGGAGAAGAGGAAGGTAAAACGCTGAACGACCTGACTCAAACCATCAGTCTGATGAATTTGTTGGAGGGTCGTGACGGCGCTGAATTCGATGCGGTGCGCCTATCAACACTGCACGCAGCGAAAGGGTTGGAATTTCCCCATGTGTACCTGATCGGAGTTGAGGACGAAATCCTGCCGCACCGGGAATGTATGGAAGGTACTCGTCTTGAGGAAGAGCGCAGGTTGATGTACGTGGGCATTACGAGAGCACAACGAGGTCTCACGATATCCCACTGCAAGAAACGTAAAAAAGGGGGAGAAATCGTCACTTGTGAGCCTTCGTGCTTTCTTGCGGAACTGGAAAGCAGTGAAATCCGGCGGGTTGGGGGTGGGTCGGGTCAGATGGCTGACGAGGCGGGCAAGGCAGAGGGACGGCGGCGTCTTTCTGCCCTCAAAGCCATGTTGGGCAAACAATAAAAAACGCGGCGCAGAGGCCGCGTTTTTTATGCGGTGCAGGTGGCGCTTATTTCTTCGCAGCGGCGGGTGCGCTAGCAGTCATGGCTGCTTTGGCTTGGTCGATCATGTGATCCACGGCAAACATGGTGTCACTGTCAGACAACTTATCGTTGCCACCTTTGGCCGGGCCACCGAAGCTGCCTTTGATGGCGGCGGTGTACAAGGCCTCGCGGCCCTCTTTCAGCAGGGATGCCCAGGCTTTGGTGTCATTCAGCTTTTGCGCGCCGGTGACTCCGGTGTCATGGCAGTAAGCGCAGTTTTCTGCGTAGACCACCTTGCCTCGGGCAAGGTCGGCAGAGCTGGGCTCGCGTTCTTTTTTCAGTGTGGGAACAAAGTTCGCGCCAGCCGCATTGGTCATGTAGACAATGCCTCGGGCCACTTCCATATCGGACAGGTCTGGTTCACCGCCGCGAGCAGGCATCTTGTTGAAGCCATTCAGTGCGTGGTTGAGCAACGTGTCATAACCTTGAGCAATGCGCTTGCTCCAGGCACCGGGCTCCTTGAATTTGGGGGAGCCCAACGCGCCAGCGCCATGGCACCCCGCGCAGACTTCGTTGTAGACCTGCTCGCCGGTCAATTCGATCTTGGGTGCATTGGGATCAATCGCAACAGAGTGGCCGACAGGTTGAATTCGCTCCTGTACGGATCTGTCTGCAAGTGGGGCCGGATCATCCTGCCCCATGCGCCCCTGAATACCCAGGAACAACATGACAATCAGAAAAATAGCTATCCCTGGGGCAAACAACCCTCCCAATGTAGCGACAAGGAAATCTTTCGGTGTGGTTTTGGTCATCTCGTGATGTTCGGCCATGTCGGAGCTCTCGTTCGTCCAGGTTGCAAAGACCTCACGATTATACGGTCATATCGCTGACCAGCGTGAAGTGCTGTGCTATCCTTCGCGCCCCAATGCAGGGTGAGATGCGTTGTTTTTTGCAAAAAACCGTTTTTTTGTGCGGTTATTGCATCATTCCACGATTTTTCTCCGTCAATTTTTTCAACGCGCCCGTAGCTCAGCTGGATAGAGTACTGCCCTCCGAAGGCAGGGGTCGCACGTTCGAATCGTGTCGGGCGCGCCAGTTTATTGAGTCCGCGTGGGTTCTGTGCCCATTTGCAGCCGAGCCTCTCTAACCGGATTGTTTTCAGCATCAATCTGTTTGTGTGCCGGAAGTCCCGTTCGGGACGGCAGCAGGTAGATGTATGACGAAGCAGATCCTGCCATTTTTGTTGGCGGCTGCGATGGTGCCGCCGTGTATTTCGATAATTGAACGGACAATGGCCAATCCAAGCCCCACGCCCTCGCCGCCAGGCCGTCGAGCCGCTTCACCGGTATAAAACCGCTCAAACAGCCGTGGCAGGTTTTCTTGCGAAATTTCTCCCGGGTTATCGATGGTTACCGTGACCTCCCGAGGCGAGGCAGACAGTTGGATATTGACCAGCTCCCCGCTGGGGCAATGACGAATGGCATTCGACAGCAAGTTTGATAAGGCACGTCGCAGCATGATGCGATCACCGGCCAGGTTTGCCACACCGGCAACATGGATCTGAACGCCCTTTTCCTCAGCAACGATGCCGTGAAATTCGGCCAGTGCATGAGCTTCATCGGCCAGATCGACAGGCTCACTGCGTGGTGCGATGAGCTGATTATCGGCCTGGGCCAGAAACAGCATGTCGCCAATCATGCGGCCGAGGCGTTCATATTCCTCAGCCGCAGATTGCAAGGACTCGCGATATTCCTCGACTGAACGCGGCCACCCCAGAATGACCTGAGTTTGTGTCATCAAATTCGACACCGGTGTGCGTAACTCGTGGGCGATGTCAGAAGAAAATTCAGACAGGCGGCGAAAAGAGGCTTCCAGTCGCGTCAGCATGGCATTGAACGCCTGGGTTAATTGCTGGATTTCCCCCGGCACACTCGACTCCGGCAGTCGCTCGTGCAAGCTACTGGCGGACAGGTGCGCAACCAGCTCGGAAATACGCCGTAATGGTCGCAATCCCATGTGCGTTGCCAGCCACCCCAGTGCCGCTGTGGTGAGTGCCGCCAGTGCAGTCGCCAGCAACAGCATGCGCAGAAAGTCATCCATGAATACGCGGTGGTGCGAGATGTCGAGCGTGATGACAACCCTGAGCGCCGAGGCCCCCGGTACGCCGGGGTGCACCTGTGCGCTGAGTGACCGATAAGACTGCCCACCGTGTTTCCAGAGTGTCAGTTCTTCGGTGTACGGCAAGTGCCCGAGAGGAAGGGGGGCATGCGCACCATGTAGGCTATGTGTGCCATGCGGGCTGCTGAACCAGATGGAGCCCTCTGCCGCCAGCAATGTCACCGACAAACCATGATGCCCCACCAGTGCGCCCTCCAGCAGTCGTGGCACCGCCTGCAACTCGGTGGCAGTACGTGCCCTCTCCAGCAGAGTGCGTACCAGGGTCAATTTACCTTCGATTTCGGCGCGATCCATTTCCTGAAAGTGGGTTTCCACTGAGCGCACCACGCTCCAGCCGAGCGCAATCAAAACCAGTGCAGCACAGAACGCAAACAGGGCGCTGATACGTGCAGTCAGCGACATGTGTCTCATGCGGGGGTCTCCTCCAGCACATAGCCCATGCCTCGTACCGTATGGATGAGCTTGGGCTCAAAGCCGTCATCCACCTTCACGCGCAGACGGCGCACGGCGACATCGATGACATTCGTATCCGAGTCGAAATTCATGTCCCATACCTGCGAAGCAATCAGTGAGCGAGGCAAGACTTCTCCCCGGCGGCGCATCAACAGTTCCAGCAAGGCGAATTCCTTGGCTGTCAGTTCAATACGCTGACCGGCCCGTAAAGCCCGGCGGCGCAACAGATCCAGTTCGAGATCGGCCACCCGTAATTGCGACGAATCCAGACTGCCGCGCCCTCGTCGGGTCAGGCTGCGCACACGGGCCAGCAATTCAGCAAAGGCAAAAGGTTTGATCAGGTAGTCATCGGCCCCCAGCTCCAGACCTTTGACGCGATCTTCCACCTGGTCACGCGCCGTCAGAAATAGAACGGGCACATCCAGCTTGGCACGGCGGACGCCTTCCAGAATCTGCCAACCATTCAACCCCGGCAGCATTACATCCAGAATCAGCAGTTCATGTCGCCCTTCCCGAGCCAGCTCCAATCCCTCCCAACCGTCGCGGGCGAGATCCACGATAAATCCCGCCTCGGTCAGCCCCTGTTTGAGATAAGCCCCCGTTTTGGGTTCGTCTTCAACGATCAGAATCTTCATGAGCGGCGCGGTGAAATGGCAGAAAGTGGAACAGGCAAGACTGCCCATGCCGCATGGTACCGCCGCGAAAAGAAGCAGGTGAGGGGGGGCGGGTTTTGTCCGATGGTGGCTCACCCCGCTCCTCAACCCATCCTTATCCGGGCCGACTCAATAAGAGACGAGGTGCGCAAGGCCCTGGCTTAAAATGCTCGCCGTTTTCGGATGGGACTCTTTCCATGAATCGGCAAATCAAGATTTATTTTTTCGGGCATCTGGTCGATATGCTGTACCGCGACAACGAGGTGTTGTTTCTGCCGCTCTCGGTGAATGACGTGCAAACTTTGATGGCGCATCTGGCCAAACGCGGTGAACCGTGGACACCGTTGTTCGACAAACATGCCGCGCGCCTCAAGATCACCGTCAACAAACAGTTTGCCGAGCTCGATACCCCCGTCAAAGGTGGCGACGAAGTAGGGTTTGTGGCGTTCAATCTGAGCTGATTCTTTCGCCGCTCTGCTCAACAGGTTCGGCACGCTCGTGCATTCAACGTTTTTCTCCAGGGTTGCGGCCATGCTGCTCGGGGCGGTTTCCGTCACCGGGTTTGCGCCGCTGTATGCCTGGCCTGTTCCCGTGGTGGCGTTGGCGGCCTTGTTCTGGCTGGTGAGGCATGCGCAGCCAAGCCACGCGTTCACGCTGGGGTGGTGTTATGGTCTGGGCCTGTTTGGCGCGGGCATATCGTGGGTGTACATCAGCTTGTCGGTCTACGGTGGCCTGCCTGTCTTACTGGCGGTGTTGGCAACCCTGCTGTTTGCTGCATTCCTCGCGCTGTATCCCGCGTGGGCCCTGTGGCTGGCTGCACGACTGAGTGCTCCGGGCTGGGGACGCATGCTGCTGGCCTTACCGGCCAGCTGGGTGTTGTCGGAATGGATTCGTGGCTGGTTTCTGACGGGGTTTCCATGGCTGGCTGTGGGCTATTCACAGGTGCCTGATGGGGCATTTGCTGGATTCGCACCGGTGCTGGGTGTGTATGGCGTGAGCCTGCTGTTGGCGGTGGTGGCCGGATGTTTTGCCCGATGGCACCCACGCGCGATGGCCATAGGTGTGATTCTGTTGTGCTCCGGCTGGGGCTTGCTGCAGGTGGAATGGACCCGCCCCGTAGGGCAACCAGTCTCGGTTGCACTGTTGCAGGGCAACGTACCGCAAGACATGAAATTTCGTCCAGAACGTTTGCAGACCACCCTGCACGGTTATGCCCAACAGATGCTTTCGAGTCAGGCGCGGCTGGTGATCTTGCCCGAAACGGCCTTGCCGCTATTTCGTTCCAGCGTACCCAGTGACTATCTCGCGCTGCTTGCCCGCCATGCTCGCGGGCAGCAGGGCGACGTGCTTCTCGGTTTGCCTGAAGACCTGCCCTCCGGCGAATACTTCAACAGCGTGATCAGTCTGGGGAGCGCAGCCGAAGGCCGCTATCGCAAGCAGCATCTGGTGCCATTTGGCGAATTCGTTCCCTGGGGATTTCGCTGGCTGGTCGACATGATGCACATTCCGTTGGGCGACTTCTCGCGCGGCGGCGCGCAGCAACCCCCGCTAGGGGCTGCAGGCCAGAAACTGGCAGTGAATGTTTGTTTTGAGGATGTGTTCGGCGAAGAGCGCATCCATGCCGCACGTCAATCCAGCCTGCTGGTGAATGTCAGCAACGACGCTTGGTTCGGCGACAGCCTCGCACCCTGGCAGCACCTGCAGATCGGCGCGATGCGCTCGCTGGAAGCCGGACGCTGGCAGTTGCGGGCCAACAACACCGGCGTGAGCGCCATTCTCGATGAACGCGGGCGGGTGCAAGCGGCCCTGCCCTTGTTTACTTCGGCGACCCTGCACGGGCGGGCCCAGGGGCGAGAGGGTTTGACCCCCTACCTGCGCTGGGGCAATGGCCCTGTTCTGTTTCTGATTTTGGGCCTGTTGCTGGCCGCCGCACTGCTCTCACGTCAACACCGTACAAGCCGATGACCTCACCTGTTCTGAACTCTCCCCTGCGTTTGACCCACCTGTCTCATGGTGGTGGGTGTGGCTGCAAGATCGCCCCGGCAGTGCTGGAAAAAATCCTCGCCGACACGCCCTTTGCCAAAGGGCTGGCGAGCAGCTATCCCGATCTGTTGGTGGGCATCGAATCTTCGGATGATGCAGCGGTCTGGCGACTGAATGACACCCAAGCCATCGTCGCGACGACGGATTTCTTCATGCCCATTGTCGATGACGCTTTCCAGTTCGGGCGAATCGCCGCAACCAACGCCATTTCAGATGTCTATGCCATGGGCGGGCAGCCCCTGTTTGCGCTGGCGCTGGTGGGCATGCCCCTCGACAAACTCCCTCATGACACCATTCGCCAGATTCTTGCCGGCGGCGAAGCGGCGGCAAAAGCCGCAGGGATTCCCATCGCCGGGGGGCATTCCATTGATTCACAAGAACCGATTTATGGGCTGGTTGCCATCGGTGTGGTCAACCCGGAGCAGATCAAACGCAATAGCCAGGGGCAAGCCGGTGACGTGCTGATTCTTGGCAAAGGGCTGGGAGTGGGGATTTACTCTGCCGCACTCAAAAAAGATCAACTACCCGAGGCCGGTTACGAAGCCATGATTGCCTCGACCACTCAGCTCAACACGCCCGGCATCGCGCTGGGCCGGATGCCGGGCGTGCATGCCATGACTGATGTCACCGGTTTTGGCCTGCTCGGGCATGGGTTGGAACTGGCACGGGGCTCGGGGTTGCGGGTGGACATCGATTTCGAGCGTGTGCCGCTTTTGCCTGGGGTGGCAGAGTTGGCGCAGAGCGGTTTCATCACCGGAGCCAGCGCCCGCAACTGGGCGAGCTACGGTGATGGCGTGGCGTTATTCGCAGAGTGCGCAGACTGGCAACGTGCCATTCTCACCGACCCGCAGACCAGTGGCGGTCTGCTCGTGGCGTGTGATGCGGCCAGCGCCGAAGCCGTGCTGGCCGGGTTCCATGAACAGGGATTTGCGCGGGCGGCAGTGATTGGGTGCTTGCGCGAAGGCGAAGCGGGCGTGAGCGTGCGCTGAGCCTTCATGGCCGCCTTGCCTTGACGCCGCCCACAGTGCCAGATCGGGCCAACCTCAAACGAGAACCAGGATGTCACTTGCATGCAAGGTGGGGTGGGATGTCGTACCGAGTATGGCGACGAGTTTCATGGTGGCATGGCCCGTGCCATCGGCGTCGTAATACAGCTTGCCCGTGGTTTTGTCATAAATCATCCGGTCGCTGCTGTCGTGTGCGGCCTTGCCCGCGTGGAACTGTGCGGTGGTCAGCGCCTCGCCTGTGATAGAGCCCATACCCAGTGCCCTGAATAGATCGGCATCAAGACAGAGTTTGTCTGTGCCGGTGACGAAATCGAGCACGCGGTCGACATTGTCTGCGGCGTTGGGGGCGCTATCGAACACAAAGCGGTCGGCACCGTGGCCGCCTGTCAGGCTGTCTTGGCCTGCCCCGCCGGAGAGGGTGTCGTTGCCACCCTTGCCATTGAGCACGTTCTTGCCGACGTTGCCGGTCAGCCTGTTTGCCAGGGCGTTGCCTGTGGCTGTCGTGTGGCCCGTGCCGATGAGGGTGAGGTGTTCCAGATGCTCGCCCAGTGCCCATGACAGATTGCTTTTCACCAAGTCTGTGCCCGTCAGCGCGCGTTCGATCAGCCGGTCGCCCTGACCCACGACGTAGATGTCATCGCCTGCACCACCTCTTAGCGTGTCGGCACCGGCTCCGCCAATGAGTGTGTCAGCAGTGTCGGTACCGTACAGGGTTTCTGCAGCTGCTGTGCCCACGATTTTGTGCCGGGCCGCCACGATCAGGATGAACCTGTCGGAGGTGGCGGTGTTGCTGCCATCGGTCGCTGTGACCTCGATTCCGACCGATCCCACTGCCCGATTGTCTGGTGTGGCGCTGAACGTGCGTGTGGCGGCATCGAAATGCAGCCATGAAGGCAGGGTGGCCCCATCGGCGAGGTGAGCGTCATAGCTCAGGGTGTCGTTGTCGTCCCGGTCACTGAAACTGTCTGCAAGGAATGTGTATTCCAACGTGCCATATGCGGTGACGAGTTGGTCAGACAAGGGGATATCCAGCACGGGGAGGTCGTTGGTGCCGCTGAGATTGACGGTGAACGTCGCCGTCACAGGCGAGGCGATGAGGTTGTCCGTGACGGTGATAGCAAAGGTTTCGCTGGCGTTGGTTTTGAGGCCCTCAATGGCGGCATCGTCGGGTGTGAAGAGATACGCGCCCGTGGTGATGTTGACATGCAGCGTGCCGTAGGTACCTGTTTTGCCGGATACGTTCGAGGCGAGGGTGCCGTTGGAAATGCCATAGATGAGTCCGCTGGCGTTATCGGCATCCACACTGTTCAGGGCACCCGAAACCGCGATGAAACTGTCGTTGGCTGCCGTGTCGATCAGGTTTGCATTTCCGGGGGTATCCAGGGATGGCGCATCGTTCACTGCATGGATGCGCACCGTGCTGTTGTCGGTGGCGGTGAGGCTGCCATCGCTGAAAGCCCAGTCAATCTGTACCTCGGCTGGCGGGCTGTCGTTGTTGTTGCTGTACCTGATTTGCTGCAGCGCGGTGTCGATAAGCGTTTGGCTTGCTCCGGTGTTGAAGCTCAGCGTCAGCGTGCCTCCCGAATTCTGTTCGACCTGGCCGATATGGACGTCATCGACGTACAGGTTGGCACCCTCGGTCAGCACGCCCATGCGTTCACCTGCCGAGAACTGGTCTTCGGTGTGGGGGCCCCCGTGACGCATCAGCGTGACGCTGGCACCGCCGTAGTTTCCAGCGGTGGCCATCTCGGTGTCATAAACCTGTATGTTGTCGTCCAGTGACGCCGCCGTGCTGTTCTCAGTGAACAGGCCCAGACTGTTGGCCAGGGTACTGTCGGCCCCGAAGGCCGTGTCCGGTGTGCCATCGGTGTTGAGGCAGACCACGGCGAAATCATTGGTGGTTTCAGCCCAGACGGGGGTGATGTCTGAGCCATACAGCGACCCGGCAACGGCGATCTTGCCGTTGCTCAGCACGCTCACTCCAGAGACATATTCCAGCCCGGTCTGACTGGTACCTTGGGTGCCGAAGGCGGTATCGAGGATGCCGTCTGCGCTGTAGCGGCTGACGAAGCCGTTGCCGCCTGCCAGGATGATGCTGCCGTCGGTTTGGAGGGCGAGCATGTCGAAGTCGAAATCCCCTGTTTGTCCGCTGACAGAGCCGGTTCCATCCGGGCCGAAGGCGGTATCCACTGTGCCGTCGCTGTTGAAGCGAGTCAGGAAAGCTGTCTGGTCATTGATGCCGACGACGAGGATTTTGCCATCGGCGAGCACCTGCGCCTGGGTCGGATTGATGGTGCCGCTCAGCGGTACGATGGCCACGCCATGGCTGTCGCCGAAGTTGGTGTCCAGACTACCATCGGCGTTGAAGCGTACGACGGCACCCAGGCTGGTCTGAAACAGATAGGGGCCGCTGCCGACACGGCCGACCGCGATGATCTTGCCGTCTGGCTGGGAGGTGACGCCGTAGAGGGAGTCGCTGCTCCCACCCCAGCCGGTGGTCACGAGGCTGTTCATGTCCAGCAAGACCATACCGTCTGTGCCGAAGCCCGGATCCAGCGTGCCATCGGTGAGCACATGGGTGAGAGCGAAATCCTCGTAGCTGCCGGAGCCCGTTCCGGCGATCAGAAGGCTGTTGTCGGCCAGCACCGTGAGGCTGTCGCCACTATCCGCGACGGTGGTGGCGATCTGCATGATGCCGCCGCTGCCGAAACTGGTGTCGGGGCTGCCATCGCTGTTCAAACGGGCCAGGAAGGCGTCGGAGTTGTAGGCGTTGCCGACGATTAGGATCTTGCCGTCGGCCAGCAGTTTCGCCTCGGCTACAGTCTCACTAGCGCCCCAGCCGAAGGCATCCCAGAGTACCTTGCCATTGCTGCCGAAGCTGGTATCCAGGGAGCCGTCGGCGTTGTAGCGCACGGCGGCCACGTCGCTGTCGTCAACCATGAATTGCCACCCGGCATGGCCGACCACGATGAGCCTGCCGTCGGACTGCACCAGGAGCGAGGCGGGATAGTCGCGGTGGTTTGCACTACCCAGGTCGGTGTTGACGATGCCATCGCCGACGTTGAAGGTGGGTGCGGTGTTGGCAGGCATGATGGGTCCCTCGTTGTTTTATGGGTGAATGAGATGGATCAACGCGGACGAACGCAGGAATGCTCCTATTTCAGGGGATGTGTTCGTGGTAATCGATGATCAGCGGCGCATGATCGGAAAAGCGCTGACCTTTGTAAACGTGGGCAGAAACTGCCTGGGCAGCGATGCCGGGAGTGGCAATCTGGTAGTCAATGCGCCAGCCGACGTTTTTGGCCCAAGCCTGACCACGGTTGCTCCACCAGGTGTAGGCCTCGCCGGTGTGATCCGGGTAGAGATGGCGGTAGACATCGACATAGCCCAAGCGGTTGAAAACCTCGCCAAGCCAGGCGCGTTCTTCTGGCAGAAATCCTGAATTCTTCTGGTTCGATTTCCAGTTTTTCAAGTCTTTTTCTGTATGGGCAATGTTCCAGTCGCCGCACAGCACGACCTCGCGGCCCGATTGAGCAAGCCGTTCGAGATGAGGCAGAAAGCGTTCCATAAAACGGAACTTGGCTTGCTGGCGTTCTGCAGAGCTGGAGCCGGAAGGTTGGTAGAGCGAGATCACCGAGAGCGGGCCGAAACGCGCTTCGAGGTAGCGTCCTTCGGCGTCAATGTCGGCAACGCCCAGGCCCGTGACGAGCTCATCAGGCGTCTGACGGGTGTAAATGCCCACCCCGCTATATCCCTTTTTTTCAGCGTAGTGAAAATAACCCTGCAAGCCCACTGGGGCGAGCATGTCCGCAGTGAGGTCACTGGCCTGGGCCTTGAGCTCCTGCACACAGAGGATGTCGACGTTTTGCGCGGCAAGCCAGGGGAAGACGCCCTTGGAGGCCGCAGCGCGAATACCGTTAAGATTCAGGCTGATGATGCGCATAGGTGAATAGCAATGCAGGATTTCAAAAGTGAGTTTCTTGACTTGGCCATCGAGCAGCAGGTGTTGCTGTTCGGAGAGTTCAAAACCAAGGCGGGGAGGTTGAGTCCTTATTTTTTCAATGCGGGTCAATTCAACGACGGGTTGGCACTGAAACGGCTGGGCGAATTCTACGCGAAGGCCATTCTGGCTTCCGGGGTAGCCTTCGATGGCCTGTATGGCCCAGCCTACAAGGGCATTCCCTTGGGGGCGGCTGTCGCCATTGCCCTGGCCGCAGCCGGGCGCAATGTGCCGTTCACTTATAACCGCAAGGAAGCCAAGGATCACGGCGAGGGCGGCACGCTGGTGGGGGCACCGCTCAAGGGGCGTATTCTGATCGTGGATGATGTGATTTCGGCAGGTACTTCGGTGCGCGAATCAGTCGAACTCATTCGTGCCACTGGGGCAACACCCTGTGGGGTGGCGATTGCGCTCGATCGTATGGAGCGGGGCTTGGGTGAGCTTTCTGCTGTGCAGGAAGTCAGTCGTGATTACGCCATGCCAGCGGTCAGCATCGTCAATCTGGATGACTTGACCTGCTATCTTTCCGACAAGGTGGAGTGGCGAGCGACCCTGGTGGCCATTCAGGCTTATCGTCATCAATACGGGGTGAAATCATGAAAACGCACCTGTGGTTATGGCTTGGGTTGAGCGTGTCGCTATCGGCCGAGGCGGCGACTTACCGTTGGATGGATGAATACGGGCAGGTGCATTACGGCGATACTGTGCCACCGCAGCAGGTGCGCAAAGAACACAAGGAGCTCGACAAACAGGGGCGGGTCTTGCGTGAAACCGGGCAAAGCTCCCTGACAGCTGACGAGTTACGACGCATCGAGGACGCGCATCGCCGCAGCGAATTGCTCAGGCAGCACGAGCAGGAACAACAACGCCGCGATAAATCCCTGTTGCTCAGCTACGCCAACGAAGAGGAAATCGATCTGCTGCGCGATCGAGCACTGGAGCTGGAAATGCTGCAGATCAACAGCCTGAAGCTGCGTCGGGAAGCGATGCTCGAACGGGTGCTTTACGCCAATACGGAACTGAGCAAGCGGGCAAGCAAGTCGGCCTCGCGTGAACTGCAGCAACTGCGTGAAGACGGCCAGACCGATCTGCAGCGAATTGACGAGCTTTTGAGCCAGAGGCAAGCCCAACTGGAAGCCCTGAAAGCCAAATATGCCGCCGACAAGCAGCGTTTTCGTGAGCTGAAAGCGGCCGAAAAATAAGAAGAAGGCGGAGAGAGCAACACACACAAGCGGGGCACGGAAGTGCCCCGCTTGTGTTATGACGCCAGTTTTTTGCGCAGCAGGTCGTTGACCTGGGCCGGATTGGCTTTGCCTTTTGTCGCTTTCATGACCTGACCGACGAGGGCGTTGAAAGCCTTTTCCTTGCCCGCGCGGAACTCTTCCACCGATTTGGCATGGGCCGCGAGCACTGCGTCGATGATGCGTTCCACCTCGCCCGAATCGGACATTTGTTTCAGGCCGCGGGTTTCGATGATGGCGTCAGCTTCGTCGCCTTCTTGCCACATCACCTCGAACACCTGTTTGGCAAGCTTGCCCGACAGGGTGCCATCCTGGATACGCGCAAGCAGTTGTGCGAGTCGTTCGGCCGCGATGGGGGACGCACCCAGATCGAGTTCGGCCTTGTTGAGGGCGGCAGACAGGTCACCGATGATCCAGTTGGCGGCGAGTTTGGCATCGGGTTTGGGCAAGGCTGCGGCCACACGCTCAAAGTACTCTGCCATGGCGCGTGATGTGGTGAGCATCGCCGCGTCATAAGCGCTGAGGCCGAGCACGTCACGGTAGCGGGCCTGCTTGTCTTTGGGCAGCTCCGGCAGGGCAATGCGCAGTGATTCGATCAGATCTTCTTCCAGTTTGACCGGCAGCAGATCGGGGTCGGGAAAGTAGCGGTAATCGTGCGCGTCTTCCTTGGTTCGCATCATGCGGGTCTCGCCCGTATCGGGGTTGAACAATACCGTGGCCTGCTGGATTGCGTGGCCATCTTCAATCTGCTCAATCTGCCAACGCACCTCGTAGTCGATGGCCTGCTCCAGAAAGCGGAAGGAGTTCAGGTTCTTGATCTCGCGGCGGGTGCCGAATGTAGCTTGCCCCTTGGGGCGTACCGAGACGTTGGCATCGACCCGGAAGCTGCCTTCCTGCATGTTGCCATCGCAAATGCCGATCCAGGTGACCAACGTATGCAGGGCGCGGGCGTAAGCGACGGCCTCTTTGGCAGAACGCATATCTGGTTCGGAAACGATTTCCAGCAGGGGCGTACCGGCGCGGTTGAGGTCAATGCCGGTCATGCCATGAAAATCTTCGTGCAGCGATTTACCCGCATCTTCTTCAAGATGGGCACGGGTCAGTTGCACCGTTTTTTCCACCGCTTGGTCGCCTTCGCCGACCTGGATGCTGATGGTGCCCCCTTCAACGATGGGTAACTCGAACTGGCTGATCTGGTAGCCCTTGGGGAGGTCGGGGTAGAAATAATTCTTGCGGGCGAAGAGATTGGTGCGGTTCAGCTTTGCACCGATGGCCAGCCCGAATTGGATGGCGCGTTCGACTGCGCCACGGTTGAGCACGGGTAAAACTCCGGGCAGGGCGATGTCGACTGCGCAGGCCTGGGTATTGGGGGCTGCCCCGAACGCGGTCGAGGCAGAAGAAAAAATCTTGGATCGGGTGGAGAGCTGGGCATGGACTTCCAGCCCGATGACGGTTTCCCACTGCATGGTCAGATTCCTTCCGGGGTGCGCTGATGCCAGTCTGTAGCGAGCTGATACTGATGTGCCACGTTCAGCATGCGGGCCTCATCGAAATAGTTGCCGATGAGCTGCAGACCGATGGGCAAGCCCTGGCTGTCAAACCCGCCGGGGAGCGACATGCCCGGCAGCCCGGCGAGGTTGACGGCGATGGTGTAGATGTCCGACAGATACATTTCCACAGGGTCTGCCGATTTTTCGCCGAGTTTGAAAGCGGTGGTCGGCGCAGTGGGGCCGAGAATGAGGTCGCATTGCCGGAAGGCTTCCGTGAAGTCATGGGCAATCAGGCGGCGCAACTTCTGGGCCTGGATGTAATAAGCATCGTAATAGCCGTGGCTCAGCACATAGGTGCCGATGAGAATGCGCCGCCGTACTTCGGCACCGAAACCTTCGGCCCGGCTTTTTTCGTACATGTCGGTGAGGTCAGTGTATTTGGGGGTGCGATAGCCGTAACGCACTCCATCGAAACGCGAGAGGTTGCTGGAGGCTTCCGCCGGAGCCAGCACGTAATAGGCTGCGACCGAGAGGCTGGAGTTGGGGAGCCCCACTTCCACCGTGTCAGCACCAAGTTGGCGCAACTGGGCAATGGCGGCCTCGACGGCGCGGGCGGTATCGCCTGTCAAGCCGCTGCCGAAAAACTCACGCGGCAGACCGATTTTCAGACCTGTCAGCGGTTGGTTCAGATTGCGGGCGTAGTCTTCTTTGGGGCGCTCAAGGCTGGTGGAATCGCGTTCATCGAAACCGGTCATGACATTGAGCAACAGGGCGCAATCTTCTGCGGTCTGTGCCATTGGTCCGCCCTGATCGAGGCTGGAAGCAAAGGCAATCATGCCGTAGCGCGAGACCAGGCCATAGGTGGGTTTCAGACCCGTAATGCCGCACAGGGCCGCAGGTTGGCGAATGGAGCCGCCGGTGTCGGTGCCAGTGGCCGCCGGGGCCATGCGTGCGGCCACGCACGCGGCACTGCCGCCAGATGAGCCGCCGGGCACGCGCGTGTTGTCCCAAGGGTTTCTGACCGGGCCGTAAAAGCTGGTTTCGTTGGAAGAGCCCATGGCGAACTCGTCCATGTTGGTTTTGCCCAGTGTGGGCATGCCCATCGCCTTGAATTGCTCTATGACGTGAGCGTCATAAGGGGACACGAAATTGGAGAGCATTTTGGAGCCACAGGTCGTCAGCCAACCCTGTGCACAGAAAATGTCTTTGTGGGCGATGGGGATGCCGGTGAGCAAGCCCGCCT
>Ga0208371_1000091_pt1 | contig 38316 bp, 47 predicted proteins | sample SubbioCR12Aug_1A_FD_184827 | JGI IMG/M metagenome (GOLD analysis project Ga0208371, IMG submission 184827) | Serpentinite rock and fluid subsurface biosphere microbial communities from McLaughlin Reserve, California, USA - CR12Aug_1A (SPAdes) | ecosystem: Environmental > Terrestrial > Deep... | reverse complement strand
CTACACGCGGGTTTCAGACCGGCGGCACGATTCACGTGGTGATCAACAATCAGATCGGCTTTACCACCTCTGACCCGCGCGATACCCGTTCCAGCCTGTATTGCACCGACGTCATGAAAATGGTCGAAGCGCCGGTGCTACACGTCAATGGCGATGATCCTGAAGCCGTGATTCGTGCCGTGCGCCTTGCCCTTGAGTACCGCATGACCTGGCGACATGACCTGGCCATCGACCTGATCTGTTATCGCCGACTAGGACATAACGAGCAGGATGAGCCCATGGTGACGCAACCGCTCATGTACCGGCGTATTCATGCGCTCCCCAGTGCGCGAGAACGCTATGCGCAACGTCTTGCAGAAACCGGCGTCATTCAGGGCGATGAGGCCGCTACCCTGATCCTGGCCTATCGGGCCGGGTTGGATGCCCATGCAGGCTATCAGGCAGGCGTCAAAAATCCGTTTGCGCCCGATTGGGCTCCGTACAAACACACAGACTGGCGCACGCCCGCTGTAACGGCTATTCCCGTGGCACGTTTGCGAGCCTTGGCACACCGCATGCTGGAAATCCCCGAAGCGTTCAGCCTGCACCCCCGCGTTGAAAAAATCATGCAGGATCGACTCACCATGGGCGAGGGCAGGGTGCCCATCGACTGGGGCATGGCGGAAAACCTGGCCTATGCCAGCCTGCTGACCGATGGCATCCCCGTTCGAGTCAGTGGCCAGGATGCCGGGCGGGGCACTTTTTTCCATCGCCATGCGGTACTGCACGACCAACGGCGAGAGCGCTGGGACGACGGCATTTATATTCCCCTGCAACATCTCGTTCCCGGTCAAGCCAATTTTCTGGTGATTGATTCGCTATTGTCAGAAGAGGCCGTATTGGGATTTGAATATGGTTATGCAGGTGCCGAGCCCGATCAATTGGTGATTTGGGAAGCGCAATTCGGTGATTTTGCCAATGGCGCACAAGTGGTCATCGATCAGTTCATTGCCGCCGCTGAAACAAAATGGGGCTTGCTGAATGGTCTCACCCTGCTTTTGCCGCACGGTTATGAAGGGCAGGGGCCAGAACATTCTTCGGGGCGTATTGAACGTTTTTTGCAGTTGGCCGCTCACGACAATTTTCAGGTCATACAACCGACCACACCTGCACAGATATTCCATCTGCTACGGCGACAAATCGTGCGCCCTTATCGCAAACCACTCATTGTGTTTACGCCCAAGAGCCTGTTACGCCACCCGGATACCGTCTCCGATATTGAAGAACTGGCCCACGGTTATTTCAACCCGGTTCTGGATGAACAGCGGGAAGTGGACGCCCGGCTCATCAATCGGCTGGTGTTTTGCTCCGGACGAATTTATTACGATTTACTCAAGGCTTGCCGCGAACGAAACCTCGATCACATTGCCCTGATTCGCGTCGAACAACTCTACCCTGTACCCGACCAGGAAATTCAGCAGGTATTGGCACGTTATCCCCATACAAAAAGCATTGTCTGGGCGCAGGACGAACCTCAAAACCAGGGCGCATGGCGTTTTATTGCCTACCAGATCCGCATGCAATCGGGTATCTGGCTGGAATATGCCGGTCGCCCGGAATCAGCCTCACCCGCAACCGGTATTGCGTCACTGCACAAACAACAACTGGAGGCGATTATTGCCACTGCCTTGGGCTGATTCACTGCCCACCTCAGCGAAAAGACATCCCATTCCTGCTGAAAAACAAAAAGGCCCGTTACGGGCCTTTTTTCTGAAAGCGGAAAGATTCAGGCGGTCAGATACGGCAGGAATCCAGCGAGCTACCGGCAGCCTCAAGATCGACCACCCAGGCCGGACGGCGGCCACGACCTGTCCAGGTCTTGCCGCTGAGGGGATCACGGTACTTGGCTGCTACGGTGGAGCCTTTTGTTTTGGATTTTGAAACACGACCCGTGCCGCCCAAATCGGCGAGCGTGATGTCGTATTGGCTCATGATGCGTTTGATTTCGGCGATGGCGGAAGAGATTTCTTGTTTGCGCACATCTTCTGCCTGAACTTTGAGTGCTTCGATCTGACTGAGAATTTCTTGGTAGGACGACATGGATAAAACTCCTTTTTAGCTATCTCGACAATACGAGTTGCTCCGCATTCTAATTAGATAAAATTGATTTTGAAACAGTTAACATGATTTCACATTCACACTCCCCGCACACTCCCCATTTGGCTGGCAAAGCAAATGAATGACAGTGATTACATGCTCAGAGCTTTGGAGTTGGCAAAAATGGCCTGGCAGATGGGCGAAGTTCCTGTAGGCGCAGTCATTGTCCAGAACGACAAGATCATTGGCGAGGGATTTAATCGCCCCATCGGCCTGCACGATCCGACTGCCCATGCAGAAATAATGGCCCTGCGCGATGCCGCGCAAAAACAGGAAAATTACCGGCTACCGGGCAGCACTCTTTATGTCTCACTGGAACCCTGTGTGATGTGCTGCGGAGCCATTATTCATGCCCGAATCAGTCGGGTGGTATTCGGGGCCGCAGATCCCAAAACCGGTGCGGCGGGCAGTGTCATCAACCTTTTCCATGAAAACCGCCTGAACCACCATGCCGAGGTGCAGGGCGGAATAATGGCGCAGGCATGCAGTGAATTGATCAGCGCCTTTTTCAGAGAACGCCGCGCAATTTCTGCCCGGGGGAATGTCTGAAATGAAGATTCATATCCATCTCAAGAATCAATCCCTACAGCTCTTTTCTGATGATGAAAAACCATTACGCCAATACCCCGTTTCCACGGCAAGCCGTGGCGCAGGAGAAATACGGGGAAGCTATTGCACGCCCAGAGGGCAACATATCGTGCGGGCAAAAATCGGGGAAGGGTTGCCCATTAACAGCGTTTTCGTTGGCCGTCGCCCCACTGGCGAAATCTACGTACCGGAGATAGGGCAGAAGCATCCGCAACGCGACTGGATTCTGACGCGCATTCTCTGGTTGTCAGGCAAGGAACCCGGCATCAACCGTCTGGGCGAATGCGACACCATGCGTCGCTATATCTATATTCACGGCACACCGGATGAGCAATTCACTCAGCAACCTGCCTCACATGGCTGTATTCGCATGAAAAACGCTGATCTGCTGGAGTTGTTCGAGCTTGTACCGATCTATTGCCCGGTACTGATCGAAGCATGATGGGATGCCACACACTTCAGCGTGCGCGTGATTTCAGGAGAACGATCACAGCACCACTTCCCCCATCGACGGGTCTGGCTTCGACAAAGGCAAGCACTTCATCGCGTTGAGTGAGCCAATGACGTACATGGGTGCGCAGCACAGGTTCACGGTTTTTTGAACCCAGCCCCTTGCCGTGAATGATGCGTACGCAACGTGCATCGCGCCGTTTGCATTCCAGCAAAAAATCCGCCAATTCAACTTTGGCCTCAACCTTGGTCAGGCCATGCAAATCCAACTCGGCTTGGGGAGGCCATTCGCCACGCCGCAAGCGACGCAGCATTTGTCGTGAAAGACCGGGGCGAACATAAGAGCTTTCTGCCTCGAACTCTGTGTCTTCATGCCAACGCACCGGATCAGCCATGGAAGCACGCACGGCATCGCGCTCATCCATGAAAAAATGACGGGGCAGGGGAACACAGGGGGTAGGGGGGTGCAAAAACCGGCCATGGGGTGTCAGAGGCGTCACCCCCGCCATGGCCTCCTGGAACACAACATTCTCGACATGAAGAGGAAAGCGTTCCTCGGTATCGGGGCCAGAAAACCCAGGGCTAGGCCCCTCGGGTTTTCTGTGAGCGGAAAGGGGTTTTCCGCTGCTTTTCATGCGATGTACCCAGAGGGTAATTACGCGTTTTTATCGAGATAACGCTCCGCATCCAGTGCTGCCTGACAACCGCTGGCGGCACTGGTAATGGCTTGCTTGTACATCATGTCCTGCACATCCCCCGCAGCAAAAATGCCGGGGATGCTGGTTTGTGTGGCATTCCCAAAACGCCCGCCCTGCGTCACCAGATAGCCATGATCCATGTCCAGCTGGCCGGTGAAAAGATCGGTATTGGGCTTGTGGCCAATAGCGATGAAGACTCCGGAAACAGCGACCTCTTTTGTTTCGCCCGTTTGTGCGTTTTTCAGGCGCATGCCATTGACACCACTCTTATCGCCAAGCACTTCATCAAGCACGCTATTGGTTTCAAGCACGACCTTACCTTCATGCACACGCTCCATGAGGTGATCGACCATGATTTTTTCAGCCTTGAAACTGTCTCTGCGGTGTACCAGCGTGACTTTGCTGCAGATATTGGAAAGATAGATGGCTTCTTCGACGGCCGTATTGCCCCCACCGATCACGGCGACTTCCTGGCCTTTGTAGAAGAAACCATCACAGGTGGCACACCCGGAAACACCACGCCCCATAAAGGCCTGTTCAGATTCCAGCCCCAGGTACATGGCAGAAGCCCCTGTGGCAATGATGAGTGCATCACAGGTATAGGTTCCCGCATCGCCGACCAGCGTAATGGGTTTTTCGGTCAGCTTTGCCGTATGGATGTGATCGAAAATGATCTCTGTCTTGAAACGTTCTGCGTGCTGCTGAAAGCGGGTCATCAGATCCGGGCCCATGACGCCATCGACATCGGCTGGCCAGTTATCGACCTCAGTCGTGGTCATCAGTTGCCCCCCTTGCTGCAGCCCCGTGATGATGACCGGATTGAGATTGGCACGAGCCGCATAGATGGCAGCGGTATAACCGGCAGGGCCAGACCCGAGAATCAAAAGACGAACGTGCTTGGAAGACATGGCAACTCCTGTAAAAGCGGTGTGAGTGTTATGGGGCCGGGCCCGAAATTTTCCACAGGGGTTCCCGGCAAGACAGCGCACGAATTCTAGCTTGGCACCAAGGCCCAAGATTAATCAGGGCTGAAAGTGGATACAAAGATGACTCGTTGCACCCCACAAAAAAACACTGAATGCATAAACTGTTAAATCAAAAGAACAAGCCATCAGAGCTATGCTAGTAACCCGATGGGGTTATTTTGATATAACCCCACGGGGTTATTTTTTTGCGCTTAATCCTGCTTTGCTGCGTGGAACGTCTCGATATGACGGTCTAGCCGGTCATGCGCTCTTGCTGTTGCGGCGGCATTATCTCGTAATCGCTCGTGCATGGTTTTCAGGTCTACGCGGATTCCGCCGTAGACCGCGCCACAGGCCAGCAGCAGGCCGCCCAGGTGGAGCAAGTCACCCACCGCGCGAGCCTTCGGGCAGCATGATTGCGGCTCCCGCTGCGCCTCCGCCTAGAATCAGGCCGATGGCTTGGGCCGTTTGCATGGCTTCGTTCATGGGGGCTAGGCCGAATAGTCCGGCCAGCATGCCAAGGCCCGCCCAGGTCGAGGGTTCTTTGAGTCGCGCTTTGATCTTTTTCATTTCAGTCCACTCCAAGAATTAAGTCACCTGCCGAGCAGTACGCCGTTGATTTCCAGAATTTCCCCGCTGCTTTTGCTGCGCGGCATCGTTCTTTGTCCGTTTCGGGTATGCCGATCATTGCGCCTAGCCCCTTGACCGTGCCAGAGATCATGCCGTCTACGCCGCCAACCGCTGTTTTCGCGGCGGTTTCCCCGACCTTTTTCGAGTTGACCACCACGAGTACGATGCCGACCGCGCCGATGACCCAGACCCATGCGGGGATTTTAGAGATGGCCCCAATCAGATTCTTGTCCATGTCTTGCCCACTCCGTTTATCGGTTTCGGGGGGGCGACTTCTTCGCTCACCTTGACCTTGGGGGTTTTCATCCAGTTGTAGAGCATCCAGCCCGCCGTTGCGCCTACGATAATGATCAATACTTTTTTTGCTTTTTCGTTCATCGTGTGACTCCCATCACTTCACCCTTTCGATGTTCATTGCTTCACTGGGTACGTCGGTTCATTTCGCTTGGAGGCTTCCATGTTCCGCTTTCTCTTCCTTTGCCTGGCTTTGCTGGGCTCTTCCCTGACCGCTGCCGGTGAATCGTCGCCATGCTGCAGCGTTATCGAAAAAGAACTTTCCCCATATATCGGTAGATCGTCGGCATCAGCCATCAACGCCGTTAAAAAAATGGGCCTCAACTACGCAAAACAAGATATATGGCACCTGCACACCCACCCCAACTCCGAATTTCACACTTTTTATGCTTGTTATGTTTTCAGAAGAACAGAAAAAGAATACATCGAACCCGCATACGTCCATGTTGAAGTGTCCACCACTTCCAGGCGCGTTAAATCAATTGAATGCGAAGATTTCAACCCAAAAGAAAAAATGACTTACCCGCCCAAACCGATTACATCCGCTGAAATTTCAGACCAATAGGACAATGTTTCACGGCTTTTGCATTCGCCTCCACCAGCCATACCCGGTTTATCGTTTCCGGCAAGAAGCTTTGCCAAATTTCCCTGCCCACAGTTGTACGCTTTCAAGGCGTATTCCCATTTTCCAAATCTTTTTTTCAACTTCAAAAACTCCCCCGCAGCCAAATCGCAAGCCCGTCGCCAATCCAAAGCCACCGAAATATCTATGGCGTTTTTTGACGGAACAATCTGGAACATCCCCACGGCACCCTTGATGCTTTTTGTTTTTCCCGAAATCACATCCGGCCTAAACGCGCTTTCCTGAAACGCTACCCGCAGCAGCAGGCCAGACGGCATGCCGCGCGCCTTTTCTACTTCGGTGATGTAGCGCACGTATTCGGCATTCTTTGGGTCTGCAATGGCTTTTCTGTATTGCTGGCTTTTACTCGTCATCATCGTTTTCTTCACCTTGTTTGCTGCCATGCCACCCAGCATTCCCAACAGGAATAGTTCCAGCATGTTTTTGTCCATTCTCAGTGCAAAGATTGCATCAGCATGGAGAGCGCTGCCGTGTCCGGGGCTGATGCAATCACCATCAGCCAGACCCACAACAATACGAATCGCCAGCTTTGCAAATCTTTCATCGACGTAATTACCTTGCTATGCTTCACGCACGTTCCCCTCATGTTCAGGATGTGGGTTAACCAGAAGCCCCGCTACGGTTCCAGCCGTGCGGGGTTTCGTTTTTTTACGGCTGGATTGCCTGTAGTTCAGCAACCAGCGGGGTAGGGCCGTTCGACCAGGCGCGGCAGGCGTCGATGTAGGCGTTCATGGTGTCGCGCTCTTCGACCGTGCCAATGCGCATGACGTTGATTTGTTTCCAGACGGGGTAGGCGCTGTTGATTTTGTCGGCACACTGACGGCGGATTTCGGCTTTCCGCTCATCCGCTTTGGCGGCTTCGATGGCTTCAGGCGGAATGCCCAGCGCTTGCGCGTGTTCTTCGGTGACGTTGATGTAGTTGCTGCCGTTGTGGGTGATGTTCATTTTTTTGCCCCTTTTGCTTAGATGACGGCGTTGATGAGCAGGTTGCGCGGTACGCCGTTGGTGTCGCGGATGATGCCGGTGACCACATCGGCCAAGGTGATGTTTTCGGGCAGGATCACCGCGTCAAACTCGACGATGCCCACACAGGTGTTGCCCGGCAGGTTGATCAGCGGGGCAGGGATGGGCCCGTCTGCCGTGGGTTTGGTGATTTTGGTGAATCGCAGCCGCAGGCTTCCGGGCATAAAAGGCGAGTTTCCGCCGATGATGGGCACTTGGCTTTCCACCGAGATGGCACTGTGCGCCATGCATACGGTGCTGCCGTGCGCGGAGAGGCCGGTGCTTTCGATGTCTGCGGTAAATGCGCCGCCTTGCGCTTTGACGGCTACGCATCGTGCGTAGGCTCCAATGAAAATCTGTGCGTTGCGCAGGTTTTGGTTGCCGGTGACAAGCAGCCGGGGGGCGGTGTTCGAGGGCAGTGCCCAGTACGCGTTATCCGGTTCTTCTGCAGCGGCCCAGATCAGGATGGTTTTATTGTCGTAGGCACGGGCATCCATGATGTGGTCTTGGTTGCGGGCCAGATAGATGTGGCCGTAGCCGCCTACGGGTACCAGTTCGCTGGCTGCTCCCACCGTTTTGACGGGCATGCCTTGCGTGCCGGGGTTGGTGTCGTTGCCGTTGAGTGCGTCAACCCAGACCGAGGCGCGCAGTACGGGCACGGTGTCGTTGATTGCGCTGTAGACGCTGGCGGCAAGTTGGTCAAAACGTCCATTGGCGACTTCTGCAATTTTTTTGCGCACGCTGGGGTAGAGCACGCCATTGACGTTGACGGTTGAGCCGTCGCCGGTTTCCGGGCCGTTCAGGATGGCGTTGAGCGCTACTGCGTTGTCTTTGAGGATTTGAATGCTGTTGCGGATGCTCATGTTGATGCTCCAATGGTTTGGATGGTTTCTTGAATCAGGCCGACGGATGCTGTCAGGTCGGCTTTTTCTTGTGCGGTTGCGCTGCCAATCGGTATCGGCGGGGTGGGTTCCGTTTTGTTTTTCAGCATGGCGAGGGCGTGCGCGGTTTCGTTGAGTGCGCCGGAGAGGTTTTCTTCCGCCAAAACAATGGCTTCCAGCGTGGGGACGTTCCAGACATCAACCAGCAGCATGAACGCTGATATTTCTTCGTCCAGACCTTTGATTTCGGGTTCAACCAGAATGACGGCTGCGAGAAAGTCTTGAACGGTGACGTAGGACTTGGATTGTTCGAGTTGGTAGCGAACTTCGCTTCCGCTCATGAAGAAGCCGATTTCCTGTGCCACTACGCTTTCAATGCGCACTTCGTCGTAGTCGATCCAGGCGCTTAATCCGCCCTGGACGTTTTCGGCACTGCCGACGCTGCGCGAGTCTTTGAAGAAGCTGACCGTGACGGGGGTGATGGCGTAGAAGAGCAGGAAAAACTTTCCGCCGCCGTAGCTGTAGCGGGTTTCGTTTTTGCCGATGTATTGGTTGATTTTTTTCATTTTTTGGCCACCGCGTAGACGAGCACCGCGCCAATCAGCAGAGCCCCACCGACCAGCACTCGTACTTCCATGCCGGGGCCTTTGGCGCCAGCCCAGGCTTGCGCTACGGATTCGGCTTGCGTTTTTGCATTGGCACTGCTGGCGGTCATAAAGGCTTGCGTCAGACCCGCGCCTTGGTCGGCGAATTTGCGCAAGGTTTCTTGGTTTTCCCTGGATAGAGCTTCCACCGTTTTGTATGCGCGCGTGACCAGCTTTGGGTCGAAGTTCTTGATGTTGGTGCGGTTGTTGCTGCCACTGGTCGAAACGCCCACGCTGCGCTTGCCCGTAACCACACGCTGGTCAATTGCGGTCGATGATGATGACGAGTTTCCGCCGCCGAATAGACCCATTAAACCCACCCCAACTTTCTGCCCATGACGAGCAGCGCCACGACGCAGACGCCCAACATCAAGAAATCCGCTGCGCTTTCAGCAACCTTTGCCACTTTTGTTTTCTTGTGCTGCGGCTCGTCAAAGTTGATGACCCAGCCACTCGAATCAAACAAGAGAGGCCCGGTGCCACTTGTCGCCGTGTTATTCAGGTTGAGAGGCGGCATTTCCATCAGCCGCGCCCCTTGCCTTTGCCGACGAGCACAACCACCACCAGCACTGCCACGCCGATAATCAGCACCGTGCCGACGCTCATGCCTGCGGCTTTAGGTTTGCCGTTTTCTGTTGCTGCCGGTTTGTTGCCGGTGGGGGTGCCTGCCGGGGCGACTGCGCCACCGGCCGTTTTTATGTTGGGCAGAACTTCTCCGATTACCGCATCCCAAAGGGCATCCTGCACGTCCAGCGAGTAGTTTTTTCCGTCACCGAACCCCGTTGAGAACGCATCCCATGATTCGCTTGAGAGAGACGAGTAATACTCGCTGCCGCCATAGATTTCCGGGGGCAGATCAATCGTTCCGCCGTTTTCATAGAACCACGAGTCCTGTTCTGCAATCACGTCTGCAATAGACGTTCCATCGGCATATTCGGCCATGGTTTCGCCTCGTCAGTTGTTGGCCATCGGGTCGAGCATTTCGACCACGACATTGACGTTTCCGGCCTTGGTGACGTTGGCGAAGTAGGCCATGCTGGTGGCGTTGGCGACGTTGAGGACGTTGCCCATGTTGCCGTCGCGCACAAAATCGACCGTGAACACGCCCGGCTGGGGTACACGTCCAAATTCTTTGGCCATGTAGTCGTTCACCTCTTTCGTTGCCTCGAATACCACGACGCCGTTCTTTTTGACCTCGACGGCATCGATAGCGCCTTCGCCTTCTTCGGCACTGAAGAGGTGAATGCGCTTAATCAGGCTTCCACCCTGACGACCATAGGGGATGTTCAAGGGGAATTTTCCGGCTGCGCCAAAGTTGTGGGTGAAACCCAGTACCTTGCCCAGCAAGACTCGCTCAGGCCGCCCAGCCTGCGGCAGGCTGATATCGGCCCACGCTTCCATTTTCGGAGTAGGTGCGTCGGCTGCGATGTCGCATTCCAGCACAAGCGATTCGATGCCCAGTGTGGTGTCGATTGAACCCAAGCGCTGGCCCACCACCGTTTTGGCGACCAGCTCTGAAAAGTCCAGCGTGATGAAATCGGCATCATCGTCCACGCCGCGATATTTCATGCGCCGATTCACATGGCTGCCATTGTCATCAAAGATGATCTTGCCGTTGGCTTTAAGGCGGATGCCTTTGAGCATGAATTTGTAGAAGCCCGTGCTCAGTTTGATGATGACCCGGTCGAGCGTGTTGCCGAATACCGTGCGCAGGTCGAGCGTGGCCATGCCACCGGGCACGACGTTGTTGAAGTTCAGACACTTGACGATAGCCATGATGACGCTCCCTTAAACCAGACCGTCACGCAACATGGGCACCTGTTTGGCCACCGCTACGCCCGCTACACCCAGCGCCATGGCTTTGACAAAGTTGCTCGGTACAAACTTGTAGATGGCGAAGCACACCCCCAAGGTGACGGCCCGCCCCATCAGCACTTTCTTTTCTTCTTCAGTCATTTTTTCAGCCATTTTTGCACCCCTCGAAAATTCATATTGACGGGGGCAACGCTATATCTTTCGGTGAATAGCCAGAAGGCCCGGTAACCGTTACCGTTACGGTTACCGTTACCGATCGGGAATTCGGTTGGAGGTGGTACAAAAATACCAACCAAATTGGTATAAAAAGACCACTACATACACCCAAGTTGAACGCAAAAAGAAAGGGATTTTTATGAAAAACGCATTGAAAACCGGGCTGGCTTGCTGGCTGGCTGCTATGGCTATGACGGCTGAGGCAGGGACTTGCAGTAATAAGACGCTGGAGGGGAGTTATGTTTTTAAGATGTCACTCGGTAACCTTGGATGGCTTCTGATAGATGAAGTCAATAGCGCAGGCAAAGCCACCTTTTCCAACGGAAAAATATCTGCCGGAAGCACCTCCATAAAGTCCTCATCCGTAACATCCGCCACACCGATCCTAATCACATTAGACGGAGTCTATTCAATCGATATTAATTGCGTGGCCACCGGTTATTTTTCCATCGGCGGCCCGCCAAAAACGAATTTCAGAATCTACCTTGACACGCTGGACACATCGAAACCCACCAACACCGCCTATCACGGCGAAGGAATGATCTGGGAGAACTCTGAAAATGGCTGGGACGAGAGCGGTAGCGGCCCAATCGAAATCAGGCGCGTGAACGGGAAGTTTTAACCGCCCATAAGCACCTCTGACGAAAATCTAACATGACGGTCAACGCCGGTTACCTTCACGTTGGGCGTCATTCGTAACTCATTGATTATGCTTGCCATAGTTTTCATTCGGCCCATTCACGCCATCCCTTTTGCCGCCAGCCACCCGGCCCAGCGGTGCCCGGTTTCGCTGTCCACGTATTCGCTCCACGGCTCGTCGGAAATGCAATCAAATCGAGTTAAATCAAAGCCATACGGCCTTGCATCTGACTCGAATTTCTCGCGCTCCATCTCTCGCGCTTTTTCGTCTTCGCTCATCCAAAAACCACCCTGCCCAGTACCTGTTCTCCCGTGACGCTTTTCCGGCAAAAATCCAGCGGCTTCAGGGCTTCCAGCACGTCTTTCGGCACTCGCGTCTTTCTGGCCATGTAGTCCACGTCATCGCCCGACATGCGGAAAAGTACAAATTCGGATGCGTTGCCGATGGCCGTCTTGTCGGCTTCCGCCCAGCGCTGGCTAATGGCGTAGATGGTCATGCCGCGCTTGAGTCCACGACGCAGGCAGATTCCCCAGTTTCCCGGCGCTTTGGATGGCGTGGTGACATCGGCCAACTCCTCTGCGACGACGCTGGCCGCGCCGTGGTAGCGCACCCAGTAGGTTGCGCAGCCCGCCCAGTAGTCGAATTCCCGCTTGATATCGCCCCCGGCCACGTAGGCGAGTTTGGCGTTTCCGCCCTTTGAGCAGGCCGACAGCAGGTCGGCCCGCTTCGTGATGCGCCGGAAGCCGGGCAGAGCGCTCCATTGATCCTCGACATCCCAGACGATGACGCGCGGGTGCGCCTTGACCTCTTTCGCTGTCCAGGCGCTTTTACCACTGCGCGATGCCCCACCGATGACGTACAGCTTGCCATCTTCTGTTTTCACACCGACAGCCCCGCCTTTTCCAGCTCAGACGATTGCGCCTTTTCGGATTGGGCCTTTTCTGACTGGGCCTTTTCCTTTTCGCGCTTCTCAGCAGAATCCGCCCTCACCGCATTGACCGTGCCCATCACCAACGGCAAAAGACACATTCCAAGCGCCATTTCTTCAATGCCAGAGTCACCCCCCAGAAAGGCCAGAATGCTTCCTCCCCACGGGTACTTTTTGAGTACAGGTACTGTTCTGTCCGCCAGCCCTTTGCAGGTTTCTTCGTTCCACAGGGCTTGAACCCTGGCATAACCCAACGCGCCAGAGGCCACGCCCACAACCTGCAGCAGACCGGCCAACGATTCTTCCACGCTCATGCCCGCCGCTTCGGGCTGGGGCTGCGCCGCGCCTGGCGCTTCTTCGGCCATGCCTTTCAACCTGGCCAAGTCTGCCGCTTGTTCTTCGCTCACGGTGTCCACGCCCGCTTCCGGTTTTGCTTCGTTCATTTCGTTTTCCTCAGAATGTCATATCGAATCCGCCGCGCTTCGGTGCGCTGCGTGGCTGTTCCTGTTTTTGATCCGGTACCGTCTTTTCCGGTATCGAATCAGGTTCCCGTTCCCGTTCCCGATCCGGTACCGGCTTTCCGATCTGGCCTATCAGCCTGTCGCTGGCCGCCTTGGTTCGCGTGAAATACTGCGCATTGCATTCCGGGCAAAACCGGTAGGCCATCCCGTTTTTTTGCGTTTTGACCACGGCACCATCAAAGCCGCACTCCGGGCACGTGACCGCGCCAATCAGGTTTTTTGCTGACATTGCCCCTCCCGAGTTTCATGAATCACCCGCGCCATTTCTTCGGTCAACTCCACCATGTCCAAGATCATGGCCCGGACTGGTGCCGGTAAAAGCCGTGCGCCACCCGAATCCATCACCATGACCACGCCACGCTTCAAATCTATCGCCCGATCCACCAGTTCCAGACTTCGCTCCATGCGAATCTCCTTTTGCCTGCGTACAGTTATTGACACCAGTCCAAGGGCGGCGCGCGCCGCCAAACCCCAAACCCAACCCCAACCCCAAAACCCTGCGCAACACCCACCGGCTACGGCCAGACGAATACGACCGGCGCGCATCGCACACCCCAAAAACCACACCCCGCGCCACCTCCCCGTATCGCGTCAGCGGGGCAGGGCAGGGCGCATCCGCCTGGCTATCCCAGCGCTCACCGTCCCGCGTTCTGGCCACACGCACCGCCAATGCCTTGCGATCAACGACCGGGCCGCCCTGGGCCATGACGTACCGCGCCCAGCCCTTTGCGGCTTCGCCCTGTTTGCCCTTGGTCTTTTGCCCCACATCCGCCGCCGCAATGACTTCGGCCACCACCGACGAGACTTCTTCTGTTTTGGATGACATGCGCCGCGCTTCGCGCCAGACCCCCACAGGCGGCCCGCCTATTTGCTGGAACTGCCGGATGCCCCACGTTGACGCCCACGAAACCACGCGCGCAGAGGGATAAAAAGCGTCATTGCCGAATAGGTCTCCCTGTACTTCATACAGGCCTTGATGGATGTTTTTTGAGATGTATTTGGCGATATAGGCCACGGCGCTACCCTGAGCCGGGTCGATGGCCTCGAAGCTGCAACGCCTCGCACGGGCTCCCGTCTCGTCACCATCCTCACGCAATGCGTAACGACGAATCACCGCACGAACGCGGCCCACCATTGAACGGCCAGCAGACAGCCAACGCGGCATGAACAGCACCATATGCCAGTGAGGTGTGCCGTCTTTATGTGGCTCTGCCACGCGCAAGCCGTACACGCGCACCCCCATCCTGGCCAGCTTTGCCCTGATCCGTGCCCAAACCCGGCATAAATACGACTGAGCCATGCGGGGCGTAGCCCGGTTGTACCGTTTATTGTCTATTGAGCGATTTTTTCCGATGGTCTTTGAACTGTGATAGGCAGACGGGCACGTCAGCGTCACAAAGTCAGCAACATGCCCCAGCGCCTGCGCCACCCGCTCGAACCCTGCCACGCGCGTCATCAGTTCGCCGTGCCTGATTTTTGGGTTGGCCACGCTTTTTTTCACCAACTCAGACAGACCGAGCACCTCGCCCGTGTCTTCGTTGATGGCCCGTGTATTCGCAATTGACTCAGCGTTTCGCGCCACCTGCTGCTTACGGCGCAGCACAGTTTCATTGCTGGCGTAATGATTAACACCGGCCCTCACATACCCCAGGCCTATAGCCACGCGCTCCAACTCCCGCGCCTGATGCCGCCTCAATGCGCGCCGCCACCAGAGTTCATCCGTCATGCGAGCAATAGCCGGGCCATCCTCCACGCCCCCCCGTTTGCCGCTGCGCGTGATATAGGGCAGGGCGGGTGCCGCGATGCCATACATCCTCACAAAACCAGCCAACCGGCCACGGATACCATCCACCGTGCGCAAAAATCCATCACCAGCCAAATCCAGACACTTGCGCGCCAGACCACGGGCCAACTCGCATAACTCGCCATCACCGATACCAAGCGGAATCCTGATCTGAGCCGTATCGTCTACCGCACCCAGAAGCCAGATACTCGCCTGTCGAATCTGCTCTGACTGCGCACCCGTACCAGACGGCACGGCGCGCGCCTCGCCAACCAGCCGCCCGTAACGATCAACAATTCGGCCAGCCCACGAAGGCGGCAACCTCGCCACCCGCTGCGCCAACCAAGCGGCATCAAGCCGCGCAGCATTCGCGGCATGGTGATTGACCGCGCCTAGCATCCGCCAGATTCCGCCAGCACAAGCAGACGCCCCGCGATAGACCACGAGACACGAGCAACTTCGCCTTCCCAGTCACGGCTTGTGTAGATTTCAGGGTTTGAAGCAATGCCCGCCGCAATGCGCGCCGCCATTGTCAGGCGGGCTTTGGTGAGATCAACACCATCGAGCGGGCTTGTGGCTTGTGGTGCGGTGCTCATACGGCACCCCACGAAATATCAGCGCCTTGCCTCCACGCTGGATGTTCACGAAGGCACAACCGCTCCCGAACCTCTAGGACTGGGACTCCACCCACACCCCTATCGGCGCACATGCTTCCAGCAGGCATAACCTCTGGAGCATCCATCATCATCAAATCAAGACCGCCGAACTCTACAAGAGTCGGCCAATAGTCTGCCCGCGCCCCTCGCAACCCATAAATGCGAAGCAGTTGCTGATTTGTTGGGTTTCTCATACGGCCACCCACTCATCGCCGCACACGTTTTTGACCACGCCCATGATTTCAAGGCATTCCAACGCACGGCGCGCAACGCCATAAGGAATGTCTTCGTACCTCAGCAAGGTAACCAGCCCCACTTTGCGGCGGGTTTTTACCGCCTGACTGACTTTCGGCAGCGCCTCCATTACAGCGCTTTCCAACGACACAGCACCCCGACCAGACACAAACCCGCGATTGTTCATTTTCAAGCCTCCAAGATTGAAATGTGGAAGCCCCCGACACGGCCTTTGGCTTGGAGGCCCGGCCAGCCCGACGGGGCTGGTGCCAATTAAACCAAAAACACTGAATGCATATTATGTAAAATAATAGAGGTAAAGCCATGCCGCCTTGCTTACACGCCATGGAGCGATCCAGCGCCTTACTTTATAGTGCGCTCCATGTTTGGAAAGACTCCCCGCTCTCGCGCTGCGCCCAAAGCGACAACCAAGCCCACTCGTCGCAGCAATGCTCCAAAGACCTCCCCACGCATGGCTGCTCTGTTGAGAGAGGCTTGGTGGCTGGCTGCTGTGGGCTTGTCCATTTATCTGGGCATGATCCTGTTGACCTATTCTCCGCAAGACCCTGGCTGGTCTCGCACAGGGACAGGCGAGGCCATCCACAATGCCGGTGGTGCTTTGGGTGCCTGGTTGTCCGATCTCTTGCTGTATCTCTTTGGTTTTTCTGCCTGGGCCTGGGTAGCGCTGGCACTGATCACCATCTGGTGGGGGTTTCGGCGCATGAGCCAATCGGATGCTGCAGAAAACCACAGCCTGGGAGTGATGCTGGCGGGATTTCTGCTTTTTCTGCTTTGCAGCAGCACCCTTGAAGCCATGCGCTTCCACTCTTCAACATTGACCCTGCCTTTGTCGCCAGGAGGCGCACTGGGAGATCTGCTCGCCAGGGCCATGCAAGCCACATTCGGTTTCGATGGCGGCACGGTTCTTCTGTTGCTGGCCTGGGGCACAGGGCTGTCGCTGTTCACAGGGTATTCGTGGCTGACCTTGGCGGAACAGATTGGCACGTTGCTGGAACGTCTGCCTGCCCTGCTGGTAAATCTCTGGGGAACGTACCATGACCGCAAGGCAGGCCAGGAAGCCAGTTCGGAACGGGCCGAAGTAGTCAAGGAAGAGCGCAAGCGCATTGAGAAAGACCCTCCCGTCAAGATAGAAGCCAAGCCCATCGTCATCGAGAAATCAATGCGGGTCGAAGCCGAGCGCCAGATCGTTCTGTTTCAGGATTCTCCCGATACTGCGCGCCCTCCTCTGCGCCTGCTCGATGAAGCAGAACACGCTACGGCACGACTTGATGCGGCCGGGCTGGAGGCCACTTCGCGACTGATTGAACGCAAGCTACGTGAATTCGGGGTGGACGTGCAGGTATTGGCGGCCTACCCGGGGCCGGTCATTACACGTTACGAAATCGACCCGGCCTCGGGAGTAAAAGGCAGCCAGATCACCAATCTTTCCAAGGATCTGGCACGTTCGCTTTCCGTGGTCAGCATTCGCGTGGTGGAAACCATCCCTGGCAAGAGCTGCATGGGGCTGGAATTACCGAATACGCAACGTCAGGTCGTGCGGCTCTCCGAGATCCTGTCTGCCAAGGTCTACAACGACAACCACTCGCCGCTGACCCTGGCTATGGGCAAAGACATCAGCGGCAACCCAGTTGTGGCCGACCTTGCCAAAATGCCGCACGTGCTTGTGGCCGGGGCAACCGGTTCGGGCAAATCCGTTGCCATCAACGCCATGATTTTGTCGCTGATCTACAAGTCTTCGCCCGAGGACGTGCGCCTCATCATGGTTGACCCAAAGATGCTGGAACTCTCGACCTACGAAGGTATTCCGCACCTGCTCGCCCCGGTAGTCACAGACATGAAGCTGGCCGCCACCGCACTGAACTGGTGTGTAGCAGAAATGGACAAGCGTTATCGCCTCATGTCCGCTTTGGGTGTACGCAACATCGCCGGTTTCAACCAGAAAGTCGCCGAAGCCGAAAAGGCGGGGGCGCCACTGACCAACCCCTTCTCGATCACACCCGAGTCGCCTGAACGCCTGCATCGCCTGCCTTACATCGTGGTGCTCATCGATGAACTGGCCGACCTGATGATGGTGGCTGGCAAAAAGGTGGAAGAACTCATCGCCCGCTTGGCGCAAAAGGCACGTGCAGCCGGTATGCACCTGGTACTCGCCACACAAAGACCCTCCGTCGACGTCATTACCGGCCTGATCAAGGCCAACGTCCCGACGCGCGTGGCATTCCAGGTCGCCAGCCGCATCGACTCGCGCACCATTCTCGACCAACAGGGCGCGGAATCGTTGCTGGGCCAGGGCGATATGCTTTATCTGCCGCCGGGGCACGGTGTCCCCACGCGGGTGCATGGTGCCTTTGTCTCCGATGATGAAGTACATCGTGTCTGCGCCTGGCTCAAGGAACTCGGCCCACCGCAATATGACGAAGCCGTATTGGAACAGGCCGATGAAGGAGAAGAAGGCGAGGCACAAAACACCGATGCAGAAGCTGACCCCCTGTACGACGATGCCGTGGCCTTTGTCATGAAATCGCGTCGCGCCTCGATTTCATCGGTGCAACGCCAATTGCGCATCGGCTACAACCGTGCCGCCCGTTTGATTGAGGCCATGGAACGCGCCGGTGTAGTTTCGGCCATGCAACACAATGGCAACCGCGAAGTTATCGCACCCCGTGGAGAAAACTGATTTCATGATGCGCACTGCTGCTCTTTGTCTGCTTCTGGCCCTGCCCGTGCTGCCGGTACAAGCCGACGCCCTGGCTCAGCTGGATTATTTTGTGCAGGGTGCAAAAAGCCTGAAGGCTCAATTCTCCCAAGTGGTTCATGACCGCAATGGCAAGAAAATCCAGGAAGCTACAGGCACCCTCTTTCTCTCACGCCCCGGGAAATTTCGCTGGATTTACAAGAGGCCCTATGCCCAGTTACTGGTGGGCGATGGCAAAAAACTCTGGATTTATGACGAAGACCTGGATCAGGTCACCACCCGCAAACTGGATCAAGCCATCGGCGAAAGCCCGGCAGCCCTGCTCGCTGGCGATGCCGATCTGGACAAGCTCTTCAATCTGAAAAATATTGCCGATCGAGATGGCCTGGAATGGCTCGAAGCCCGACCGAAAAGCAAGGAAGGCAGTTTCGAGAAAGTACGCATGGGTTTTCGTGGCAATGATCTAAGCGCCATGGAATTGCACGACAACTTTGGACAAACCACCTTTCTGCGTTTCACCTCACTGGAAAAAAATCCGGCACTGGCTGCCAGCCTGTTCCGCTTTTCACCCCCCAAAGGGGCTGACGTCATTGGCGAGTAATCACTTCGACGATCTGTTCTCCATGTCGGCTGCCGCCACGCAACCGGCGGGTGTGTCATCCCCGGCACCATCACCCGGTAATAGCGTTCCCCTGGCAGAAAGCTTGCGCCCTGCCACCCTCGACGAGGTGGTCGGCCAAAAACATCTACTCGGCCCGGGCATGCCCCTACGCCTTGCCTTTACCGCCAGGCGTCTGCATTCCATGATTCTCTGGGGACCGCCGGGGGTAGGCAAAACTACGCTGGCACGACTGACTGCAGAAGACTTTGGCGCTGATTTCATCCAGATTTCTGCGGTACTTTCAGGCGTCAAGGAAATCCGCGAAGCGGTAGAACGCGCCCGCCTCAATCGGCTTCAGTGTCGTCAAACCCTGCTGTTCGTGGATGAAATCCACCGTTTCAATAAAGCCCAACAGGATGCATTTCTACCGCATGTCGAGTCCGGCCTGATCACTTTCATGGGGGCCACGACCGAAAATCCCTCGTTCGAAGTGGTCGGAGCACTGTTGTCGCGCGCCCAGGTGTATGTCTTGCACGCACTCAATCCGGAAGAACTTGAACAACTCTTGCAACGCGCGCTGGCTCGGGGTGCTCCTGGTCTGGCGCTGACAGCAGAGGCTCAAGCCTTGCTGGTGGGCTACGCCGATGGTGATGGGCGGCGGCTGATCAATCTTGCAGAGCAAATGATCGTTGCGGCACAAACCGCCGGGCATACGCATATAGATGCCCATTTCGCCGCTCAGGCCCTCTCCCCTGCCCTGCGGCGCTTCGACAAGGGTGGCGATGCTTTCTATGATCAGATTTCGGCCTTGCACAAAAGCGTGCGCGGCTCCAGCCCGGATGCTGCGTTGTACTGGTTTGCCCGCATGCTCGACGGTGGTGCCGACCCACGCTATCTTGCCCGCCGCCTTGTGCGCATGGCCTGGGAAGACATCGGCCTGGCTGATCCACGTGCCGCGCGTATGACGCTCGACGCGGCCGAAACCTATGAACGCCTGGGCAGCCCGGAAGGCGAACTTGCCTTGGCACAGGCGGTGATCTACTTGGCCTGTGCTCCCAAATCGAATGCGGGGTATGTCGCCTGGAACGAGGCGCGAGCCTTCGTGCAGAAGGCCGGATCACATGCCGTTCCCCCGCATTTACGCAATGCCCCGACACGGTTGATGAAAGAACTCGGCCACGGTCATGCCTATCGATATGCCCACGATGAACCCGATGCCTATGCGGCTGGAGAAAACTATTTTCCCGAAACGCTCAAGCCACAACCGCACTTCTACACGCCGACACCGCGAGGTCTGGAAGGCAAAATAGGCGAGCGTCTGCGCTGGTTACGGGAACTCGACGCGCGTACACGACGCCACGGCAACCCAACATGAAACAGACGCGCCGTGCGCTTTCTTTCCCCCGGCCGGCCTGCTAGAATCCGCGCCGCTTTGCGTCCGGCGTAGTGTCGGGCCAGCGAAAAATCCACACATCCGTTTCGTTAAGGTGCCCCGGCGGTTTTTCCCAAGGGGGTTCGGCGCGGATGGCGGTTTAACCTTAACCAAGGAATCTCTATGTCCGTGACCATGCGTCAAATGCTGGAAGCTGGTGTGCACTTCGGCCACCAAACCCGTTACTGGAATCCCAAGATGGCCCCCTACATCTTTGGCCATCGCAACAAGATCCACATCATCAACCTGGAAAAAACCCTGCCGTTGTTTCTTGACGCAGCCAAATTTGCACGTCAACTGGCTTCCAATCGCGGTTCTATCCTGTTTGTCGGCACCAAACGCCAAGCCCGTGAAATCATGGGCGAAGAAGCCGTTCGTTGTGGCATGCCCTATATCTCCCACCGTTGGCTGGGCGGCATGCTGACCAACTTCAAAACCGTGAAACAGTCCGTGAAGCGCATGAAGGATATGGAAGTCATGCTGGCCGATCCAGGCAGTCTGAACAAGAAAGAAGTGCTGCGTCTGCAGCGCGAATACGACAAGCTGGTGCAGAGCCTGGGCGGCATCAAGGACATGGAGCGTCTGCCCGATGCCCTGTTCGTGGTCGATGTCGGCTACCAGAAAATTGCTATCACCGAAGCCAGCAAACTGGGCATTCCCGTCATTGGCGTGGTCGATTCCAACAACACCCCCGAGAACGTTGACTACGTCGTGCCCGGCAATGACGACTCATCCCGCGCCATCCGCCTGTACGCCCGTGGCCTGGCCGATGCCATCCTCGAAGGCAAGGCCAATGTGATTGAAGAGATGGTCGCAGCCAGCCAGGACGAATACGTCGAAGTTGACGCCGCTGCAGCTGCTCAGTGATTACCCGGGCAGGGCTCTGCCTTGCCCGCGATTGAATTTTACGCCCCGCATTCCGGGGCGTTTTTACAGACTTTAGGAGATAAAAATGGCTGAAATCACTGCCTCCATGGTGAAAGAACTGCGTGAGCGCACCGATGCGCCGATGATGGATTGCAAAAAAGCGCTAACCGAGGCCGGTGGCGACATGCAGAAGGCAGAAGAAATTCTGCGCGTACGTTTTGGCAACAAGGCCGCCAAGAGCGCCGGTCGTGTTGCCGCAGAAGGCGTAGTGGCCATCAACATCAGCGCCGACGGCAAATCGGCCGCCATGATCGAGGTCAACTGCGAAACCGACTTCGTGGCCAAGAACGACGATTTCCTGGCGCTGACCCGCGCCCTGGCTGACATGGTGCTAAACCAGAACCCCGCTGATGTGGCTGCCCTGTCCACGCTGAACTACAACGGCAAGACCGTGGAAGAGACCCGCACCGGGTTGGTCGGCAAAATTGGCGAAAACATGTCCATTCGCCGTTTCGTGCGACTGGCTGCCACAGGCAAATTCGCCAGCTATATTCATGGCAACAAAATCGGCGTGCTTGTGGATGTTTCCGGTGACGAAGCCATTGCCAAAGACATCGCCATGCACATCGCCGCCTCCAAACCCAAATCGCTGGATGCTACTGGTGTATCGCAGGATCTGATCGATACCGAGCGCCGCGTGGCTATCGAAAAAGCCAAGGAAGCGGGCAAACCCGAAGCCATGCTGGAAAAAATTGCCGAAGGCACGGTGCAGAAATTCCTGAAGGAAGTCACCCTGCTCTCCCAGCCGTTCGTCAAAGACGACAAGCAAACTGTCGAGCAAGTGCTCAAATCCAAAGGTTCGCAGTGCCATGGCTTCTCCATGTTCATCGTCGGCGAAGGCATCGAGAAGAAAGTCACCGACTTTGCTGCTGAAGTCGCTGCCGCAGCAAAAGTCTGATTGGTGTTTGCTGCACCGATTGCTGCACTCACCGGAACCCGCAAGGAGAGCAACACATGGCTGTTTGTAGACGCATCTTGCTGAAACTCTCCGGCGAGGCCCTGATGGGGCCTGATGCCTTTGGCTACCATGCCGCCACCATGCAGGGCATGGTGGCTCAGATCAAGGAAGTCAGTGAACTGGGTGTGCAGGTCGCCATCGTCGTGGGGGGGGGTAATCTCTTTCGCGGCGCAACGGGTGCCTTGTCGGGTATGGACAGAGCCACGGCCGACAGCATGGGCATGCTCGCCACGGTCATGAATGCCTTGGCATTGAAAGATGCGCTCATGGCTGCGGGAGTTGAGGCCCGTGTGCAAACCGCAGTCACCATCGCTCATGTGGGTGAACCCTTTGAACGCGATTCGGCGGTGCGGCATCTGGAAGCCGGACGAGTGGTGATTTTTGGAGGCGGTACCGGCAACCCCTTTTTCACCACCGATACAGCCTCAGCCTTGCGGGGCGCGGAAATCAACGCCGACCTCATGCTCAAGGCCACCAAAGTCGATGGCGTCTATACGGCTGACCCGAAAAAAGATCCCTTGGCCACACGTTATGAGCAACTGACTTTTGATGAAGCCATTGCTCGTAATCTCGGTGTGCTCGATACGGCTGCCTTTGCTTTATGTCGTGAACAGAAACTGCCTCTGTGTGTATTCAGCATCTTCAAGCCGGGCGCGCTGCGACGCGTTGTCGCAGGTGAAGCAGAAGGCACTCACGTCGTTATTTGATTTGTTAAAACAAATCGTTGTTGTAAGTTATTGATGTGATCACTCAAGATCACCCCCCATCGAGGAGACCAGGACATGATCGCCGACATCAAGAAATCCGCTGAAGACAAAATGAAAAAGTCTTTGGAGGCCCTGAAGGGGGACCTGCTCAAGGTTCGTACTGGCCGCGCGCACACCGGCATCCTCGACCACATCATGGTGGAGTACTACGGTTCCATGGTGCCGGTGAATCAGGTGGCCAATATCAGTCTCGTGGATGCCCGCACGATTGGTGTGCAGCCTTACGAGAAAAACATGTTTTCCAAAGTTGAAAAGGCCGTTCGTGATTCCGATCTTGGGCTGAATCCGGCAAACATGGGCGAGATCATTCGCGTCCCCATGCCGCCGCTCACCGAAGAACGTCGCCGCGACCTGATCAAAATCGTCAAAGGCGAAGCAGAAAATGCACGGGTGGCTGTGCGCAATATTCGTCGCGATGCCAACAATCACCTCAAGGATCTGGTCAAGAACAAGCAAGCCTCCGAAGATGAAGAGCGCCGTGCCGTCGATGACATCCAAAAGCTCACCGACAAATACATCGTTGAGATCGACAAGATGTTCGCCGAGAAAGAAAAAGATCTGATGGCGGTGTAAGCTGAGCCGACCTTCCTCCCCTCTGGGGGTAGTGGTTCCTGCAACAGGCTTCTCTCATGATCAAACGTTTTCTCAGCAGCACCGCAGACATTCCTGAAACCGTACCTGCACCGCGTCACATTGCCATCATCATGGATGGCAACGGCCGTTGGGCAAAAAAACGTTTTCTGCCTCGTGTCGCCGGGCACGCTCAAGGAGTGGAACGTGTGCGCGATACCGTGCAAGCCTGCATCGAACGTGGCGTGGAGTTTTTGACCTTGTTCGCCTTCAGTTCAGAAAACTGGCGCCGCCCCCAGGAAGAGGTTTCTCGTCTGATGGAACTGTTTGTCATGGCGCTGGAACGCGAAGTCACCAAGATGCATCGCAACGGGGTACGTCTGCGCGTGGTCGGTGATCTCGCCCGCTTTGACACCCGCCTGCAGGAACTCATTGCCGAAGGCGAACAGAAAACGGCTGAAAACACCCGCCTGACCCTGACTGTTTGCGCCAACTACGGTGGTCGCTGGGACATTCTCAATGCTGCCAATGCTTGGCTGCGCGATAACCCCGGGGGAGAACTGCGCGAAGAATCCCTGGCACCGTATCTCAGCCTCGGCTACGCACCGGAACCCGATCTATTCATTCGCACAGGCGGCGAACAGCGCATCAGCAACTTCCTGCTCTGGCAACTGGCCTACAGCGAGCTGTATTTCACAGAAACACTCTGGCCCGATTTCGATGCCCAGGCACTCGATGCAGCCATTGCCTCTTATCAAAAGCGCGAGCGCCGCTTTGGCCGCACCAGCGAACAACTTGTCGGGCACTAAAACACGCATCCTCACCGGCATCAGCCTGGGCGGGGTTTTCCTCGCCGCGCTGCTGGGGCTACCAACCGAGGCTTGGGCCATGATGATGCTGGCCGTCATCGCTGCCGGGGCGTGGGAGTGGGCCAACCTCATCAAATTGACATCCTCCTTACGCATGACCTACGTAGTCAGTACGGCCTTGCTGACTTATGCCCTGTATCACTTCACAACACCCCCGCTCGTCAGCCTGGTTGCCGCAGGATTCTGGCTATTGCTCGTACCGATCTGGCTGTTGCAGGGGTGGCGCGTGCCCTCTGGCCTGTGGGGCATGATGTGCGGCTGGCTCGTTCTTGCGCCGGCGGGCTATGCCGCCATTGCGCTGCACACCCGATCCCCGGCCCTGTTGCTAGCCTGCATCCTGCTCGCCGTCATCGCTGACAGTGCGGCCTATTTCACCGGGCGGCGTTTCGGACGACACAAACTCGCCTTACGCATCAGCCCCGGAAAGACCTGGGAAGGTGCCGCCGGTGCAGGCGTGGCCGTCGCCCTGTATGCGCTGGCTATCAGCGCCACGACCTGCGGCCCAGACTGCGTGCCCCAATGGCAACTGGCCGCGCTGCTCTTGTTGATTGTCAGCATTCTGGGCGATCTGTTTGAAAGCCACGCCAAGCGTCAGGCGGGCATCAAGGACAGTGGCACTTGGTTGCCTGGCCATGGCGGCGTCCTCGACCGCATCGATAGCCTTACGGCAGTCCTACCCATCGCCATGAGCCTTCTTTTGTTCCTTTCTGAAACATGACCGTGCGCAATCTCACCATTCTCGGTGCTACTGGCACCATCGGCGTGAATACGCTCGACGTGGTTGCCCGCCACCCTGAAAAATTCCGGGTCATTGCCCTCACCGGGCAAAACCAGATCGAAAAACTGGCCGGGCAATGCCAACAATTCAACCCCAGGTATGCCGTCGTGCTCGATGCGGCCAAGGCTCGCAGCCTGACCGCTCTGCTGGCCAACAGCAACACGGAAGTGCTGGTTGGCGTGGAGGCACTCGAACGGGTTTCCGCCCTGCCAGAAGTCGATAGCGTCATGGCTGCCATCGTCGGCGCAGCAGGCCTACGGCCTGCTCTGGCCGCCGCACGCGCAGGCAAGCGTGTCCTGCTCGCCAACAAGGAAACCCTGGTCATGGCCGGGCGTTTCTTCATGGAGGCCGTGCAGAAACACAAGGCCACGCTTCTGCCCATCGATTCAGAACACAACGCTGTATTCCAGTCGATGCCAGCCCATTACGACGGCAATCTGGCTGCGCATGGCGTGCGGCGCATCCTTTTGACGGCCTCGGGCGGCCCTTTTCGCACCCGTGCGGTGGAAACACTGGCAGGCGTCACCCCGGAACAAGCCGTCGCGCACCCCAACTGGGTCATGGGCAAAAAAATATCCGTGGATTCCGCCACGATGATGAACAAAGGGCTGGAAGTCATCGAAGCCCGCTGGCTGTTCAATGCACGCCCGGATCAGATCGAGGTGGTGATTCACCCGCAAAGCATCATCCACAGCATGGTGGAATATCTCGATGGCTCGGTACTGGCGCAACTTTCCAACCCGGATATGCGCACACCCATTGCGCACTCCCTGGCCTACCCGGAGCGGGTCGAAGCCGGTGTGAGCTGGCTGGATCTGGCCAAAATCGGCCAGTTGACCTTTGAAACACCGGATTACGCCCGTTTTCCTTGTCTGAAACTGGCTTATCAAGCCCTGGATGCGGGCGGAGCGGCCCCCGCAATTCTCAATGCTGCCAATGAAATCGCCGTCGCGGCTTTTCTGGAGCGCCGTATTCCCTATCTGGGCATCGCCGCCAGCCTGGAAACCGTACTCGGACGTTTGTCCGGCCTACCCGCAGACTCCCTTGATGATCTGATGGCCGCAGATGATGCCGCACGTCAGGAGGCAGCGAATTACATCGCTGCACAATCGGCATGACCACACTGCTGGCTTTTGTCTTTACGCTGGCCGTTCTCATCGTTTTTCACGAATTTGGTCACTATCTGGTTGCGCGTCGCTCAGGCGTGAAGGTATTGCGCTTTTCTGTGGGCTTCGGTCCGGTCATCGCGCAACGCACGGACCGGCACGGTACGGAATGGGTGCTCTCTGCCTTGCCGTTGGGGGGCTACGTCAAAATGCTGGATGAGCGTGAAGGCGAGGTTCCCCCGGAGCAGCTCGACCAGACCTTCAACCGCAAAAAGCTGGGGGCCCGCGCCGCCATCGTTGCCGCTGGCCCCATCGCCAATTTTGTGCTCGCCATCATCCTGTTCTGGGTGCTGTACATGGTCGGGGTTCCTACAGCAAAACCCATCATCGGCACGCCCCCTCCCCATACCCCTGCATTTCTTGCTGGAATGCAGGCAGGCGAAACCGTGGTGGCAGTCAACGGTGAACATCCGGGCGACTGGCAGGATCTGCACTGGCTCGTGCTCAAGCATGCGTTGCGGCAAGCCCCTCTCGTGCTGGAAACCACGGAAATCAATGGCCATTACGCCTACCGGCGGCTCAACCATCATCTCGATGCCGAAAGCCTGGAACGCAGCCCCTTGGCTGCCCTCGGCCTGGTTCACTATTTGCCGCCCATTCCCCCGGTGTTAGGCGAGCTTCTGGAAAACGGCGCAGCCGCCCGAGCAGGGCTGCACGTCGGTGACCGGGTCGTGAGTGTGAATGGGGGGGCCATCGCCCATTGGGATGACTGGGTCAGCTATATCAAGGCCTCTCCGAACAAGCATCTGACCCTGGAAATCGCCCGGGCCGGGCAAACGCTGACAATGAAAGTTCGCCCAGAGCCTATCGAAAATAACGGCGTCACCATCGGCCGCATCGGTGCCAGCCCGAAAATCGACCCGGCGGTTTTTGCCTCGCTCATGGAAGAAGTGCGCTATGCCCCCTGGCCCGCCCTGCAACGTGCCTTGCAACGAACCTGGGAACTCTCGGCCTTTAGTCTGGAGATGCTGGGTCGGATGGTCTCTGGCCAGGCTTCGCTGAAAAACCTTTCAGGTCCTCTGACCATCGCCGATTACGCCGGACAATCGGCGCAAAGCGGCTGGACCAGCTTCATCGCCTTTCTCGCCTTGGTCAGTATCAGCCTGGGCGTACTCAACCTACTGCCTGTGCCGTTACTGGATGGAGGGCACTTGCTGTATTATTTCGCAGAACTTTTGACTGGTCGGCCTGTACCAGAGCGGGTTCAGGAATTCGGCTTGAAGATCGGTATGGGACTTCTCGCTGCCCTGATGTTTCTTGCCATTTATAACGATTTACAACGTTTTCTCGCCGGTTAACCAACTCATGCGCGTTTTTCGTCCCAGTCAGCTCAGTATTCAGCTTGCAATAGCCCTGTTCGGGGTCTGTTCGATGTCGGCCCACGCGCAATTGTTTGATGCTTTTGAAGTCAAAGACATTCGCGTTGAAGGCATTCAACGCACCGAGGCGGGGACGGTTTTCAGCTATCTCCCCGTCAAGGTGGGTGAAACCCTGACGGCGGATAAAGCTTCCAAGGCCATCAAGGCCCTCTATGCCACCGGTTTTTTCAAGGATGTCCGTCTCGAAGGCAACCAGGGCACGCTGATCGTGATGCTCGAAGAAAGATCGGCCGTTGCCAGTGTCGATTTCGAGGGCATGAAGGAGTTTCCCAAAGACACGCTCATCCAGGGACTCAAAGACCTGGGGCTGGCTGAAGGACGCATTCTCGACCGTTCGTTGCTTGATAAAGCCGAGCAGGAAATCAAACGGCAGTATTTCAACCGTGGCATGTATGCCGTACAGGTCAAAGCTACCACCACACCGCTGGAGCGCAATCGGGTGGCCATCAACTTTCAGGTGACTGAAGGTGAAACCACCAAGATTCGCACGATCAATATCGTCGGCGCACGCGCCTTTTCCGAAAAAGAGTTACTCAAACTGCTGAGCCTGGGGTCGCCCGGATTCATGAGTTGGTTCACCCAGAACGACCAGTATTCCAAACAAAAACTGGCGGGCGATCTGGAAATTTTGCGCTCGCATTACATGAATCAGGGGTATCTCGAATTCAATATCGAATCGACCCAGGTTTCCATTACGCCCGACAAAAAAGACATCTACATCACAATCAACATCAAAGAAGGTGAGAAATACGCTGTATCTGATGTGCGTTTTGCCGGTAATTCGCCTGTACCAGAAAAAGAATTGAAAGAACTCGTTTCGTTGAAAATCGGCGACGTGTTCTCACGGGAAAAACTGGGCGAATCCAACAAAAAAATCGGGGATCGTCTTGGCAATGACGGCTATGCCTTTGCCAACGTCAATACTGCCCCCGAACTGGACACCGGAAAACATACGGCAGCATTCACCTTTCTGGTTGATCCGGGCCGCAAGGTCTACGTCCGCCGTATCAACGTGACAGGCAACACCCGTACCCGAGATGAAGTGGTTCGTCGGGAAATGCGGCAAATGGAAGGGGGCTGGTATGCCGCCGACAAAATCACACGTTCACGCGAACGGATCAATCGCTTGGGCTATTTCAAGGATGTGAATATCGAAACGCCCCCCGTCAGTGGCACAACAGATCAGGTGGATGTCAACGTCAACGTAGAAGAGCAACCGACAGGCAGCATGATGCTGGGAGCTGGATTTTCCAGTACAGATGGTCTGGTACTGAGTGGCTCCATTTCAGAAAACAATCTGCTTGGTACCGGCAACCGCCTGGCCGTCGCCATGAACAGTGGCGATGTCAATTCGGTTTATTCCGTCTCCTACACCAACCCTTATTTCACACAGGATGGGGTCAGCGCCGGTTACGACGTCTACAAAAAGACCGTCGACACCTCCAGCCTCAGCACGACGGCCGACTACACCACTTCGACATTGGGCACGGGCGTGCGCTTCGGTATTCCCCTCACGGAGTACGACAACATCACCCTGGGCGCGGTATATGAACGGGTCAATCTGGGGTTGACCAGTTCAGCACCCGCAGCTTATTTCACCTTTGCCGAAACCTATGGTGCCAGCTGTGGCCCGGCAAACGCACGCACAGCCTGCGATGTCACCACCGACACGTTACGCATGGAAGCGGGTTGGGCGCGAGATTCGCGTGACAGCGTACTGTTTCCCACCAAGGGCACCTATCGCCGTGCATACGGCGAGTGGGGTAGCCCTCTCGGTGACATCCAGTACTACAAGCTGAACTATCAGCACCAATGGCTCAAACCGATCACCCACAACATCAGCCTGCTCCTGAACGGGGAAATCGGTTTTGGTCGGGGGGTTGGTGGCAAGGATTTACCGGTATTTCGTAATTTCTATGCCGGGGGCATCGGCTCTGTCCGTGGCTTCGATTCAAACGCCCTGGGGCCGAAACAGACCACGACCAGTTCTTCGACTTCATCCATCGGCGGCGACACACGTGTGATTGGCAATGCCGAACTCCTCTTTCCCTTCCCCGGCATGGGCAATGACAAATCTGTGCGCCTGTCCGGTTTTATCGACATGGGCCAAGTCTGGGGCAAAGGCGATCGTGATGGCCGCTATGAGCAGTTTGCGCTGAGTGACTTGCGCTATTCCGCAGGCATCGCCCTGACCTGGTATTCCCCGATGGGGCCGATCAAGCTTTCCATGGCCAAACCCTTGAATGGCGTGGATGACGATAAGGAACAGCCTTTCCAGTTCCAACTGGGTACCGTGTTTTGATTAAGGAACGCGCATGAATCGTCTGATTTTTGCCCTGTTGCTCATGTCATTGACCTGCCCCCTTGCTCTTGCCAATGAGATCAAGGTGGGGTTCGTCAATACCGAGCGGGTTTTCCGTGAATCGCCCCTGGCCGTCAAAGCACAGAAAAAGCTGGAAAAAGAATTTCAGACGCGCGAGCAAGATATTCAAAAGATGCTTAAACAGGCTCGTGATCTGCAAAGTTATCTGGAACGCGAAGCCATGACGCTTCCAGATATTGAAAGAGGCAAAAAACAAAAAGAACTCTCCAGCCTGTCACGTGAAGTTGATCGCGCCAAGCGTGAATTCCGCGAAGATTTGAACCAGCGCAAAAACGAAGAATTCAGCAGCGTGCAAGAGCGCGCCCGCAAAATCATCATCGAAATTTCAGAAAAAGAAAAATTCGACCTGGTTCTGGAAAACGTCGTTTATGCCAGCCCGCGTGTCGATATTACCGAGCGTGTATTGAAAGCGCTGGATCGCTAATCCACACATCAGACTTCAGGCTCCCATGCGTGTTTTTTCTTCGGCCCTCCTTCAGGCCCGGTTGGGAGGCGTTCTCCGCGGAGATGCCGACAAAAAAATCACCAGTGCGGCATCACTGGAAAATGCCCGTGCCGATCAACTCAGCTTTGTCGTCGGCCAAAAATTCCTGCAAAAAGCCAGCCAATCTGACGCAGGCTTGCTGATTGCCACACAGGCCATGGCTGACCAACTCGACAGAGATTGTCTGATCGTCGCCAACCCCCATGCGGTCTTTGCTCAGGCGGTCGTCCTGCTTCACCCTGCCCCGCTGCCCGCATCGGGTATTCATCCCAGCGCGATCATTGCCGAAGATGCCCACATTGGCGCAGATGTGCGTATCGGTGCAGCCGTCGTTGTGGAAAGGGGCGCACACATCGGTACGGGCACCGTACTCGGCGCGCAATGCCACGTGGGTGCTCACGCCCGCATCGGCGCGCACGCTCTACTTCATCCACGAGTTACCGTTTTGCATGGTTGCGAGTTGGGGCAGCGCGTCATTCTGCACGCCGGTTGCGTCATTGGCGCAGATGGCTTTGGACTGGCATGGGAAGATGATCACTGGTCAAAAGTCCCCCAGGTTGGCCGCGTCATTCTGGGCGACGATGTGGAAGTCGGTGCCAACACCACCATCGACCGCGGTGCGCTGGATGACACCGTGATCGAAGCGGGTGTCAAACTCGACAACCAGATTCAGATTGCCCACAACTGCCACATCGGTCGTCACACCGCCATCGCCGCCTGTGTCGGCATCGCAGGCAGCACCCGCATTGGTGCGTACTGCCAGATCGGCGGGGCCGCCATGATCATCGGGCACCTGGAAATCTGCGACCGGGTCACGGTATCGGCTGGCAGCTTTGTTGCCAAAGACATCAAATCTCCCGGCATTTACACCTCCGTGCAGCCCCTCATGGCGCACGAAGACTGGAAACGCAATGCCGCCCATCTGCGCCATCTCGATGCTCTGTCCAAACGGATACGGGCTTTGGAGCGGACGGCACCCAATCAGGCGAACAACAAGGAGCCACGCTGATGATGGACATTACCCAGATCATGAAATTTCTCCCGCACCGCTACCCGTTTCTACTGGTAGACCGGGTACTGGAAATCGAGCCCAACGAGCGCATCGTGGCCATCAAGAATGTCAGCATGAATGAACCCCAGTTTCCCGGACATTTCCCCAAGCACCCGGTCATGCCGGGCGTGCTCATGATCGAAGCCCTGGCGCAAACCGCCGGATTGCTGGCATTCAAGAGCGGTGAACAGGAAATCAATGAAAACAGCGTCATCTACTTCGTCGGCATCGACGGTGCACGTTTCAAACGCCCCGTGGTGCCTGGAGACCAGTTGCGCATGGAAGCCAACATTCTCAGAGTCACGCGGGGCATCTGGAAATTTGCCGCCCGAGCCACGGTAGAGGGCCAACTGGCTTGCGAAGCCGAATTGATGTGCACCCTGAAACAGCTCTCCTGAACGAACACACAGACGCAATATGGCCCGCATTCATGCCACTGCCCTGGTTTCTCCCCAAGCCCGACTTGGGGAAGATGTTGAAATAGGCGCGTATTCCATCATCGGCGAGCATGTCGAAATTGGCGAAGGCACCCGCGTTGGCCCTCATGCCGTCATCACCGGACACACCCGCATTGGCTGCGGTAATCGTCTCTTCCAGTTTGTCTCGCTGGGAGAAGAGCCCCAGGACAAAAAATACGCAGGTGAACCCACCCGCCTGGAAATCGGCGACTTCAACGTCATTCGCGAGTTTTGCACCCTGAATACCGGCACAGTGCAGGATGCTGGCGTCACCCGCCTGGGCAACCACAATTGGATCATGGCCTACGTGCATATTGCCCACGACTGTGTAGTTGGCGATCACACCATTTTTGCCAACAACGCCTCACTCGCCGGGCACAGCCACATTGGTGACCATGCCATTCTGGGGGGCTTTACCGGTGTGCATCAGTTCTGCCGGATCGGCGCACATGTCATCACCGGCATCGCTTCGGTCATCCGCCAGGACATTCCCCCTTATTTCACCGTTGCGGGCTCCCCCGCCCAGCCTCATGGCATCAACTCCGAGGGTCTCAAACGCAGGGGATTTTCGGCAGACGCCATTGCTGCCATCAAACGGGCCTACAAAACCCTCTACAAGTCGGGACTTTCCCTCGCAGAAGCCCGTGCTGCCATTGTTGAAAACGCCATTGACGTACCGGAGCTGCAACTGCTGGCTGATTTTCTGGCAGTACCGGGGCGCGGCATCATCCGGTGAGGCCCAGCACGTGAGGGACGATGAAAAAAATACCGCCTCACCGATATCTCCTCAGCTCGTCGGCATCGTCGCAGGAGAAGCATCGGGGGATTTGCTGGGCGGGCTGTTGATTCGCGGCGTGCAGGCATGTGGCCTGAAAGCTGAATTCATCGGTATTGCCGGGCCCAAAATGCAAGCGGCTGGCGCACGCACACTCTTTCCCATGGAGACCCTGTCGGTCAGAGGGTATGTCGAAGCCCTGGGTAGCCTGCGCAAACTGTTACGCATCCGCAGCAACCTTGCCCGTCTGTTTGCGCGCACTCCGCCACGTGTGTTTATTGGTGTCGACGCCCCTGATTTCAACCTGTGGCTGGAAACACGGCTCAAACGTGCAGGTATTCCTACCGTGCATTTCGTCAGCCCTTCCATCTGGGCATGGCGCCCCAAACGTATCCATCAAATTCGCAAAGCAGTCAGCCACAGCCTGCTGATTTTTCCCTTTGAAGAAGCGATTTATCGCAATGCCGGGATTCCTGCTACCTATGTGGGACACCCGCTCGCCCACGCACTGCCCGCCCCCGACAAGACTGCCGCCAGAAACCGCCTGGGGCTGGGGCACGAGATCGAATGGGTCGCACTCTTGCCCGGCAGTCGCCTGAGCGAACTGAAGGCACTGGCCACACTTTTCTTGCGCACCGCCCAAGCCCTGTATGCACAACGCCCTTCGGTGCGTTTCCTGGTGCCCTTGGTCAATCGCGAAACGCGCGACATCTTTGAAAAAACCATGCTGGAAGTGGGCGCGGAAGATCTGCCCATCCGCATCCTGTTCGGCCATGCCCACGATGCCTTGCAAGCGGCCGACTGCGCACTGATTGCTTCGGGCACAGCCACCCTCGAAGCACTGCTGCTGAATTGCCCACACGTCATCTCTTACAAGGTGCCCTGGCTCACTTGGCAAATCATGAAACGGCAAGCACTGCAGCCCTGGGTCGGGCTACCGAATATCCTTGCCCAGCGTGCCGTGGTACCCGAGTGGCTGCAAGATCAAGCCACCGAGGCCAATCTGTGTCAGGCACTCATTGACCTGCTCAACAATCGCGAAGCAAGGCAAGCACAGATCGACGAATTCGAAATCCAGCGTGCCCGTCTCAAACGCGATACCCCCAACCTCATCGCCCAGGCACTTCGCCCATTTCTGGAAGGAGACGCGCGTGTCTGATGCCATTCAACGGATATGCGGCGTCGACGAGGCAGGGCGCGGACCTTTGGCCGGACCGGTCTATGCCGCAGCCGTCATTCTCGACCCCGCGCACCCCATTCCCGGACTGAGAGATTCCAAGAAACTGTCAGCCGCACAAAGGCAAAGGCTGGCCGTTGAAATCAGGGCCCATGCCCTGGCCTGGCACGTTGCTTCAGCCAGCGTGGCCGAAATCGAAGACATCAATATCCTGCACGCTTCCATGCTCGCCATGCAGCGTGCCGTACTCGGCTTGACCCCCGCAGCCACCCTGGCCCTGATCGATGGCAACCGCTGCCCTGCCCTGCCGATCTCCGCGCGTGCCATCGTCAAGGGCGACGACCTGGAAGCCTGTATTTCCGCCGCATCCATCCTCGCCAAAACAGAAAGGGATGAGGAAATGGGGCGGATTGCCGTAAAGTACCCGGCCTATGGATTTGAACGGCACGCGGGATACCCCGTTCCCGAACACTTGGCCGCACTCGCAACACATGGGCCCTGTCCAGAACACCGCAGAAATTTCGCTCCGGTGAAAAAGCTTTTACAAAGTACGTTGATTCGATAGGAGAAGTTCACGATGTTCGTGATCATCGGTTACGTGGTGCTATTGGGCTGCATCTTCGGTGGCTATGCGATGGCTGGGGGGCACCTGGGGGGCCTGTGGCAACCTCTGGAAGTGGTGATGATTGCCGGCGGTGCCATCGGCGCATTCGTCGCTGCCAACTCCATGCATGCCATCAAACACACGGCGGCGGCATTGGGGGCCTGTTTCAAGGGTTCGAAGTTCAGCAAGACCTACTACATGGAATTGCTCGGCATGTTGTTCGAACTGCTGGCAAAAGCTCGTAAGGAAGGCCTGATGGCGCTCGAATCCGATGTTGAAGAGCCGGAAAAAAGCGCCATCTTCGGCAAATATCCCAACATCACAGCAGACCACCATCTCGTTGATTTCATTACTGATTACATGCGCATGATGGTGGGCGGCAACCTCAACGCCATGGAAATCGAAAACCTCATGGACAGCGAGATGGAAACCCATCACCACGAGGAATTACACCCTTCACACGCCGTATCAAAACTGGCTGATGCCACCCCCGCTTTCGGTATCGTCGCGGCTGTGATGGGCGTGGTGCACACCATGGAATCGTTGCACCTGCCGCCTTCAGAACTGGGGGTGCTCATCGGCCACGCTCTCGTCGGCACCTTCCTCGGTATTCTGATCTCCTACGGCTTCTTCGCGCCGCTGGTCGCCGTCATGGAAACCAAGGCCGCTGAGGCTGCCAAACCCTTCCAGGTAGTCAAAGTGGTTCTGCTTGCCTCCATGAATGGCTACGCCCCGCAAACCTGCGTGGAGTTTGGCCGCAAAGTGCTGTTTTCCACAGATCGGCCTTCTTTCAAGGAAATGGAAGAAGACATCAAGAACAGGAAAGGCAAGTAACGCTTCCGGGATGGGATACCGACAGCAACCAACGCCTGACCTCCGACAACTGAACCCTCTGACCCTATGGCTGACGATACCCAGCGCCCGATAGTCATCAAACGCATCAAGAAGTCCGGCGGGGGTGCCCACGGGGGTGCCTGGAAAATTGCCTATGCCGACTTCGTAACCGCGATGATGGCCTTCTTTTTGCTGATGTGGTTGCTGGGCTCAACCACCAAGGCACAGATGGAAGGCATATCCCAATACTTCAAAACCCCGCTCAAGGTGGCACTGGCGGGCGGCAGCGGCTCTGGTGATGCCTCCAGCGTCATCAAGGGCGGCGGCGAAGATCTGACGCGCCGCGCCGGTCAGGTCAAACGGGGCGAAACCGACCCGGCCAACAAAGCCATCAATCTCGAAGCCGCCAAGGCCGAGCAGGAACGTCAGGATGCCGCACGTTTGCAGGAACTGAAGGCCAAGCTGGACAAAGCCATCGAAAACAACAAGAAACTCAGCCAGTTCAAAAAACAGCTCAAGATCGATATCACGCAGGAAGGCCTGCGTATCCAGATTGTCGATGACAAAAACCGCCCGATGTTCGATTCCGGTGGCGCGATCATGAAGGCTTATACCCGTGACATCTTGCGTGAAATTGGCAAGACCCTGAACGAAGTGCCCAACAAGATCAGCCTATCAGGGCACACCGATGCCGTGCCCTATTACGGCGGGGAACAGGGCTACAGCAACTGGGAACTTTCCGCAGACCGCGCCAATGCTTCGCGCCGTGAACTCGTCGCGGGTGGCCTGGAAGATGGCAAGGTACTCCGTGTCGTCGGCCTGGGGTCTGCCATCCCTTTCAACAAAGACAACCCCAACGATCCGGTCAATCGCCGCATCTCCATCGTCGTCATGAACAAGAAGGCCGAAGAGGCCATCACCCGCGACTCACGGCAGTTCGAGGCTGAAACCGCCGCACAGGTAGCGGAGCAACTCAATGTCGGCAAACATTGATGCCCTGCCTTTCATGCGTGCCCGTCACCCTGCCCTGACTGCAGCCATTGCCCATGTGCCCGCGCTGGCGGCGGGTGCAACCCTGCTCGTCAGTGGTCTCCCTGTGGCACTGGCCATCATCCTGACCGGCCTGGTAGCAGCCCTGCTCGCTTGGCTCTGGCTGCTGCCCCTCTGGTGGTGCCTCATCAATCTGCTGTTCGTCCCCCTGCTCTGGCTGGCCATGCAATTACAGATGAATGCCGACTGGTATCTGCTGGGCTTCATGCTGCTGTTACTGACTTCGCTGGGGGCCATCGGCACGCGCGTACCGCTGTACCTGTCCAGCCGCCAAGCCGTGCAGGTGCTTGCTGAAAAAATTCCGGCCAACGGCAGTTTCATCGACCTGGGCTGCGGCTTGGGCGGACCGCTGGCAGAACTGGCCCGGTTGCGCCCCGATGTCCGGCTCAGTGGCGTGGAGGCCGCGCCTCTCAACTGGCTCTTCGCACGCCTGCGCTTGCGTGGCCGGGCACAGGTCTCCTTGGGTAGCCTGTGGGGTACTTCTTTGGCTTCTTACGACGTGGTGTATGCCTACCTCTCCCCCGCCCCCATGGCAAAACTCTGGGAAAAAGCACGCACCGAGATGAAAAAAGACAGCCAGTTCATCAGCAACTCCTTTGCCATTCCCGAAACGGCTCCCCACGAAATCTGGGAGCTTCAAGACCTTTCCCACGCACACCTCTTGATCTGGAAGCTGTAATGACCCTGGAGCAATGGTTAGAGCATCTCAAACCGGGCGAGATTCCCATCTTCGGCCACACCCATGCGCGACTGCGTGAACTCTCTCCCCGTCGTGATGAGATCACCGCCAAGGATGTCGCCAGTGTGGTGCTCTCAGACCCGCTGGCCACACTGCAAATCATCCACTCGCTCAATAAACGGGTTCTGCAGCGTTATGGCACCGAAGTGCTTACGGTGGAACACGCCCTGATGATGCTGGGCCTGGGGGTCTATCTGGATTCGGCGCGACGTTTCACTACGCTTGAAGACTCTCCCGTCGGCAAAGACCGCTACCGCCTCAACGCCTGTTACACCGTCGCCCGCAAGGCACAGCACGCCGCCTGGCAAGCGCGCGATTTCGCCATACTACACACCGACGTGCGCGCCGAAGAAGTCGAAGTGGCCGCCTTGCTGAACTACGCACCCGAAATGCTGCTGTGGCTGCGTTCACCCGATACTGCACGCACATTGCGCCGCCTGCGCCGCCGTCTACCCATCCAGGCGGCGGAACAAAAATCCTTGGGTGTACCGGGAAAGGCCCTGCGTCTGCAATTACTCGAAAGCTGGAGCGTTCCTCCCACCACCCTTGATCTGCTCGATGACAAAAACGCCCAAAAGGCCCGCCAGATCATTCTGGCTTCCTGTCTGAATATTGCCGAGCGCAGCGAACGCGGTTGGTGGGATGACAACCTGCTGATTGATTACATCGCCTTGGCCGGGGTGGAAAACACCCCCATGGAAACCATCATTGCCAACGTCCACAGCAATGCTGCACGTGTTGCACGCCACGGCAACTGGGTCCCAGTGGCCACTGCAGCCTGCTGGGGGCCCATGCTTCCTGGCCCTTGGCCTCGCGACGAAGACGATGAGGAGGACGAAGCACCTGTGAGCAAACCGGCAAGCCTGGGCAAACC
>Ga0208371_1000090_pt1 | contig 39437 bp, 36 predicted proteins | sample SubbioCR12Aug_1A_FD_184827 | JGI IMG/M metagenome (GOLD analysis project Ga0208371, IMG submission 184827) | Serpentinite rock and fluid subsurface biosphere microbial communities from McLaughlin Reserve, California, USA - CR12Aug_1A (SPAdes) | ecosystem: Environmental > Terrestrial > Deep... | reverse complement strand
GGCCGTGGCGGGAGCCCTGTCCATGGCCCAGGAGATGGAGAGCGGCACCATCGTCACGATTCTCCCCGACCGGGGGGACCGCTATCTCAGCACCTCGCTCTTCAGGTCGATGTGTGCCTCCTGCCCCCCGTAGTCGACCGACCGGTGAAAGCAAAAAAAAGGCCGCATCGAAACCGATGCGGCCTTTTTTCTGGAGGGAACGGTTACTTTGCAGCAGGAGCTTCCGGAGCAGCAGCCGGTGCTACCTCTTTCTTCATTTCTTTCTTGGCCTTCTTGGCTTTCTTGGCCTTTTTCACTTTCTTGGGAGCAGCCTTCTCTTCCTTCATGATCGGCGGGTGACCCGGGGGAAGAGCAGACGGAGCAGGTTCAGAGGCGCATACGATGCTGGCAAAAGAAACGGTTACCAGGGCGGCAATAACTGCGGTGAACATCTTTTTCATGGAGACTCCTCACTGAATGAGATTTTCCAACTATGACGCATAACGTATGCCAAAGTGCAGTGACGTTGTCAAGTCGCACACTACAAAAGTTTGCGGTCAGGGGCGCTTTCCAGTCGTTGACGTGAAGGCCTCATATGCGGCAGTAGGTGCCCCATGTGCGGCAACGTCTCCTGGGAGGTTGCCGATTCGGCAATATCTGCTATTAATTATTAATACTTTGTAGTCTGCAGCTCAAGCGGTAGTGCGGGGTACCCGATACGATTAATCAGTGAGGCTCTTTCATGCAGAACATTCCAATCCTGCTTGCTGCTCCCGAGATGGTGCTGGCGCGTGATGTGCGTCGTTCCGACAGTCAGTCGGGCCCGCCTATCTGCGGCAAGGGGGTAGTGCTGAGCGAATCCCTTATCGAACGGCTGAAAGCGATGGGGGTTCAACAGGTGACCGTGGAGGGGCATCCGGTCTGGTTGGAAGGGGACAAAACCCTGCCGGAACTGCTGGAACTGCTGGAAAAGCGGTTCAGGAAAGTCGATCACGAGCCGTTGATGAACCGCCTCAAAGAGATCTACAAAGCGCAGTTGATCCGCTCGATGGATGGTGCCGACTGATGGGAGACAAGCGCCAGGAAATTCTCAGCATCATCAAGGACACCAGATCCCTGCCGATCCTGCCCGGCATTATCACCAAACTCAATGCCCTGGCGCAGAGCAGTAAATCGTCCATTCAGGAAATGGCGCGGCTGGTCTCTTCCGACCAGGTGCTGTCCGCCCGGGTCCTCAGGCTGGTCAACTCCCCTTCATACGGTTTTTACCGGGTCTCCACCATTTCCAATGCCATGATCCTGCTCGGCATCGACGTGGTAAAGTGTCTCGCCCTCAGCACCTCCATCTTCGAGATCATGGAACAGAACATCATGGGGCTCTGGGAGCACTCCCTTGGCACCGGGGTGGCGGCCAATGTCATTGCCTGCCGCCTGAAGCTGGCCGAGACCGAGGAGATCTCCACTGCAGGGCTGCTCCACGATATCGGCAAGGTTATCATCAAGCTCAAGTTCCAGGAGGACTACGACCAGCTCCTCAAGCTGGTGGAGGAAAAGGATATTTACTACAACAAGGCCGAACTGGAACTCCTGGGTATCGACCATTCGGATGTGGGGGGGTGGCTTGCCAATTCGTGGTATCTGCCCGAGAAACTGGTCGAACCGATCATGTTCCATCATGATGTGAGCAAGGCAAAGAACCACCAGGTGAAGACCGCCGTGGTCCATCTTGCCGATGTCCTGGTCAAGGCGAGCGGATTCGGCTTCAGCGGCGACGACCTGGTCCCCCAGATTCAGCCCCTGGCCTGGCAGCTCCTCAATATGAACGAGCCGCTCCTGGCGGAGATTGTCGAGGAGATCGAGGACCGGTTGATCGACGCGAAAAACTTCAGCATGGAGTTACAGGAAGGCAATGAAACCCGGACTTAGGATCTACCTGATCGCCGGTACGCAGTCGCTGGCATCGCAGATGGAGATTCGCCTGCAGAGCAAAGGGCACCAGGTATTCGTTCTGGAAGGATTCTGCAATCTCATCGGATTTGCCTATAACGACCCCCCGGATCTTTTCATCCTGGATATTTCAACGGGCGACGAAAGCATCTTTTCCATAATCCGGGAGCTGAAGGCGGACAGCTACTTCAGTGTCGTTCCGATCATAGGCCTGATGAGCGAGTCCATGGCCCGCAGTTTCGACTGGGCGGAGACGCCTCTCGACGATTTTATCTTCCTTCCCGTGAGTTATCCCGAACTCTTTACCCGCATCGATCTGTCCGTGCAGCGGATTCGCCGTGTGTTCGACAACAATGCGCTGACCCGCCTGCCGGGCAACACCTCCATCCAGCATGCCGTCGAACGGGCTCTCGGTGAGCCGATGGCCATCTGCCACGTTGATATCAACAACTTCAAACCCTACAACGATGTGTACGGTTTTTCCCATGGCGACGAAGTCCTGCGCATGCTGGCCAGGATCATATTCAATTCGGTCAAGGAGTCGGGAGGGGGATTCACGGGGCACATCGGCGGCGACGATTTCGTCTTCATCGTCCCGATCGAGCGGGCGGAGCAGGTGAGTCAGGAGATCATCCGCAATTTTACCGCCATCATTGCCGACCTCTTCGGCGAGCAGGAAAAGACCTGCGGCTACTATATCGGTTACAATCGGCGGGGACAGAAGGAGCAGATCCCGCTGCTCGGCCTTGCCATTGGCATCGTCCATGGCAATAACCCCAATATCCGCCATTACGGCAAGGTTGCCGAGGTTGCCGCCGAACTCAAGGCATTTGCCAAGAAATCCGTGAGCAGCTGCTATGTGGTTGACAAACGGACCAATCCGGAGCGGCCTGCTAAGGATGAGGAATGAATTGTTTGGCTTGCGAAGGATAGAGTTGATCTGCTATAAGAAGTGGCAGAGCCGGGAGCGGGCGGTGAACGCGACCGGCTGTTTTTCCGGATGACCGGATTAATTCTCTCAAGATATTCCCCACGACGACGATAGGAAGCTATAAATCGAACCTGGGAAAGGAGGAGACACCCCCTTGGACAACAGGAAGTTCAGAAGAATGTCGTTTAACGCACAGGTGCTGGTCAGTCACGGCGATGCGTCCTTTGTCGGGACGGTGGAAAACCTCAGCCTCAAGGGGCTGTTCGTCAAGACGGATCAGAAGATTCCCTTGAACGAGACGGTGAATATCTCCCTCTCATTCAAGGGGAATAAGGGGAATCTCTCCCTGGGGCTGGACGGACGGGTCGTGCGGGTGACCGAAGAGGGGATAGGGCTCAAGTTCGGCAAGATCTCCATCGACTCCCTGGAAAGCACCCTGAACGGCGGCGAAAGCTGTGCCAGCAGCAACTGCCAGATGTCGAGCGGACTCTGCCAGGCTGCTGTCTAGTCAGGCCGGGTCGGATTTCCCCATTGATAAACCGCTAAAATCAAAAGCCGGGCATCTGTCCCGGCTTTTTTCATTCCTGCCCTTCTATCTTTCCGCCAGTTCTCTCAGACGCTTTAGGTCGTAGACGATCACCCTGCTCCCCTCTACCTCGATGATCCCCTCTTCCCTCAGCTTGCGGAGCGTGCGCGAGAGGGTTTCGCTGACCGTTCCCAGCCGTGAGGCCAGTTCCCCCTTTTTCATCTCCAGCTCCAGGTAGGTCTTTCCCTGGAAGGTCGTCGATTTGCGCTCGATCAGCTCGCAGAGGTAGGCGGCCAGGCGGGCCGGGACCTCGGCAAAGGAGAGCTCCTCGATCTGGCGCGCAAACCGGCGCAGGAGCAGCGACAGGGAGACGATGAGGTTCAGAGAAAACTGCGGGTTGCGCTCTAAAAGCCCCATGAATGCCTCGCGGGGGAAGAAGAGCGCCTCCCCCTTGTCGATGGCGCGGGCCTCGGCCGGATACCGCCCGTCGCCGAAGAAGGCCGCTTCGGCAAAGGTTTCGCCGGGATGCACGAAATGGAGCACCTTTTCCCTGCCGTCCGGGGAAATCTTACAGAGTTTCATCCCGCCCGATGCCAGGAGATAAAAGCCATTGGCCGGCTCACCCTCGCTGAAGAGGGTTTCTCCCTTGGCAATGCTGCGCCTGGTGGCGATTCCCGCCACCTCTCCCAGGTTTTCATCGTTCAGGCCGGAGAAGAGCAGCGATTTTTTGAGAATGTCAGCGGTTTCCACAGAGTACCTCACAGGTGAAGAAAGGTGCGAATCCTGGCAGCGACCTGCTGCGGGGTAAAGCCGAACTGCTGCGCGATCGCCTCTTCCGGGGCCGATGCCCCGAAGGTCTCGATGCCGATGAACAGGTCGTCGGGAGCAAGGACCTGGTGCCAGAGGGCGCCTCGGCCCGCCTCGATGGCGATGCGCGGGATGCCGGGCGGAATCAGCCGTTCGCGGTCTTCCGTCGGCAGCGCCAGCAGCTGTTCCAGGCAGGGAACGGAGATGACGCGGGTCTGCACGCCGTCTGCCTGCAGCAGCCGTGCCGCGGACATGGCCAGATGGACCTCGGAGCCGCTGGCCAGAAGGAGCGCTCGGAGGTCATTGCCGGTAGTGTCGAATACGATGGAACCGGCCAGGGGTTGCAGGCCTGTGCCGGGACCTGCATCGCGCTCGATGCGGGGGAGTTTCTGCCGTGAAAGGATCAGGGCCGTGGGGCCGTGCCGGCGCTTTAGTGCGGCGACCCAGGCCAGCGCGGTCTCGACGCCGTCGGCCGGGCGGATCACCTGCAGGTTGGGGATCATCCGGAGCGCTGACAGGTGTTCCACCGGCTGGTGGGTCGGGCCATCCTCCCCCACAAAGATCGAATCGTGGGTGAAGAGATAGATCGTCTGCAGTTTCATCAGGGCCGCCAGCCTGACGGCCGGGCGGCAGTAGTCGGCAAAGACGAGAAAGGTGGCACCGAAGGGGATGAAGCAGCCGTAGAGCGCCATGCCGTTCTGGATGGCGGCCATGGCATGCTCGCGGATGCCGAAGTGGAGGTTGCGGCCGCAAAACGAACCGGCGGCAATGGCGTCGCTCTCCTTGATCCAGCTGTTGGTCGATGGGGCAAGGTCTGCCGATCCCCCTGCCAGGGAGGGAATCGCCGCGGCTGCCGCCTGCAGAACGGCTCCGGAGAGGGAACGGGTGGCGCCGTCGTTTGTCCCTGCCGCCTCCAGCAGGGAAGGGATGAGCCCCTCGGGAAGCTCCTTCTGCCACATCCTTTCCCACAACCGGGCCCGGTCGGGGTTGCGCTCCTGCCAGCGGGCAAATGATTCCCGCCAGGTTGCGGACTGGGCTGCCAGCTCTTCGACCTGGGTATGGCAGAGTGTGCGGACCTCTGCCGGGACATGAAAGGGCTCGTCGGGCCAGTCGAGCGCCCGGCGGGTCGCTGCCGCCTCGGCAGGTCCCAGCGGGCTGCCATGGGCAGCGGCGGACCCTTCCTTACCCGGACTCCCCTTGGCGATGCGGGTCCGGGCCATGATCAGGGAGGGGCGATCCGTCTCTGCCCGGGCGTTTACAAGCGCTGCAGCCACCTCGTCCGGTGCGTGGCCGTCGACCCGCTGCACCTGCCAGCCGCAGGCGCCGAACCGCTTTTCCACATCCTCGGAAAAGGCCAAGCCGGTCGCACCCTCGATGGTGATGCAGTTGTCGTCGTAGAGATAGATGAGGTTCCCCAGGCGGAGATGGCCAGCCAGCGAGGCGGCCTCATAGCTGACCCCTTCCATCAGGTCGCCGTCGCTGACAATGGCATAGACCCGGTGGCTGATGGGGGAGAACTGGTCGTCCGCAAAGCGGGCCGCCGCCATCCTGGATGCCAGCGCCATGCCGACACCGGCGGCAAAGCCCTGACCGAGCGGCCCGGTCGTCATCTCCACCCCCGGGGTGTGGCCATACTCCGGATGCCCCGGCGTCCGGCTTCCCCACTGGCGGAAGCGCTGCAGCTCCGCGAGCGGCAGGTCGAACCCGAACAGGTGCAGCAGGCCATAGAGGAGCATGGAGCCGTGCCCGGCAGAGAGGATGAACCGGTCGCGGTCGGCCCAGGAGGGGTCTGCCGGATCGAACCGCAGGAAGCGGTGCCAGAGGAGGAAGGCGTAATCCGCGGCCCCCATGGGAAGGCCGGGGTGGCCCGATGCCGCCTGTTCGACGGCATCGACCGCCAGCATCCGGAGGGTGTTCGCGCCAAGACGGAGTTCCTCGGCCGGGGTACGGGTTTTCGGCATCTGCGGTAGCCTTTCGGTTGGGTAGTGGGAGCCCGGTCAGTCCCCGCTGTCGCCGTAACGGGCTGTCCCCATGGCAATCAGGCGGTTCTTCAGGTCCTGCTCCCGTTTCCAGCGATCGGAAACGTCGCGCAGGACAGCTGCGCAGCCGACCGGGGTCCCTGCCTCGTCGCGGACCATCAGGATGGAGAATTCCGTGGAGATGCGGACCCCGTCGCCGCGCAGGGCAGGGACGGCGAGCAGCCCGGTCTGGTAACGGGTGACCCCGCTCTCCATGACCTGGCGATAGCCATCCCAGTGCCGTTTGCGGAGGTTTTCGGGGATGATCAGGTCCAGCGGTTTCCCCAGCGCCTCGTCGGCGGCGATGCGGAAGATCCGTTCGGCCCCCTCGTTCCAGAGTCGGATGATCCCCTCACGGTCCGTATAGAGAATAGCATCGGGGCAGTGCCGGATGATGGTTGCATGGAGCCACTGGTCGTGAGCGTCTCTGTTCATGGCCGTCTCCTGCCGTGGAATCGTTGAATCAGCTTTGGGTAGGGTGCTATTTTCTCACAGCCTGAAGGGAAGTCCAGTCGAAAAATGAGGGGAACCGGCTGGCGGTCAGCCCATGCTCCCCATGCTGGCAAGGGCGTAGATGGTTTCCGGGTGAAACGGTGGGAGTGTGCCGCGGCACATGAGGAGGGTACTGCCGATGGTCGAGAAACCGGATCGGCCGAGCAGGTCGGTTGCGTGGCGGTTCCCCTCCGGCAGATCGAGCACCACCGGCGATGCGGAAGGGTCGGGGCTGAACGAGGCATGGAGGAGCCGTGTGGCGGTGTCCGCTGTCAGAGCGCTCCAGGGGCCGATCTGGATGCCGTTGGGGGCAGGGCGGGTCACGATGAATCCGTTGTCAAGGGAGCGGCAGGCACCTGCCACCAGGGAATCGCAGAGGATGCTGGCGCGCCGGTCCCCCCAGCCGTGGCGGTCGATGCTCACCATCCTGCGGTAGGCTGACTGGGAGAGCTTGTCGGCCGGCGCTTGCGCAACCGCTCCCGTGCCCTGCCAGCGGCGGATCGTGTCGACCGTGGCAAAGCCGAGCCGGGCATAGAGCGGTGCACCCTGCTGCGAGGCGGTCAGCCAGACGGATTCGGCCCCTGCCCGCTGCAGTGCCGCCAGCGCGGCCTCCATGAGCTGTCTGCCGACCCCTTGCCCCCGCAGGTCGGGGGCGACGATCAGGTTGCCGATCCAGCCGCTGGTGCCGTAGCGGATGGAGGTGATGAATGCCACGGGTGTTCCCTCTTGGCGGATGGTACAGCAGCCCGCAGGGAATACCCGCAGCAGGAACTCGAACTCCGCCGGCGTGCAGATCCACCCCTCCTGGTCGGCCAGGGCGAGGAAGGCGGGGATATCCGCAGCAATGAACCGGTCGAGCCGCATCATGGTGCGCTGCAGGCCCCGGTTGCCAGGGAGAGGTCCTGGCCGATCAGCCCGACTGCGTCGGCCCGGCACTGGCGGCAGTGCTTGAACTGGCCGATGATCTGCTCGTTGGCCGCGCGGACCTTTTCCAGCTCCTCCGGGGTCGGCGGCACGATGCCGGCAAAGTCAGCCTGGGGGATGAGCGGCATGACGTTCATGACAAAGGCGCCCAGTTCCCTGATCCTGCGGGCGACCAGCGGCACCTGCCCTTCGTTGACGCCGGGGATGTAGACCGTGTTGATCTTGACGGTCATGCCGTAGCGGACAGCCTTTTCGATCCCCGAAAGCTGGTTGGCGATCAGGACGCGTCCCGCTTCCTCGCCGGTCAGGCGCTTGCCGCGATAGCTGACGTAATTGTAGATGCGGGCAGCGACGGCCGGATCGAGGGCATTCACGGTCACGGTCAGGCTGTGCAGCCCCAGGTCGTTCAGGCGGTCGATGCTTTCCGGGAGCAAGAGGCCGTTGGTGCTCATGCAGAGGATCAGGTGGGGGAATTCGTCGCCGATCAGGCGGAAGGTCTCGAAGGTCTCCTCGTTTGCCAGGGGGTCGCCCGGCCCGGCAATGCCGATCACCTTGATCATCGGTCCCAAGAGGTCGCTGGCCATGACCTCGCGCACCTTGGTCAGCGCTTCGGCAGGGGTGACGATGCGGCTGGTGACGCCGGGGCGCGATTCATTGGCACAGTCGTGCCGCCGGGTGCAGTAGCCGCACTTGATGTTGCAGCTCGGTGCCACGGCCAGGTGCATCCTGCCGTTCTTGTGGTGATTGCCGCCGAAGCAGGGATGCCCCTGGATATTTTTCCGTTCCGTGCATGCTGTTGCCATGATCGACTCCTTTCCTCTGTGACCCTTTGCAGGGACAAAAAAGGGCGCCCGACCGTCTGGTCCGCGCCCTTGCCACATCCTCCGAAGCCGGGGAATCTCTCCTCCCCGCCATGCATCATCTTGATACAACGCTGTATCGTCCTTTTTCACGGGAGTTAGCATTTGCCGTGCCATTACTTCATTAAAGCGTAAATCCTTTGTATTCCGGCCGGATAGGAGAACGATGGGGTGCCGAAAGGCCATCAGCTGCCTTGAACGAGGCAGCACTGGTTATTGCCTATGCACCTGGCCGGGCAAAAATAAGGGCTAATCGGGTGAAGCCGCGCCCATGGCCGTTGTGCAGGCTGGCATGGTCCATGTATCAAGGTGTGGCAGAGAGTTGCAACCGGAGGAGGTTTCCCATGGCGCGGACAATAGATGGCATTGAGCATGTAACGGTGCATGAGGCGGCTGCGGAGCTGTCAACGACCCATCTGCGGGTGATGATGCTGCTTAAGGAAAAGGCATTGCTCGGGATCGAGGCAGAGGGGGAATGGCTGGTAACCCGCGATTCGCTGGAGTGCTGCAAGACCCACGGCGCGGATCGGAAGGTTGCCAGGGGGTGCACAACCTCCTGCTCTTCCGGCGGCTGCGGCTGCAAGTGAGCCGGCGGGGAATCAGCCGCTGGTGATGACCAGGAAGCGATCATCGAAAAACGGTTCCAGGAGCGGACGCACCTGGTCCCAGGCAAGCCCGCCCCCACCGCAGCCGGGACGGGGGACGACGACCAGCTCCCATCCCTCGCGGTCGGCAAGCTCGCGCAGCTCTTGGGCGGAACGGCTGATGAGGCGAAGATCCGGCAGCGACCAGGGGGTCTCCTCCACCGGGAAACTGGCCATGTCTGCGCTCAGGGCGTGGACATGGTTTCCACCGTGCCGCAGCAGGCGCCCCAGTTCGGCAGAAAGGCCGGGGAAGCGCTGCCGGGCCTGGCGGGCGCAGCCGTTGCCGAGCACCGCCTCCCCTTTGGGGGAGACATGGCCGTTGGTGGTGATGACGATGACCGCCCGACCGAGATAATCCCAGATGTTTCCCGTTGTTTCGCGCATGCGCCACCTCTTGCGGGGAGTATGCCAAGCAGGGAGAGAAGGAGCCAGCGATGGGCATCCAGATCAAACCGTCCGACCTGTACTATAAGTATCCCAGGGACACCGTCAACCGGGACCAGCCGAAGTTTGCCGGCCTGCCCGATCCGCGGCCGTTCAACCGGGACGACCTCTACGAGGTCATCCCCCTGTTCGGTGCCGTCATGGATGCGCTGGGCCGGGACGACAGCCGGACCCTGCATCTCATCGAGGAGCAGATGATCCGCAACATGCCGCTCTTTCTCGTCTCCCGCGAGGAGGTGTACGATTTCCTGGTCGGGAGCATGACCGATATCCTTGCAGAGCGATGAACAGCTCGCTGCCGATCCATCCCGGCGAAGTGGCTGCCCGTGCCAGGGCCGCCCTGCTGGGTGTGGCTCTGGGCGATGCCCTGGGCGCGCCGGTGGAATTCATGACCTCCGGCGAGATCAGGGCAAAGTATGGCGTGCTGCGCGAGCTGGTGGGCGGGGGGTGGCTCCGCCTCAAGCCGGGCCAGGTCACCGATGACACCGAGATGTCCCTCTGCGTCGGCCGGGCCATTGCCGGTGCCGGGGGCTGGGACCTGGCGGGGATTGCCGGCCAGTTTGCCGCCTGGCTGAAGACCCGGCCGGTGGATGTGGGGGACACCTGCCGTCGCGGCATCCGCAACTTCATGCTCAAGGGGGATCTGGAAACCCCGTTCAACCAGTGGGACGCGGGCAATGGCGCGCTGATGCGCATGGCACCGGTGGCCCTCTTCACCGTCGGCAGCGACGAACTCCTGCAGAGCTGCACCATCCAGCAGGCGCACCTGACCCATAACCACCCGCTCTCCGACGCCGCCTGCGTCTGTTACGGCCGGCTCCTGCACCTGGCCCTCCTGGGCGCCTCCAAGTCGAGGCTCCGCCGCGAGGTGGACCGGATGCTGGAGGAGTTTGCCACCTTCCGCTTCGATCCCTACAAGGGTCTTGCCACCGGCTACGTGGTGGATACCTTCCAGACCGTCTGCCATTTTTTCTTCCGTGGCCGCGACTTCGAGGAGTGCCTGGTGGGGGCGGTCAACCAGGGGGGGGATGCGGACACCACCGGAGCCATCATTGGCGGCCTGGCCGGGGCCTACTACGGCCTGGAGAGCATTCCCCAGCGCTGGCTGAAACGGCTGGACAAACGGGTCGCCGCAGAGCTTGTCGACCTGGCCCAGCTGCTTTTGCGCCTCTCCCCGCTTTCCTCGCAGTGACATCCCGTTTTTCGTGAAGAAGCATCGGCTCAGGTGGTGCACATGATCCGCCGCACCAGGTACTCGCCGCCGATGACCAGGTATTCCCCTTCCCCCTTGAGGATGCTGTTGGGGATCAGCTTGTTGTAGAAGAATACCTTGGCGAGCGGTGCCATGATCTCCCAGACCGTGTCGCCGAATTCCCAGGCCCGCTCCTCGTCCGAGGTGAAGGAGACCAGGTTGTTCAGCCGGACGATCTGCTCGCGCCTGCCCAGTGTCTGGATCACCTCGTGATCGTTGGCGTCGTTGGTGCCGCGGAACAGCCTGATGCAGGGGACGGCAGGGGGGAAGGCCCGGCCCAGCTCGTACTGGCAATACTCGAACAGGAGGTCCAGCTGGGAATTGATGGCGCTGGTCCGCTCGCTCCCCCTGGTGCGGTCCACGGCATAGACCATGTACTCTTCGGCATGGATGCCCGGAATGCGGATCTTGTGAAAGGTCGGCGGGATGCCGATCCTGCTCTCCACCCACCCCTTGAGCACCGCCCCTTCGATGGAATTGGAATCCATCATCCAGCCGCGCAGAAAGCGGAGATAGCTGTTCTTCAGGCTCTTGCGGGCCGTGTCCGAGGCCTGGTCCTGCCAGTGGTGGAGCTGGAACTTGACCGACATGTAGTCGTTGAAGATGACGCCCCGCTCCTCGGCGGATGCGATGGTGTCGAGTTTTGTGAACAGGAAGCGGTTTGCCTGGCGGACCCCCTGGATCACAAGGGGCTGGGGGTTTTCGTTGAAATGGCGGGAGGCGATTACCCAGGGGGGGAGGTTGCACAGGTTGTAGGAGCCGCTACGCATGGCGATACCTCATTGTATGCCGATGTTCCGGGAGATCGGCAGGGGGGGACACGAAGACCGGGTGAAAGGAGGGAAACCGCCGGTTCTCGTGCCGCACCCCCTGTCAGGAGGTCGGACCTCTCTCCGTACATCAGAGCAGCTTTGCCAGTTCCACCACGGTCGGCTCAACTGGCCCGCTGGTCACATAGGTTTCGATGCCGAGGTTCCGCATGGTGTTCTGCGGTGCCTCGCCGATCTGGGAACAGAGCACCGCCCGGCAGCCGGTCAGGGCCTCGGCGATGGCCTGCAGAAGGTGATTGCGCAGCGGATGGTCGGGATCGTATGAGCAATAGCGCTCCACTTTTTTCTCATCCACCAGCCGTGCCTTGCCATTGTCCACATCGTAGATCAGAAACCGTTCGGCATGGCCGAAGTGCTGGTTGACCTCTTTTCCGTCCTTGGACGCGACAGCGATGAGCATAATCTCCCTCCTTGCCGACGTGCGGCCTTGGGCACATGCCCCCTTGTTCTGCTCGTTGCCAAAGTAGCTTTCATCCGGAAACACTGGATGAGAAACTATTGGTTCCCGAATCGGAAAGGAGGTATTTTTCGTCCTGGCAAGGAAATCAAGGGATTGCGCGGAGGCGTACATCGGTACGCCGCACAAGCAATCCTGCGGATTGACGCCGCCAGGGCGGAAAAGAACCCTTTCCGGACGGAAACTAGAGTACGACCGGTTCGAACGTAAAGCACTTCTTGGAGCAGGTCCTGCCGCAGGCCTGGCAGCCGATGCAGTTGCCGGGATTTGCCACTTTCATGAACATCTTGGCCGAATCGTCCTCATCCAGCTCTTCGTATGCCAGCACGTCATGAACGCAGACCTTAAAGCAGCGGCCGCAGCCGATGCAGGTCTCGTCGTCGATGGACTTGATGAACTCCGGGGTCCATTCGGTCTTGTCTCTGCGCAATCCGGTGATGTATGCCATTGGTACTACCTCCTGTAGGTGGTGGTCATTAGGAGGTTGTTGAAAAACAGCCATCTCGCCGCCGTCCTCGAAAGCCTTCGTGTGCGGCGTAGCGCTGCTACGCCTCCGTGAGGCTTTCTGCGGGTGCGACGATCTGACTGCTTTTGAACAACCTGAGTTTCCAATAACCTGTTAGTCGAGAAACGATTTCCGTTCGTCCTTGTGCATCGCCTTTTTGAGCCAGGGCGGCGGGTTTCCCTGGAGCACTGCCTGGAGCTTGCTCACGATGTCGGCCACCGGAACTTCTGCGTTGGTCTTCATCGGGTGGATCTTCCTGGCGACCAGCTTGGCTGCCGCCGGTCCGCCGATCTGCATGGTATAGACGATGGCGCAGCCGGTAATGGCCGCTGCGCGGGCAGCGATCCGGTCCTCTTCGTCCTCGGCCGAGGTGATGGCGCTTATGGATGGCAGCTGCACGGCCTCGTCCGGGCCGATCTCCCAGACGTGAAAACTGGTGCACTGGCCAAAGTGCTGGTCGATCATTTCGCCGTTGGTACTGGTAAATGCCACTTTCATGGGAACCCCTTTCTGCAACACAAAAGACGCCGGCATCCTGATGGATGCGCGGCGTCTTTGCCGAACCGGAAACGAATGCCGATGTAAAAGCACGGCGTGTGCCAAAATGCAACTGCCTGAAATTGCGTCACAACAGGAGGCGTGTCCGTAGCTGATGAGGCATGTTTGGTCACTTTTGCCGAATTTATGGGCAACTTTGATACCAGCTGAATAATGCGGCAGAAACGCGTAGTGTCTCATCCGGAGTCCCGGAAGGGCATTAATGAGGCACTGTCAAGTAATGGTTGCATATTATGTTATGTTTTGAGTCCGGGCGGCAGGTTCTGTCATAGACCGGGAATATGTCTGAAATTACTGAGGCGCTGACAGATATGCCACGGTAAGTCAATGGCTTATGCCATAATAGCTGTTGCCAATTAACCGGAAATGGTGTAGTGCTTCTCGGTAAGTTGGGGGACGACCTGTGGGGATGGGGCAAACATCGGCAGGGGGCTGGTTCGTACCATATGGGTGCATTGCCGGCATTAAACCTGAAAAGCTTATAGTATTAGAAACGCACCTGAAGAACCCGCCAAGCACTACATCGGGAAAAGGTTTATGCTAATAAAACCTTGCGCTGGCTGATCAATAATGAGGGAACGGAATGGTTTCTAAGCCGCGAAGGGAGATGCCTTCGCAACTGTCGCGAACAGCGATAAGAGCTTTGATAGGAGTTTGGTGCAGGATTCTTTCCTGACCCAGTTTATTGGAAATAAAGTCAGAACGGATAAGTTGCAGAGATAGATTCATCAACGGGAACGACTCAAAATCGGTTAGGCGCCATTTTGCCTGTTGACTGACTGGGGCCTTATAAGAGTTGGGCGTATCAAATAGGATCGATAGACATGGAAAAAGTAACTCAGGGAGTAAGAGGCGAAATAATCATTATTGCTGCATTGATAATGATTCTAGCCGCCCAGATTGGGAATGCTGTCTGGCCCATGGCTGCAACTGATTCGGAGTGTGCTGATGCTATCCGAAATTATATCGCTCAAAAAAATACCACAAAGAACGTGCTCATTGATTTAGTCGGTATATATGGCTTTTTTCTGCTTACCATGAGCTTGATCGCCACCGGAATTCGGCGAATAAGGAGCAAATGGACAAGTATCAAAGGCGTAGCTCTGGTAATAGTAGGGCTTGGAGTTCTTTGTTACCATGTAGTTGAGATTAAATCTTATCAGTCAATAGGAAAAACTCTAGATGACATCAAATCACCAAATCTAGAAATAATTAAATTCAAAGCAGAGCAACAGAACCTACCTCTAAGCAAAAGATCAAAGCTGTCTAAAATGTATGCCCATGACAAGTATGTATATGAAGGCAAAATAGTTGAATACATTTCTGACGAAGGTGAGAGTAAGAATTATGAACCCTCTGCCGACGACATTAAGTTCAGAAATGGACAAAACAATGCGAGAGAAATCTGGGACTACAACAACAGGAGACTTCCTAAGCTTTTACAATGGTGGGTTGCCATCGGCCTTGTCAGTATATTTCTCGGTATCTTCACTCCTATAAGAAAAGCAGCGCCCAACCCGCGCTTAGACCATGACCGGGCATAAAGACGCCCAGCAGGTCAAACGCGGCCCCGTTATGCGGAATCAATAAAAGACTTGGCTAAATTGGAATCCATCAGGCGAGGAGTTAGTTTATGCCCTTTTCGTTGAAGACAGCTGCAATATTGGTGGGCCTATATTTTACAGCTCTTCTTTTCTCCTTTATTAGTGAAGTCTCCTATAAGAAAAGGGCAATTGCTGATGTGCGTCAGAATTGGAAGAGCATTGTAACTCGGACATCGATCATATTCGCTGTGTTCATAATCTCCAGCATTATTTGGAGTTTGTACGGGCACCAAAACAAATAATAAACCAATTAACAGGCAGCATAATCAAACAGTTGGATACCAACCGGGCGATAAGGCTGCCCGGACGAGTCAACTACTGGCCCGTTATGTACTGAAAGGCATCAAATGAGGATGCTATTGATAGTGGGTATTCTAGCGATAGTTGTCCTCTCGATCGTTGCATCTATCTCGATGACTCGGTACAGAAATAAGACCATGACCGGGCATAAAGACGCCCAGCAGGTCAAACGCGGCCCCGTTGGTCAAATACCTATATTGGGGGAGGAATGATAGTTGACGTTAAAAATACAGCGATCAGAACTAACGGTTCAGGACGTATCCATTCTCGGTATTACAAATATCAACCTCATATTGGGACGTAACGGAGCTGGGAAGAGTCGTTTTTTGAGGGCTTTTGAAGCTGGGCTATCAGGCGACCAATCATTTAATATCCGGTATATCAGCCCAGAACGGGCCGGCGTTTTCCGTAAAGAAGGTAACGTTGAAACGAACATGGAGCGAGACCAAAATTGGCTGAGGAGCGTCAGAAGGAAGAATCAGGCTGAAAATTTTAAGGCGGTGTCTGCTTACCTTCTTAGAAATGTTGAGATCACATATTTGCGCCGACTGCAGGATACGCCATCTCTTCGTAATGATCCGGAACGTAATTTTCGTACTGACAAACTCGACAAGATCAATCGTCTTCTTTCGAACATTTCTGTAGAACAAGTGCGCGCAGAATTTGTGTTGCGGAATACTTTGGGCGCAGATATCCCCGCCGATCAGATCAGTAGTGGGGAGTCCGAAGCAATTGCTCTTGCATCGGAAATAATGTACTTTTTTGAAACCGTAGATATAAATAAATTTAACGTATTGCTCCTAGATGAACCCGATGTACATCTCCATCCTGATCTGCAAGCAAGATTAGCGCAATTCATTATCGGAGAAGTAGACGGACTACCTCCAGAAGTGCGGCAAACCGTTGCCCTGTGTATTGCCACACATAGCACGCCAATGGTTTGTGCATTTACAAGTTCGGATTACACATCGATTGGTACCAAGCACTTTGATGTCAATACTGTCAGTCAAGCCGCTGCTAATGGACAATTGAGAAAAGTTGCCCCCTTCTTTGGACATCCCCTATCCCTTAGCCTCAGCCAAGACATACCCCTTATTTTAGAGGGGGAAGATGATGAGCGAGTGTGGCAGCAGGCCGCGAGGTCTGCTCAAGGAAGAATTCGCTTATTCCCCATCCTGGCCACGTCCGTCGACCAGCAATCAGAACTAGAATCGTTCTGCGCGCCGCTTTTGAGTACTCTCTATGATTCACCAATTGCATACTCGCTTCGAGATGGTGACGGTGTTTCGGCGGATCTTAATCCTATCGGACCGGTACGCCGGTTCCGCCTTCGCTGTTACGCTATTGAGAACGCTTTGATCACCGACGAGTGCTTAGATATCCTTGGAACCAATTGGGAAGCATTTAAAGTTGCAGCAGGACAATGGGCTGAAGACAACAAAGAACATCGTGACGTAGCATTCGTGACAGAACTTGTTCAGGCACCTGACAGAATGCGAAACAAAAAAATTAAAAAGATACGTCAACTAATATGTTCTATTGCTGGATCAAAGAAGCCGTGGGAGGTAGTTGTCGGTCAGGCGATTGGCGCCATAAACATATCATTAGAGACCAATAGCCCAATGTCCTTGATGGATTTCATTGGTCCAGAAGCGGTAAAGACCTTACTTGGTGGGGGCTAGCGGTTACAGAGGCGAGGTTAACCCTTGAACGTGGAATAAACGAGTGGCATCCCAACCAGGCCCTTGGCCAGTGCATCCTGAGTAAGGCCTTCACGCAAACGGATACCACGAAGGTAAACCCCGGCAGGGTTGGTGTCCAACTCCGGTGAAATATCGGTGGAAGACATGGGGACGGAAGACATGTGGACGTCCTTTAGGTGGTGGGGATGGTCTGGCAACTAGAATCAGGCTTGCTTCAGCGGATGTTCTTTCAGCCACTCACGCAATGCATCGTTCACCCCACCACCGGCCCCTGTGCTCCCTCGAATTCCATGCCGAAATCGATCCATATGAATTTTTTATTAAAGTCGTCATAAGTATAAGGCGATATGCAAAGAAAATTCATGATTCCCAAAGAAGGGGGTTGACCGTCGCGCGGCGTGTCTATCCCCTTTTTTATGTCGGTTCAAATGGTTATGGATAATTGCCATGTTCATGGGTCAGGGGGGCACTATGCACGGAACAATCAAGACGAGGCTCTACGCAATGGTCGGGTTGATCATTGTCTGCTTTTCACTCTTCATCGGCCTGGGGATGTTCATCACCGCCAAGGTCAAGGTCACAGGTCCGGCCTATCAGGAGATCGTCCGGGGCAAGGACCTGATTGCCGATATCCTGCCGCCTCCCGAATACATCATCGAGTCATATCTGGTGACCCTGCAGGCCCTGGGGGCAAAGGATGCCGATCAGGTCAAGGGGCTGCAGGAGAGGCTCTCCCAGCTCCGCAAGGACTACGACAGCCGCCACGAATTCTGGCTCAAGGACCTGCCCCAAGGGAACATCAAAAAACTGCTGCTCAATGATTCCTATACGCCGGCCGTTGCCTTTTATGACCTGGCGCAGAAGGAATTCTTTCCCCTGCTTGCGGCAGGCAAGCGCGAACAGGCCCAAAAGGTGTCGGAAGAGAGGTTGCAGCCGCTCTACGATGCGCACCGCAAGGCAATCGACGAAATCGTGACCCTGACCAATGCTCAGAACAGCCAGGTCGAAAAGCAGACGACGCAGGCGCTCTCCCGTTATCAGGGAGGGCTGCTGCTGGCCGGCTTTCTGCTGCTTGGCGGCATCCTCATGGCGTTCATGCGGGTCATCCGCACCATCCTGGCATCGCTCGACATGAGCATCCGGACCTCGTCACGGTTTGCCGAAGGGGACCTGTCGGTCGACGTTGCCGGAACCGGTGCCGGCTGCGACCGGTCGCTGGTCGACAGCCTCGCGCTGTTGCAGACCGGTCTTTCCGACATCGTCACCACGGTCAAGAAGACGGCGCTGCTGGTGAAAGACGGCTCGAACACCCAGTTCAGGGACGTGGAAGCCATCTCCGGCCATCTTGAGGACGTTGCCGGCCGCACCCTCTCCATCTCGGCGGCAGCCGAGGAATTTTCCGCCACTTCGGCGACGATCGCGGGCAACTGCGACCAGGCGGCGCACAACTCCGGAAACGCATCGACGGCGGCCGCCGCCGGGGTCGGGATCGTCCGGGAGGCGGTGACCAGCATCCGCAAGATCAGCGACCGGATCAACGATACCGCCACGGTCATCGGCAAGCTGGGGGCCAAATCGGACCAGATCGGCAACATCATCGCCACCATCGAGGATATTGCCGATCAGACCAACCTGCTGGCGCTCAATGCGGCCATCGAAGCGGCCAGGGCAGGAGAGCAGGGGCGGGGGTTCGCCGTGGTTGCCGACGAGGTGCGGGCGCTGGCCGAACGGACCACCAGGGCCACCCGCGAGATCGGCGAGATGATCCGGGCGATCCAGCAGGAAACGGCGTTGGCGGTCTCATCCATGGAAGAGGGGGTCTACGAGGTCGCGCAGGGGAGTGCGGCCGTGGAGCGCTCGGGAGCCTCGCTGGCGGAGATCCTTCGGAGCGTGGAGCAGGTGGCTGCCCAGATCGCGGAGATTGCCACGGCTGCCGGCCAGGAGAGCGCCACTGCCGGCGAGATTTCCGCCAGCCTGCAGCAGATAGCCACGGTGGTGGCCCACGCGCAAACCATGGGCCGGGAGACTGCCGATATCTCCGCCCAGGTCAATAACCTTGCCTCAGAGCTTGAACAGCAGGTCTCCCGGTTCAGGCTGCACCAGGGAGAGGGGTAGAAACGGGGGTCAGTTGTGCGCCAGCTTCTGGGCTTCCTTGGCGTTGGCCTGGAAGAGGTTTGCCACCTCGAAGACCAGGTTCATGGTGCCGCGGTAGCCGACCCACATCTTCTGGTGGGCGCCGAGACGGTCGAACACCGGCAGCCCGGCCCGCAGATGGGCGCCGATCTTCAGTTTCCCGGCTGCCTGGCGGCCGTTGCTGTTCGCCACCAGCAGGTCGACGCCTTTGGCTGCCTCTTCCAGGTCTTCCAGGTCGCCGACAGAGACATTGGCGCAGGGGAGGTCATCCAGCCCCCTGGTGCGGGTGGCGGAGAGCGCTGCCTGGATCTCGCATCCCATGCTGGCGAGGAACCGGGTCAGGGTCTTGAGGTTGTCGGATTCCAGGGCAATGGCGACCTTTTTGGCGCCGAACTGGTAGTGGCTGTCCACCATGGCGTCCATGAGGCGGCTCCGCCAGCGGCGGTGCCTGTCCGGGACCGGTTGCCCGCTGAGGTCGGCGAGGGTGGCCATCAGCCGGTCGATCTCGGCCAGGCCGGTGGCTGACGAAAAACCATAGGCCGGTATCCCGAATTTTTCCCGCAGCACGATGCCGGCCTTTGCCAGCGAATCGCCGATATAGAGGGTGGCCCGGCTCCGGCCGGCCTTCCGGATCTCCTCGACCGGGATTCCGCCGGTGGAGAGCGGCGACACCTCGACGTCGATATGCCCGTCCAAGGCATTGGCGATGTCGGGGATGGTCAGGCAGGTCAGACCGAAGGATTCGACGATCTCCTTCAGTTCCTCCACGTCCGCCGGGGTGAGATGGGCGCCGGGCAGCAGGTTCACCTGGCCGGGGATCGTCTCCCCCCCCTCGGGGAGCGTGGCGACGATCGCTTCCACTGCCGCGGCATATCCCTCCTGCAGCGAGCCGCAGTAATCCGGGGTGGAGGCCCAGACCACCGGCACTGCCGCCGATTCGGGGTGTTCCTCGCGGAACTGGTGGATGGCGCTCCGCACATCGTCCCCCATGGTCTCGGTCAGGCCGGAGGTCATGACGCCGACGATGGCGGGCTCGAACTTCTCGATGACCCGGCCGATCCCCTTTTTCAGGTTATCCCAGCCGCCGAAGATGGCGGTGTCTTCGCTCATGGCCGTCGCGTTGAGGGCGATGGACTCCTTGAAGTGGCGCGACAGCTGCAGCCGGATGAAGGTGGAGCAGCCCTGGGCGCCGTGCAACAGGCCGAGCATGCCGTCGATGCCGAGATAGGCAAGGGTCGCCCCCAGTGCCGGCGAGTTTTTCTGCGGGTTGACCGTGGCCTGCTTGGTCGAGACCTTTACCCGCGAGGCAGAGATATCCTCGCCGAGAAAGGTTTCGCCGTGGTGTGCCGCCAGCGCGACGTCCGCGGCCAGCTCTTCTGCGTTCTTCTCCCAGGGGGCAGGGGCGTTCAGCGCCGGCCAGATCGGGTTGTTGACGGTCAGGTCGAGCTGCCTGGCAAAGGTGACCATCCCTTCGTACCCGGCATAGGGATGGGACCGGCCGTGGTTGATATCGAGAAACGGCGTCCTGGTCTTCAGCGCCAGGAACTTGGTCTTTCCCCCGGCCACGATCAGGTCCGGCATCTTCTCCCGCATGACCCCCAAAAGGCCGGCGGTGGAGGTGTCCTCGATGATCGTGGCGTCCTTGTGCATCAGCTCCTTCATCCGGTAGAAATCTTCCAGGGTCGAATTCTGGGTCCCGGCGGCCAGGATCTCCACCCCCAGCTCCCGCAGGGCATTGACCATGGACCAGGTCTTCACCCCGCCGGTGAAAAGGACTGCCCGCTTCCCCTCCAGCCGCGCCCGAAAGGGCGCTATCCGGATGCGGCAGAGCGCCTCCTCTTCTGCCAGGAGCTGTTCCACCCGGTCCTGCATGACCCGCTTCTCCAGGCCGTTGACCGTATTGTCCAGCTCCCGTGCGATGTCCCTGAGGGCCTTGGCCGTGTCGGTCATGCCGTAGAACGACTCCTCCAGGTAGGGCATGCCGTAGGTTTTCTGCATCTTCTTGGCCAGGTTGGTGAGCGATTTGGAGCAGATGATGATGTTCAGCTTGGCCCGGTGGGCGTAGCGCAGCTCCTCGTATTTCGCATCGCCGGAGAAGCAGGAGAGGACCTGGATGCCGAGCCGGTCGAAGAGCGGCTGCATCCCCCAGAGGTCGCCGGCGATGTTGTACTCGCCGATCAGGTTGATGGCGTATTCACCCACCTCCGGCGGCTCGGCCGTGCCGATCACGTGCTTGAAGAGGATCTCGCCTGCCAGCCGGTTGCCGATGTTCTTGTCGCCGATGAAGCCTGGGGTGTTGACCGGGATCACCGGCATTCTCAACGGCGCCTTTTTGCCCAGGCCGGCGTTGGCTGCGTCGGAATCTCCTCGACGTACTTCCGTGTACGCCTGCGTCGCTTCCTCCTTGCCGCCTTGGCCTGAACAAAAATTCTTGTTGAGGGTATCTTGCGCTGCCTTGCAGACCGCCTCCACGTCGTCGCCGGTCATGGCGGTGACGCAGGTGGCATAGACGAAGATCGCCTTTGCCTCGGGGTAGCGGCCCGCCAGGTCGAGGATCGCCTTGTAGAGCTTTTTCTCGCCGCCGAAGATGACGTCGTTTTCCAGCATCTCGGTGGTGAAGCCGCGGCGGTAGAGCTGGGAGCCGGACGAGCGGGCGCCCCGGTTGTCCCACGAGTTGCCGGCGCAGGCGATGGGGCCGTGCACCAGGTGGATGACGTCGGTGATCGGCATCAGCACCACCCGGGCGCCGTCGTAGGCGCAGCTCCGCTCGGTTCCTTCTCCGGGCTCCGACTTCTTGCAGAATTTCGGGGCGCCCTTTTCCTGGGTGTCGCATTCGGGGGCGTCGTAATAATCGGGTCTGGCCATGGTTTCCACCTTTCCGGACGGTGCGGTGCTGCAGCACGCATAAAAAACGCCAACCCGTGCTTGGAATGGTTGGCGTCGTTGCCAAGGGGGTCAGCGGATGTTTTTCGTAAAGCATGCTGTGTGCCAAGCTCTATACTATTGATTTGTAAGCTATTAATCGCTGTTACCGGTTTAGTGGGTGCCCATAGCCGGTCATCTGCTTATTTTTTGTGCATATTTCCTTGTAGGGATATCCTGACCGACGGAACTTGGAGGGAAGTTTCCCTCCGGTGCTCCTTGTCAAACGGGCAAGTATTGATAAAATCGAGACACACGACAGTTTTCGCACTATTTCCATATAACGAATGACCGTTACCGGCCATGAACCAGGGAGTCTTGATGGACCTGCCGGTGCCAGACATTGCCAGACTGGGGAGCGACACCCTCCGCACTATCGTCGAGAACATCCCGATCGCAGCGGTCTTCATCGAGGGGGAGCAGATCTGTCTGAACCGGGCCGCAGAGGAGCTCACCGGATACAAGAGTGACGAGATCTCCTGTCTGGATGAATGGTATCGAAGGCTCTTCCCCGATGGATTCGAAGCGGTCCGTGCCCTCCATGAGGAAGACCGTGTCGCCGGCTTCCCGGTTCTCCGCGAACTGGTCATCCGCCGGCAGGACGGCAGTACGAGGACCGTCGAGTTGGCGGTTTCCGGTTCCGGACTGACGATCTGCACCATGCACGACATCTCCGAGCGGAAGCGGATGGAGAGGTCGCTCAGGGAAAGTGAGGAACGTTACCGTCTCTTTTCCGCCCTTACCTCGGATTATGTCTACTCCTGCAGCCGTCGTGGCAACGATCCCTACCGGGTTGAGTGGCTGGGTGGGGCCATAGAGACGATCACCGGCTATACCCCGGGGGAGATCGTTGCCAAAAGGTGCTGGCTGAAGATCGTCTATCCCGACGATGTGGCGCGGATCAGCGAGGCGTTGATGCGCCTTGCCCCCGGTGATACCCATGCAGCAGAATTCAGGATAGTCAGGAAGGATGGCACGATCCGCTGGGTCCATGAGGTCTGCCGATGCCTGGGAGGGAGTGAACCGGACGAACTGATCCTGTTCGGGACGTCGCAGGATATAACCCAGCGCAGGAAGCAGGATCGCGATATCAAGATCCTCAATGAAAACCTCGAACACCTGGTGGCAGAACGGACCATCGAACTGGGAAGGATCAACGAGGAACTGGCCAGTTTTTCCTATGCCGTGTCGCATGAACTGCGTGCCCCGATAGCGCGGCTGATCGGATTCAGCAGCTTTTTGTGCGAGGAATCTCTTTCTGCTGACGAGGCCCGTTTCCTGGCCGAACGGATCATCGCGGCGAGCAGGCAGCTGCAGGGTGTGGTCGATGCAATACTGATGCTGAGCAGGCTGTCGAAGGCCGAATTGTTACTGCAACCGGTTGATCTGAGCAAGATCGTGCGGCAGAAGATCTCGTGCCAACTGGCCGATCATCCGGACCAGCGGGTTGAACTGGCGATCGCCCCCGATGTCGTTGCGGTTGCCGATCCTGCGCTGATCGAGGTCTGTATCGAAAACCTGGTCGGCAATGCCCTCAAGTATACCGGCCAGACGGCCGGGCCGCGGATCGAGTTCGGCGTTACGGAACAGCATGGCGAACGGGTCTTTTTTGTCCGGGATAACGGTGCGGGGTTCGATATGAATTTTGCCGAAAAGCTCTATGTCCCTTTCCAGCGGCTGCACCGGGAGAATGAATTCCCCGGCATGGGGATCGGCCTCGCCACGGTGGCGAGGATCATCGATCGCCACCATGGCAGGATCTGGGCAGAGGCCTCTGTCGGCGGGGGAGCTACGTTTTATTTTACGCTGGGTGAGAGGCCCGAGATTTCGGGCAGCCGGAGATAGCGTGATGTTGCAGCAGAGTTTCGTGATACGGATGTTTCGGTACCTGGAACGGCAGAGCAAGGGGACCGTCCTCGCCATTGCCGTTGCCCTGGCACTGGTGATGGCTGTCGTCGACGTGCTGGTCGGCACCGACTACTCGCTGGCCCTGTTCTACCTCATCCCCATCAGCCTCATGGCCTGGTTTTTCGAAACCCTGTACGCGCTCATGTTCTCGATCATCTGCGCCTTTGCCTGGTTCTATGCCAATGAGGTCTATACCAGGGATCACATGCTCTGGGTGATGCTGACCAACGTCGGCTATTACCTGTCGTTTTCGGTCATCGTCTCCCGGATCAGGGTGCTGTACGACCACCAGCTCTTCAGCGCCAAGCGGGACCAACTGACCGGTATTCTCAACGTGACCACGTTTTATGATTACGTGACGAATGACATCGCTCTTATGAACCGGGGCAAGGAGTGGTTTTCCATTGTGTACGTTGGGCTGGAAGGATTCAAGGAGGTCAACAGGTCACGGGGATACGTGGCCGGCGATGCCCTGCTGGCAGCGATGGCGTCGGCCATTGCCGGCCAGTTGAGAAAGACCGACAAGTTCGCCCGGCTCGGCGGGGCCGAATTCGTGCTTTTTTTACCCAATTCGAACATCAGCGCGGCCAACGATGCCGTCAGCAAGATAAAGGATGCGATCGCCTCGGTGAATATGGGGGCAGAGCATGTCATAACGTACAATATCGGGGTAGTTTCGTGTCTGATGCCGAACATGACCCTGGAGACGCTCATCGCGCGGGCGAAAAAGCTTTATTCCGAAGCCAGGGGCAAGGGACTGGGAAGCGTCTCCTGCGGGATCGTCCAGTAAACGGGGGCGACCGCGACGGGCCGCACCTGCCCGCTTTGCTGCCATGCCGCAATAACTCTCAACCTCCTGCCAATCCAGCCCACCATGCCATAATCACGACCGCGGCACCTGCAGCCGCCAGCAATACATCGATGACGCGGCCGGGCCGCCCGAACCGGCCGAGCAGGAATTCGGCCACGAGTCCGAGACCCGTTCCGAAGAGCAGTCCGAACAGGTGCGCCCCCAGATCGGTCCGTTCTCCCTGCGTCCCCAGCAAGGCCAGCAGCGCCAGCGCGGCTGCGACGGGAAGTTGCCAGCGCCTCTGCATCTGATGCCGGTGCCGGACCAGGGTGAGCGCTGCCAGGATGCCGACGGCGCCGAAAACCACCGTGGAGGCTCCCACCGAACTGTGGGTGGGTGGGTGAACCAGGGCATTGACCAGGTTGCCGAGGATGCCGGAACCGAGAAGGAGGCTCCAGGCAAGGCCTGACCCGAGTTCCCGGCAGAGATGGATAGTGAAGATGCCGCCGATCGCCAGGTTGCTGAGCAGGTGCAGCCAGTCGGCGTGGAGGGTGAGGGCCGTCACCAGCCGCCACCACTCGCCCGCCCGGATCTTTGCGGCATCGGCACTCCCCAGTGCCAGCCAGTCGATGTGCTGCCTGATGGGAAGTGAGATGTCGAGGAGCGTTATGTTGTGGAAGGCGGCGAGCAGGAGCAGGACCGACAGGGTGGCCAGGGTATTTTCCACCAGGGGGCGGGACGGAGGCGAGGGGGGAGGCCAGTTGCTGTTCTCGGCCCTGTAGAGGTGGAGCTCCTCGCGGGCCGCGGTGCTGGAGGCTGTCGGCACCAGGAGATGCCAGCCCCTGCCGTCATGTTCGAGCTGGCAGGGGATGGACCGGGACAAAAGGACCAGGGCCAGGATGTTGGCCTGCGCTTCGCTCAATGCTCCCTGGCCGGCTTCCGCCGGGTCCGGGGCGATTTCCTGCCAGATTGTATCGGGCGCGCTGCCCTCGCTGTGCCACTCCATGGAGTAACTATAATCATCATTGCCGCGGTTTGCCAGGGGCCGGCGATATTTGCGGGATAAGCCCCTGGCTGATACAATGTAACCTTCCGCAACGATTCGGGAAACTGCTGGCCGGAACAGATGGGAGAGATATGGAAAACATGCGGGAGTTACGCAACTATGTGGTTCCGGAGATCATCTACGGCGTAGAGACCCATGGTCTTGCCGGCCAGTACGCCGGCCGGCTCGGTATCGGCACGGTTCTCGTCGTGAGCGACCCCGGCGTCGACTCGGCCGGTTGGATGGGGAAGGTCATGGACAGTCTGGCCGCTGCAGGCATCGTCGCTGTGCCGTTTCTCGCGGTCACCTCCAATCCCAAGGACCACGAGATCATGGCCGGTGTCGAGGCGTACCGGAGAGCGGGGTGCGACGGCATCATCGCCGTCGGCGGCGGGAGTCCCATCGATTGCGCCAAGGGAATCGGCATCGTCTGCTCCAACGGCGGGCACATCCTCGATTACGAGGGGGTCGACAAGGTCCCCCGGCCCATTCCTCCCCTCGTCTGCATCCCCTCGACCGCCGGTTCCGCGGCCGATGTCTCCCGGTTCGCCATCATCACCGATACCGACGGGCTGAGAAAGGTCGCCATCGTCAGCACGTCGGTGGTTGCGGATCTGGCACTCATCGACCCAACGCTCACGACTACCATGGATCCAAATTTGACCGCCTGTACCGGCATGGATACCCTGACCCATGCGATAGAGGCCTATGTCTCCAGCTCCGGCTCTCCCTTCACCGATCTGCACGCCCTCCAGGCGGCACGTTCCGTCGCCTTCCATCTGCTCGCGGCCATTGACGACCCGAGTTCCGTTACCGCCCGCAACGGGATGATGTTTGCCAGTACCCAGGCCGGGCTTGCCTTCTCCAATGCAGGCCTCGGAGCTGTGCATGCCATGGCCCACAGCCTGGGCGGGCTGCTCGACTCCCCCCATGGCGATTGCAACGCGTACCTGCTTCAGCATGTCGTTGCCTACAACTACGTCTCCTCTCCCGTGCGCTACCGGGAGATCGGCCAGGCACTGGGGTTCGACCTCCACGGGTGCACCGATGAGGTTGTCTGCGAGGCCCTGGTCGAAGGTATCGGTAGGTTCAGGAGCGCCGTGGGGATCAAGGGGTCGCTGGCATCCCAGGGGGTGAGGCCGGAGCAGTTGACCATCCTGGCGCAGAAGGCGCTGCTGGATGCCTGCATGGCAACCAATCCGCGCCGGCCGACGGTCGGGGAGATCGAGGCAATCTATACGGCAGCGCTCTGATCGGCCCGCCGGCTGGAATGTTCCGCGGAACCGGGGTCTGCCTGGCAACCGTCCAGCATCGCCAGGGCGGGTTCAGCCATTTCGCTTCCGCAGCACCCTGGCCAGTTCGGCAGCCATTCTCTGCATGGTATAGGGTTTTATGACGGCTCCCGAAAAGCCGTGATCCTGGTAGTCCGCAATCACCGTATCGCTGGAATAGCCGCTGGAAACGATCATGGCGACCTCCGGGTCCCGCTCGTGGATCAGTTGTGCCGCCTCCTTGCCACCCATGCCGCCCGGAACGGTGAGGTCGAGCAGGATGGCGTCATAGGGGGCTCCCCTTTCGAGGGCAGCTGCGTGCCGTGCCACGGCCTCCCGGCCGTCGGCGCAGGATTCGGCCCGATATCCCAGCGTCTTGAGCATGGATACGGCAAGGTGCCGTATCATCTCTTCGTCGTCCATGACCAGAATCTTGCCATGCCCCATGGGTGAGGGGATTACCGGTTCCTTATCGGATATTTCCTTTGTCTGGGCTTTTACGGCAGGGATCAGCAGGGTAAATGCGCTTCCTTCGCCTGTCTTGGAGGAGACCGTCACCATGCCGCCGTGCCGTTTGATGATGGAATAGACCGAAGCCAGGCCAAGGCCGCTCCCCTGGGATTTGGTGGTGAAATAGGGGTCGAATATCCGCGGCAGAAGCTCGGCAGGGATGCCGGCTCCCCGGTCGATGATGGTAACCCTGATATACCTCCCCGGCTGGACCGGGATCGAATCTCCTTCGTGGACAACGACATTCTCGGTTTTAACCGTGACCGTGCCCCCTTCGGGCATGGCCTGTTTGGCGTTGATCAGCAGGTTGTTGATGACCTGGCTCATCTGTCCCGCATCGACATCGCTCCACCATGTGTCCGGGAGGAAGTCCACCTCACCCTTGACGTTTGCGCCGTGCAGGGCAAAGGAGAGACACTCGGAGATGAGCTGTTTCGTGTCCACCGCCTTCCTGACCGGCTCTCCCCCCCGTGAAAAGGTCAGGAGCTGCCGGGTCAGCTCGCCTGCCCGCTGGGCCGCCTTCTCGCAGTCGACCAGTCGCTGGAATGCCGGATGATCGCCACTGATCAGCATCCGGGCAAAGGAGACGTTCCCCAGGATGCCGGTGAGGATGTTGTTGAAGTCGTGGGCAATGCCGCCGGCGAGAACGCCGAGGGATTCCAGTCGCTGGCTCTTGTCCCGTTCTTCCTGAAGATTGATGCGGGCCGTCACGTCGATGTCCACGCCGTTCAGGCCGATGAACCGGCCGCTTGCGTCAAAGACGGGGCCTCCGCTCGATTCCATGTACTGCCAGTGTCCGTCCCGGTGGCGCCAGCGCAGGAGCAGGCTATTCCAGCCGCTTCCGTCGCGCTTGGCACGTGAGATGACCTTTTTCACCGCCTCATGGTCGTCCGGATGGATCAGGTCGAACAGGTCCATGTCCAGGAACTCTCCCACCGGGTAGCCCAGCAATCCTTCGACATAGCGGTTCGAATAGGTATGCCGGATCCGGTCGTCCGTCGACCAGATCCAGGCGGCGGCCTGCTGCACCAGCGACCGGTAGCGGTTCTCGCTCTCCAGCAGGGCTTCCCTGGTTTTTCTCCGCTCGGTGGTATCGCGGAACGTCCCGACGACACAAGCCTGCCCCCCCATGACCAGCGGCGAGGCATTGATGTCGGCGTAGAAGATCGATCCGTCTTTTCTCTGCACCAGCACATCCTCGGCAGACGTAATCTCCTTGTGCGCGAAGCGATCGAAGAGCGCTACGGTTTCCTGAAGGTGCTCCGCAGGATGCATCCGGGCGATTTCGAGCCCCAGAAGCTCGTGGTGTTCGTAGCCGAGCATCAGGCATGCGGTCCTGTTGGCTTCGATGATCCTCCTCTGTTCGATGTCCGCTATCAGGATGCCATCGATGGCATGGTCGAAGAGGGAGCGGAATTTGTCCTCCGATTCCCGCAGCAGTGTTTCAGCCTGCTTGTGTTCGGTGATGTCGGCGATGACCCCCACCAGGGAGATGAAGGTACCGTCCCGGTCGACATGGCGCCTCCCGCTCAGGTAGCCCCAGAACTCGGACCTGTCCTTGCGGATGAAACGCCGCTCGGTGTTGATACTGTCGATCTCGCCGGAGATCAGCATCCGCATCCGGCTGTCCCCGGTGTCGCGCTCGTCGGGATGCACGTGGTCGGGGTAGGGTGAGCCGATCAGCTCGCTTAAGGGATAGCCGAACATGATGGCCATCCGTTCGTTGGCAAGGGAAATCACTCCCTGGGGGTTGACGAGCAGGATCCCGGCCTGGGAAGTGTCGAAGATCACCCGCAGCTCTTCCTCGCGCAGAGCCAGTTCCCGTTCGATGGCCTTTTTTTCGGTTACGTCGACAACGTTGTTCAGGATGCATTCCTGTCCGGCATAGATGAACGGGACTGCCGAGGTATAGGTCTGCAGCAGGGTGCCATCCTTGCAACGCAGGGCAAGCTCTATGTTGTGGGCGATCCCCTGCTCCCGGACCGGTGTCACGAGCCGTTCCCGCTCCTCGGCCGAGTAGATGCCGAGTTCGATGGAACTCTTGCCGATGAGTTCGCTGTTCGTGTAACCGAACAGCTTTTCGCAGGTGGCGTTGATGGAGAGGAACGCGCCGTCGCTCAGCCGCGTGATGGCGATGGCCACAGGCGAGCTGTCGAGGATGGTGGCGAGCAGCTTTTCCCGATCGGCAAGGTCGGCGGTCCGACCGGCGACTGCCCGCCTGAGGACGCGGTTCCAGAACACGAGGACGAGGATGATGACCGCAGCCACAATACCGAGCAGCAGGAGGGTCTTCAACTGCTCGGTTTCAAACAGGGGATTCCCTTTCCATTTCCGCTCGATGGCCCGGTATTCTGCCGGGGAGACGGCAGCGAACCCGTTCTCGACGATCTGCAGCAGCTCCCGGTTCCCCTTGGCGACGGCCCGGCGGAACTCCCCGCTGTACATCGGCGCTGTCTCGCGAAAACGGTCCTGGATCCCCGCGTCGCGCTTGCCGTTGCGGAAGATCGTGTCGATGACGTCGAATTCTCCCGCATTCATGCGCTGTTGGGCCTCGGCCCAGTTCATGGCGCGGAGTTCGGCCCGGATGCCGGTTTTCCGTTCCCACAGCCGCCACTGGTCGACGAGGATGCCCTGGATCGCTCCGTCGGCGCCACGGAATACGTACGGGGGATAGTTGTCGTCCATCACAACCTTGATGGTGTGTGATGGCGAGACATGAGCACACGAGGAGGTGGCGCTACCCATGATGATGAGAAGGGATAGGAGCAGGGATAGGAACTGAGGGGAAAAGGGGGCTACCATGTGCCGCTCCAATGGCGTCAGAGTCGGAGAGGTTTCTCCTGCAAGGCAGCAGCTCCACGAGATTGCTGTGGAAATAGATTAAATGCTTGCAACATAATGTCAACCTCCTTTGCATGAGGAATTTGATTTATGAAGGGTCGTCAATGCAATCGAGCCGCAGGGCAAAGGTCAGGTCGAGACCGGCCAGGGGGTGGTTTCCGTCGAGCGTTACCAGGTTCTCGTCGACATCGGTCACCAGCATGACCCGTTCCTGGTTGCCGGTGAACTGGATGCCGAGTTTTTGCCCAACCCTGATCTCTTTTTCAGCGGGGAGGCGGGAGCGCTCGATCCGGATGATGTTTTCCTGCAGGCGGGGTCCAAAGGCATCGGCGGCCGCGACGACGATATTGCGCACTTCGCCGGCTGCCATGCCGACCACTGCCTGCTCTAGGGCGAAAAAGACCTGGTTGGCACCGATGGTGAACGTGAGCGGTTCTTCGTCGGTGGTGCTGTCGTATGGAGAACAGGATCAGGGAAACCGCCCCTGCGACTGCCAGAGCACCTGTCCGGAGAATCTTGGCGTTTCTGCAGCTTATCCGGTGTCCCGTGAAAGCAGCGGCCCGCCGGGGAATCCCGACGGGCCGCTCGTTAGTGAGACAACATGGGTGCAGGGCACCGGAGAAGCTACCGCATCATCTCGAAATGCCTCTCGTCGCAGGTGTCATCGGTGATATCGATGAACTTGTTGCAGATGGTGGAGAGCATGTTGAGAACACCCTGGTAGCCGACCAGCGGCACGCGGTGCAGGTTGACCCGGTCGAAGATCGGAAACCCGAAGCGGAACAGCGGAATCTTGACGTCGTGGGCCACGTACTTGCCGTGGGTATCGCCGATAATGGCATCCACGGGGTCTGTTGCCGCCAGGCTGCGCAGATGCCAAAGGTCCTTATTGATATAGATTTTGCAACCTGCGCCGTACATGGAGCCATCCAGGAGAGCCTGAATCTCTTTCTCCAGTTTCTTTGTCCCTTTGCTGCACAGGATGTGATGGGGGACAGCGCCCATCTCCAACAGGAAGGAAACGTAACCCAGGAGATAATCAGGATCGCCGTACACCGCGAATTTCTTGCCGTGGATGTACTGATGGGCATCGGTCATCAGGTCAACTGCCCGGCCGCGCTCGGCCTTAAGCGATTCCGGTACCGGTTTGCCGAACAGTTCGGAAAGCTTCATCAGGAAGGCATCGGTCTTGGCAATGCCGAAAGGCAGGGGCATGGCGACGTGCTTGCCTGAATAGGAGTCTTTGATCCAGGTAAAGGTCTTGGCGGTGGAGTAGGTTCCCATGGCCATGGTGACTTTGCCGTTGATGGAATCTCCGGCCTCGTCCAGCTTGGTGCCGCCGGGGTAGATCCGATAGTGGCCGTCTAGCGGCGAATCAAAGACATCAGAGATATCGCCGAGGATGGTGTAAGGGATGCCGAACTCCTTGCATATCCGGTGATATTCGCGGTAGTTGCCGGTATTGGCGTCAAAGCCGGGGAGCAGGTTCAGTTTTCCGGTGCAGCGTCCCTCCACCTGCTTGCCTGCTGTCAGGGTCTGAAGGATCGAGAGCAGCATGGAGTCGTAGCCGTGGACGTGGGAGCCGTTAAAGCTCGGCGTGTTGGCATACGGGAGCGGAAAATCATTGGGAACGATGCTCTTGTTCCTGGCGTTTTTGATGAACGCGGTCAGGTCGTCGCCAATGATCTCCGGCATGCAGGAGGTGAAGATCGGCATCATCTTCGGCTTGTAAAGGGCATAGGCATTTTCCAGCGCTTCGTGCAGGTTGTTCTGGCCGCCGAACACCGCGCCGTCCTCGGTCATGGCGTCGGATACCGCGGGTGCGGGCTCGCGGAAGTGGCGGTTCAGGGTGGAGCGGTAATAAGAGGCGCATCCCTGGGAACCATGCACAAAGGGGAGGCTGCCTTCGAAGCCGTGGGCGGCGAGCTCGGCGCCCAAGGGCTGACAGGCATGGGCCGGGTTGATTACCAGCGAGGTGCGGGCAAAGTTCTTGTCCTTATATTCTTCGGTGTTGATCCATGCCGAGACCCGCTCGACCTCCTCATCGGTGGTCTCGGTCACGGGCTTGACTGCAAGTCCCAAGTTGTTAGCCATGATATATCTCCTCTCCGGGGACTCATCCGTCCCACGGCAGATTGTTGTAGTTCCTATCGGTTTGCCGCTACATATTTGCCTAGAAGGGTGCCTTTACCAGCGACCAGGTCGGGCTGTTGATCGCCATGTCGATATCCCTGGCAAAGATCGGGAACCCCAGATAGCCGTGGTATGGACCGGAATAATCCCAGCTGTGCATCTGTCTGAAAGGAATCCCCATCTTCTGGAACAGGTATTTTTCTTTGATCCCGCTGCCAACCAGGTCCGGTTTGAGGGTGTGGGCAAACTCTTCGAATTCATATTCGGAAACGTCGTCATAGACCACGGTGGCTTCGGGCATCTCCGAGGCGGTCCGGTCGTAGTCGTCGCCATGGGCGAATTCGTAGCCGGAACCGACGCAGGACATTCCCAGGTCTTCGTAGGCATTGATGGTGTGGCGGGGACGGAGGCCGCCAACGTAGAGCATTACCGTTTTTCCATCCAGGCGAGGTTTGTACTCCTCGATCACCGCCTGCATGAGCGGGTCGTACTTGGCAATAACCGCTTCCACCTTCTCCTTGATGGAATCGTCGAACAATCCGGCAAGCTTGCGGAGGCTCTCCTTGATCTTGGTGGGACCGAAGAAATTGAGTTCGATCCAGGGGATGCCGTACTTCTCTTCCATAACCTTGCACATGTAGTTCATGGAACGGTAGCAGTGGATGACGTTGAGCTTCACCTGATGGGTGGCGGCAATTTTTTCAATTTCGCCGTCGCCGGTCCAGGTGGCCTTGACATTGAAGCCGCACTCCTCAAGGAGTGGCTTGGTTGACCAGGCGTCGCCGCCGATATTGTACTCGCCGATCAGGGCGATGTCGTAAGGACCGATCGGTTCGCTGAACTCGCGGGTCTCGATGATGTAGTCCCGGATCGTGTCGTTGGAGATGTGATGGCCCAGGGACTGGGAAACGCCGCGGAAACCCTCGCAGTTGCAGGGGATGATCGGGATGTCCAGTTCCTTGGCAGAGGCCTTGGCAACGGAGTTGATGTCGTCGCCGATCAGGCCGACCGGGCATTCGGAGAGGACCGAGATCCCTTTTGCCAGGGGGAACAGTTCCTTGGCCTCCTGCAGCAGGGTCTTCAGCTTTTTGTCGCCGCCATAAACGATGTCTTTCTCCTGGAAATCGGAGGTGAACTGCATGGCGAAGTTGGTGACGCCGGTGATGCCGCTCATCAGGTTGCGCCGGGTCCCCCAGGAGTACCAGCCGCAGCCGACCGGCCCATGGGATACGTGCACCATGTCGCGGATCGGGCCCCAGACCACCCCTTTGGCGCCGGCATAGGCGCAACCGCGGGCGCTCATCACTCCGGGGACGGTCTTCCGGTTCGACTTTACGCAGGCCGAGCCGGATGCCTGGTCATTGGGCGCCAGGTGCGGCGTGCGCTTCTTTTTGCCTTTCTCGGGATACGCAGCCAGGGCCTTGTCGATCATCTCCTGGGTCGATTCCTTGGTGATGCCTTCAATTGTCTTTATCTCAGTGGACATATATAGCTCCTTAGATTTTGGTTCTTGTCGGACTTGTCAGACAGGTCCGACACTCCTTTTACTCTGCCGTCTCTGCCACGCCCACCACGCTCTCGTCCTCGGCTTCCATAATCCCGAACTCCATGAGGAGGTCTTCCAGCTCTTCCATTTCCAGTGGGGTCGGCACTACCAGCATCTTGTTGTTGAGGATCTTTTCCGCCAGGGTGCGATATTCCTGTGCCTGGGGATGCTCGGGGGAGTATTCGATGACGGTCATGCGGCGCATCTCAGCGCGCTGCACCTGATTGTCGCGGGGGACGAAATGAATCATCTGGGTGCTGAGTTTAGCCGCCAGGGCGCTGACCAGTTCGAACTCCTTGTCGGTTTTTCTGGCGTTACAGATCAACCCAGCCAGACGGACCTTGCCGGAAGAGGCATACTTGAGGATACCCTTGGCGATATTGTTTGCGGCGTACATGGCCATCATCTCGCCGGAACAGACAATATAAATCTCCTCGGCCTTGCCTTCGCGGATCGGCATGGCAAATCCGCCGCACACAACGTCACCCAGAACATCGTAGAAAACGAAATCAAGATCATCGGTATAGGCACCGTTCTCTTCCAGGAAGTTGATGGCCGTGATGACGCCGCGGCCGGCGCAGCCTACACCAGGCTCGGGACCACCGGATTCGACGCACTTTGTATCGCCGTAACCAACCTTAAGTACATCATCCAGTTCCAGGTCTTCGACGGTGCCGCGTTCGCGCACCAGGTCCATAACCGTTGACTGTGCCTTTGCGTGCAGGATCAGGCGAGTGGAGTCAGCCTTGGGGTCGCAGCCGACGATCATGACCTTCTTGCCGAGGTATGCGAGGCCCGCCACCGTATTCTGGGTTGTTGTCGATTTGCCGATGCCGCCTTTACCGTAGATAGCGATCTGTCTCATTGTGAATCTCCTTTCGTGGCCACTCATCCGTGGACCACCGATGTTTTTGTCGGGGCATGAATAAAGGCGCCCCAAGTTTGGCCTTGAGGCGCCTTTGCCGATGAACTGACTCTTCCCTGTACTTCAGTGTAGAGTGGAAAAGTAGAATAGAATTGTCAGAGCTGCTGCGGGGTGCTCGTCCGTCGTTTGATTCTAATGAAGCATTGTCTGTGCCAACTTGCCAATGTGTTGATTTCTTACGGTTTCGGTAGGGAGGCTTCAATCGGTTCTGGTGGTATTGCCTCTTTTCTGTGCAACTATTCGGTGAGCAGGATCGCCTCGGCGATCTGTCGCAACGACTTGCGCTTGTCCATTGCCAGTTTTTGCATCTTGCGGAAGGCTTCGGGCTCGGACAGACCATGATTCTTCATCAGCGCTCCCTTGGCCTTCTCGATGACCTTGCGGCTTTCCAGGGTCTCCTTCAGGTCTGAAACCTCGTCTTTCAGCTGTTCCACGACATCGTTGTGGGCGTAGGCCATCTCGATGGCCGGCCAGAGATCCTGTTCGCGCAGCGGTTTGGTAAGGAAGGCGGCAATGCCTACTTTTTTGGCACGCTCGACGGTTTCCGGGTCGTAGCAGGCGGTCAGGAAGATGATGGGGATCTTCAGTCTCTTCCTGATCTCGGTGGCGGCCGTGATGCCGTCCTTCTTCGGCATGGAGACATCGAGGATGGCAATCTCCGGAATCTTGTCAATGGCCGTTGCAACTGCGGCTTCGCCGTCGCTGCACTCGAAGATGGCATCGAACCCCAGGCCTGCAAGCAGGGCCTTCAAGCTCTGTCTGATGATCGGTTCGTCGTCGCAGATCAGTATCCGTTTCAAGGGGGATCTCCTTTTCCTTCCATGGCAGTATGAACCATCAAACAAGCATAAATCATTCCCGTCAGTGCGGATGGAGGTCATGCCGCTGCAGGTTGCAGGTGCTGCAGGTCGTAAAGCCTCTGCAGGTCCGAATCTGTGAGCGCCCGCTTGAGTCGCTGCGCAAGAGGCCGTGCCTTGTCCAAGAGCAGCACCGCTTCTTCTTTGCAAAGAGGTATTCCCAACATGTGATACCTCTCCATGAGGCCACTGCTGCCGGAATGCTTCCCCACGACCAACTGGCGGGAAAGGCCGACTTCGCTGGGATCGAACCCTTCATAGTTGTGGGGGTTCTTGATGACTCCGTCGGCATGGATGCCCGATTCGTGGGCAAAGGCCCGTTCGCCGACCACTGCCTTCCAGGCCGGCACCGGGCGGTGCGATGCCCGGCCGACAAACCGGGATATCTCGCAGAAGCGGTGGGTGTCGATGCCCGTCTCGATGCCGCAGGAGACCTTCAGGGCCATGATCACCTCTTCCAGTGCCGCGTTGCCGGCCCGCTCCCCCAGGCCGTTGACCGTGGTGTTGACGAAGCGGGCCCCGGCCTTGATGCCGGCAATGGCATTGGCTGTGGCCATGCCCAGGTCGTTGTGGGTGTGCACCTCGATCGGCAGGTCCGGGACGGCAAACCTGAGTGCCCTGACCTTTTCGAACATGGTGAAGGGGTCAAGAATGCCGAGGGTATCGCAGAAGCGGAACCGGTCGGCGCCGAGTTCCAGCGCTGACTGCATCAGTTCGGCCAGGAAGTTGAGATCGGCGCGGCTGGCGTCTTCGCCGCCGACCGAGACATAGAGCCCCTTTTCCTTGGCAAAGCCGAGCGCCTGTTTCAGCTGTTCCTTGACCCACTGCCGGTTCTTGCCCAGTTTGTGGCGGATCATGATATCGGAGACGGAGAGGGAGATGTCGACGGCCTGGACGCCGCAGGAGATGCTTGCCTCGATATCGCCGACCACGGCCCGGTTCCAGGTGATGAGCCTGGCCGAGAGCCCGAGATCGACCAGTGCGCGTATTGAGGCGCGTTCCTCTTCCCCCATGGCGGGGATGCCGCATTCCAGTTCGTGGATGCCTATGGCGTCCAGCATCCTGGCGATGGCGATCTTTTCCTTCCTGCTGAAGGCGACGCCGGCGGTCTGTTCCCCGTCGCGCAGCGTGGTATCGTCGATAATGATGGTATTGGTGGTTTTCCGGTTCATGACTACCTCCTGAAAAGCAAACGCCCCGGGAAATTATCCGAGGCGTCGTTGCCGGCTGGTTTCCGTCTAGCACGAGGCGTGCCGTAACGGAATTGCCGGATGTTTCAGGAGGTTATCAGTTGATGCGGTAGCTTCTGTCTGTTTGCGCGGCAGCAGAGCGCGTAATTGCTGTGCACGCCGAGTCTGGTTTACACCGCCGGTTTCCAGATCGGAAACGAGGGATTTTTTGTCCTGGCAAGGAAAGCAAGGAATTGCGCGGAGGCGTAGCAGCGCTACGCCGCACAAGAAATCCCGCAGATTGACACCGCCAGGGCGAAAAAGAGCCGTTTCCGGATGGAAACTAGATCCTGAACTGTCCCACCAGCCGCTGGAGCTCTTCGGCAAGGCTCGCCAGCTTGTTGGCCGCTGTTGCGGAGTTGTGGGCGCCATTGGCCGTCCCTTGCGCCACTTCCGTGATCTGCAGGATGTTGCTGCTGATCTCGCTGGTGGTTGCGGTCTGCTGTTCGGCAGCAGTGGCGATCTGGTTCACCTGCATGGTGACGGCGTTGATCTGGTCGAGGATCTGCTGCAGGGCGCCTTCGGATTTGGCCGCCTCTATGGTGCCCGCCTCCACCTGCGCGACCCCCTGTTCCATGGCAGCTACTGCCCCTTTGGTGTCTACCTGGATCGCCCGGATCATCTCGCCGATTTCGCGCGTAGCCCTGGTTGTGCGCTCCGCCAGGGCCCGGACCTCGTCGGCCACCACGGCGAAGCCCCGTCCCTGCTCGCCGGCGCGCGCAGCCTCGATGGCGGCGTTCAGGGCCAAGAGGTTGGTCTGCTCGGCAATGTCCTGAATGGTGACGACAATGGCACCGATCTGGTCGGAGCGGTTCCCCAGCGATTCGACGGCGGCGGAGCTCTCCTTTGAACGTGCCGCGATCTGGTTCATCATGGCCAGGGTATTCTGCACGACGCTGGCCCCATTGAGGGCTGCCCGGTTGGCCTGTTGCGCGCCTTCCGCCGCCATCTGGCTGTTCATGGCGATCTCGCCCGAGGTAGCTGCCATCTCTTCGCTGGCGGTCGCGACCGTTCCGGCCTGGACGGCTGCCTGCTCCGCACCGGTTGCCATCTGCTCGGCAGTGTTATTCAGCGTGCTGGCGCTGGACGCGACCTGGACGGCAGAAGAGGAGACCTTGCCCAGGAGATCGACGAAGGCGTCCCGCATCATGTTGAATGAACGGGCCGCAGTGCCGATTTCGTCGGAACTGTCGATCCGGAGCGACGAGGAGAGATCACCCTCTGCCATTCTGCCGGCAGCTGCCGAGAGTTCGGACATCCCCCTGGTAATGGATCGGATGACCGCAAGATTGATCAGGGTGCCGAGCAACATTGCCAGGAGAATGACGATCAGGATCAGGACCCTGGCCCTGGCCATGGTTTTCTGGGTAAGTTCGTAGCTTGCCTTGGCAAGCGAATACTCGTTGGCATAGATCTCGTTCGCTGCCTTGAAGGCTGTTGTTGCGAGCGGGGTCACCGCCTGCTCGGTGAGGATCACCCCCTTGTCGAAGTCCCCTTCGGCAAGGGCCGCCCCTGTGGGTTTGAGCCCGTCATTGACGAATTTTGCCCGTGCCTCGGCATAGACGTCTTCCAGCCTTTTCTGCTCGGCGTTCTTGTTGGGGATGGCTTTGTAGGCTTCCCAGATACTGGTGATCTCTTCGATGTTTTTGGCCACCTGGTCGGTGTGGATGCTGAGCTGGTGATCGTGCAGCTTGCTGGAAGGATTGCGGGGATCGTGTTGCGCCGCCAGCAGGAGCTGGATGCGGTTGTCGCGCATCAGTTCGCTGATCCTGCCGATCTTTTCCGTGCCGAGGAGATGCCCCTGATACAGCTGTTCCAGCTGGGCATTCGTCGTGTTCATGCTGAAAAACGAGACCAGCCCGAGCAGGATCAGGAAGCCTCCGGTCATCCCCCCCATGAGTAACAATTTCAGCTTGATCGTCAGGTTCGGCACGGTCGTCTCCTCCCTCCGGCAACGGTGTAGCGTAACTGTGGCTTAACTATAATAGTCGTCGGCAATTGCCGACTTCTTTAGGAGAGATTCAACCTGGGTCATCTGAAAGGGAAGAGACCGCCCGTTGTCTGGGCTGACCTTTGTCGATTGAAATGGGTAAAGATTTGCGAATCGGTGTCGATATGAGCTGCAGAGGGAATCTGATCCCAACGGAAACGAGTTTCCTGCGTTGAGAAACGAGGAGTGTGCAATGGTACGAGCAAAAGTCATCTATATGGAGGAATACCTGAAGGAGCGGAACGTCAGGCAGCGGGAACTCCTTGCCAAGATTGAAGGCCACCTGGCCGAGGCCGGTCTGCTAGACAAAAATCTCTCCATTTCCGTAAAAAGGCAGATAGAGGAATCGCTGGTCTCCGATGAGTGCTGGCAGCCCTGGAGTGTTGCGGGAATGGATGAGAAGGAACGGGAGTCATGAAAAATCCTGGACGATGCCGGGAGTTGGCGGCATACTGTTTCAGAGGCAATGATTAACATCTCTTCCGTGAAGCGCCCCACATGAGCAATGGAGATACAGCAGCCGGTAGTCTGGACCGTGACCTGGCCCAGCGTCTGA